>Ga0307966_1002140_pt1 | contig 15070 bp, 10 predicted proteins | sample OrgLakmetagen646_FD_203141 | JGI IMG/M metagenome (GOLD analysis project Ga0307966, IMG submission 203141) | Saline water microbial communities from Organic Lake, Antarctica - #646 | ecosystem: Environmental > Aquatic > Non-marine Saline and Alkaline > Saline | place: Antarctica: Organic Lake... | reverse complement strand
GGTCGACGAGTTTGTCGGCACTCAGTTTTTTCAGGCGATTCAGGCTTTTAATGCAACGGTCTTTCACTGCCATGGCCGACTGGTTGTAATCTCTGTGCGCACCCCCAACGGGTTCGGGAATAATTCCGTCGATCACCTTCATTTCAAGCAGATCTTTGGCCGTTAGTTTTAGCGCAGCAGCCGCTTGCTCTTTATAGTCCCATGTTTTCCAAAGAATCGACGAGCAGGATTCAGGAGCAATAACAGAGTACCATGTATTCTCCATCATATACACTTCATTCCCCATACCGATTCCGATAGCGCCACCGCTGGCACCTTCACCAATGACAATACTGATGATTGGAACTTCAAGGGTAGCCATCATTTTCAGGTTTTTAGCAATAGCTTCAGCCTGGCCTCTCTCCTCCGCTTCGAGCCCGGGATAAGCGCCCGGCGTATCGAGAAGCGTAATCACAGGGAGGTCAAATTTTTCTGCAAGTTTCATCAGCCGATAGGCTTTGCGATACCCTTCCGGGTTTGCCATCCCAAAATTCCTGTACTGACGGATTTTCGTGTCGCGACCCTTTTGATGGCCAATAAGTACGACCGACTCTCCGCCAATTGTGGCAAAACCTCCAACGATAGCGTGATCATCGCCATGGTAGCGATCGCCATGCACTTCTATGAAGTCATCCGTAATTCGCTCTATATAGTCAAGCGTATACGGGCGCTCCGGATGCCGGGCAAGCTGTACGCGCTGCCAACGGGTCAGGTTTGCAAATATTGATTCCCTGAGTTGCTGGGCCTTCTTTTTTAGCCGGTCTATCTCAGGCTTCAAAACACCGTCACCTACCGACAAATCCTGTAATTCCTGAATTTTATCTTCGAGGTCGGCTATCGGTTGTTCAAAATCGAGGTATTGCATGGTGCTGCTGCTTATCGTTTATCTTTTACTGATCCAAAGTAACACTAAATATAGGATTTTTGCACCAATATTCAGGAGCGATAATTAATTATGGGGCATTCACTACTCTTTGATGTTCATTTTATCCGCAAAATAATCACAGAAATCCCTCATATCGCCGCTGATACGATCATCATTTGTTGAGTTTTCAAGTGTATCAGCCATTGTAACCAGTGTTTGGTGGAAAAAGATTTTCATCTCATCAACGGTCATATCCCGTGTCCAGAGATCCAGACGAAGAGTATCCTTCTTGTTATGATCCCACAGTGAGAGCAGCATCGCCCGGCAGGAGGCTTCATCATATCCATCCAGGTCTGTTGCATTCCATTTAATGTTTGTTGGAATGTTTTTGTCGTCGAGCTCTACTTCGATGTTAATCTTCTTTTTATTACTACTCATAAAATTAAATTCCAGACTTTAATTAGGTTTACAGTTAGTACGCAGTGCATCGAGCACATGCTGAAAATTCTCGGGAAGCTCAGAATTGAACTCCATATATTCGTCCGTTGCGGGATGAACAATTCCCAGTGTTTTAGCATGCAGCATCTGATCTGTTATTCGCGCAAACAGATTATTAAACATCTGCTTGCGGCTACCCGTATTGGGACCATACCGGACAGAAGTGCCTCCGTAGGTTGTATCGCCGAAAACGTAATAATTCTTGTGCTGCATGTGAACTCGGATTTGGTGGGTCCGGCCTGTTTCGAGTTTAACTTCAAGTAGTGATAAATGATCGAAACGCTCACGGACTTTATAATGCGTGACTGCATGCTTGCCTTCACCATCGGGCAGTACCGTCATAATTTTTCTGTCTTTCGGTGACCGCCCGATATCTCCCTTGATGGTTCCTGAATCCGGCGGATTGCCCCACACAATTGTCCAGTACGTTCGATTCGCCGTCTTTTCAGCAAATTGTTTTGCGAGTTTCTTATGGGCTACATCATTTTTTGCGACAACAAGCAAGCCGCTTGTGTTTTTGTCGAGTCTGTGAACGATACCCGGCCGAAGAGTTTCTTCATCCGCAAGAGACAGATTTTCCTGAGTGTGATAGAGCAGCCCGTTCACCAGTGTTCCGGTCCAGTTGCCGAATGCCGGATGTACCACCATATCCACCGATTTATTCACAATTATAATCTGGTCATCTTCATACACGATATCGAGATCCATCTCTTCCGGCTTAGCTTCAGGAGGCGGAGGCTTTGGAAGACGAATTTCAATCTTATCACCCGGCTGCATCGTGTAAGACGCCTTTTCAGGTTCTCCATTTACGATTACATATCCATCCTTAATCGCTTTCTGCACTTTATTGCGGGATGCATTCTGAATAAACGACGTAATATATTTATCCAAACGGATGTCCGTGTGCTGTCCTTCGGGTACCTGTAAAAAATACTCGGTATTTGTCTTGTTTTCTTTTTGAGCAAGCATGCATCAAAAATAGGAAAATATCCCCCGAAATCGATTAAAAATTAAGGATCTACACGAATTCTTGTAGTCACGTGTTTTAATCGTCATGCCTCACTCCAATGCGGCATCTCCATACGTTCATTAAGCCCGGTCTTTTGCAAGGGTTGGAGATTTCGCTTCGCGTTCAATAAAATGAGCGACTCGAAGGCCGGGATGCCTTTTGCTGAGCCTCATACCCACAAGAATCCCTGTTGAACCAGAATTAATAGGTTATCGGGATTCTTTCACCAATACACCGCTGTAGATGAGTGAACGAGACGTTGGCTACCAGTGAGAAATCAAATTATCAGCTATTCCGTTTTAGATTTGAGAAAACATCAGACGTCTGCCTTAAGCGAAACTTGATTTAGCTCTCCAGCAAACCTCGATGATTACGAATTATTACTTTTGCCCTGGCTTTTAACAGATCTACAGAATCCATCACCATCTGCTCGTTGGATGGAAACGGCAGTTCACCTCCTCCGATAAGCTCTTCACTCTCTTCTGACAGTGCGCGCTCGTCGCCACTTAATGTGCCGTACCGATTTTCGAAGACCCACTCCACAGACATATTTTCCGTACTAATAAGCTGATCTGAGGCGAGCTCAATAATATCGAGTGACCCACTGACATATGCTGATTTTTGCTGAATAACTTCAGTAATTTCCGCATTTACTTCAACAAAGTTCGGAATGCGGATGTCATTTCCAAGCGAGTCTTTTTTGACGTTTCCGTCGTCGTCGAGATCGTACCTTGTGCCATCCTGTATTTCTTTCGACTCCCGTATAATCTGGCGCTCAACAGATTCCGGAGAAAACACAATATCAGTAACATTCAGTACGAGTAGATGATCGTATGTGATGTTTTCATTTTCAAACGTATCAAAATTAAGCCACCGGGTGTTAAGATCGCGCAGCACAATTTTTGACAACTCGTTGGTGAAGTTCTCTGGTATCATCAGTCCAGAATTATTTTCGGCAACAAAAAGCACGTTGTTTAGCCCGAGTGCCTGAGCTTCTTCAATTTTGAGCTCCACATCCCGGTATCCCGGATAAAGCTCAGCCGACCTGATAAATTCGGTCCAAGCCAGGCGATAGCTATCTTTGTCGCCACGTTCCATATACTCCAGGCCCCGACTATAGGACACATCGGCTGCGGCTGATTTTGAGTCAATGAGTACCTGATCATAGTTCACAAACGTAAACTGGCTTCTTACCTGAGAAGGCAGCCGCCGAATTCTGTTCTGACGACGGTTGAGCTGCTCATAGAGCTCAAAAATCTCAATCCAGTTTTCATCATTTCCCTCCAGTTCAAGATATTCGATCCGCTCATTGTCGAACATATTGGCAAGTTCATAAGCCTCTTTTAGAACCGCCAGCTCTTCCGAATCGCCGGGCTTATTCTGCAGCTTCTCCGATGCTTTTTCAATCGCGCGATCGTACTGGCCACGCTCCAGCATCTTTTGAGATGACGTACAAGTGACGAAGAATAAAATAAATATGAACAGGACTGAGTATTGTTTCATAGCAAAGGCTGTTGGTTTAAAAGCGTAGATCATAACTGGATTTATGTACTAAAAAAAGTAGCTTGAGTTCTGAAATATATTCTAAAGCTATTATCGGTAAATTTTAAGAAAACTGTATAACGGTTTATAACCCGACCGTTTCCACGCCTACCCACAGGTAATACCATCCACCAGAGGCGGGAGATTAATTACCGTTTTCGGGTTTCTATTATACAGCAGTGCATGTATCTTTTCAGCCTGACAACTACAATTATCCGATTAGTAAACTACTATATCAACCCCCCATGCTTAAAAAGATATTTTTGTTTCTCTGTCTCACCATTTTCTCCATTCAAACTGCATTTTCCCAGGTGGAAGTAAAGCTTGATTCAATTTCTGTAACGGCATCCCGAATTTCTTCGTCCGTGTCGGAAAGCGGAAAAAATGTATCGGTTATCACACAGGACGACATTCAGAAGATGCCAGTCACATCCGTAGATGATCTGTTGCGATCGCTACCGGGTGTGAACATTAACTCACGGCAGGGGTTTGGTGTTCAGGCTGATGTGGGCATTCGCGGAAGCACCTTTTCGCAGGTTCTTTTTATGCTGGACAACGTGCCCCTGAACGATCCGCTGACGGCCCATTTTAATACGAACATTCCTGTTTCCCTGTCAGAAATCGGCCAGATTGAGCTCGTGCGAGGGCCGGCCAGCGCTTCTTATGGAGCAGATGCCGTTGGGGGTGTGGTTCACATTAAAACCAGAAACTATCTGCGTAGTCAGATTGAGGCCGGCGAGAACCTTCAAACCAATGTATTTGCTGACATTGGTGCCGGACAGCACAATCTTTTGACCGGCGACCTTGGCTTTGATCTTAATAAAAAGAGATGGCGATTCTCTACATCGGTGCGCCACGTATCATCCGACGGCGAGACACTTGATAACCCGGGATTTGCAACCGGAGTTTCTGACCAGGAAACATATAACAACTATTTTGAGATGACCAGCTACACCGCATCTCTCTCCTATCGGCTGAGTGATTATCTCACGCTATACACCCGGGGCGGATTTGATGACAGAGATTTCAGCGCCCGTTACTTTTACACGCGCAATGAATTTGACCAGTCTGAAGAGCAGATCAACAGCCGCTGGGGACTGGGGGCTCTCACATTTGAAAAAGATGCCCATCGATCTGAATTTAATCTTTCTTACAGAAATGTAGACGACACCTTCGATTTCTGGCCCGGTACACTGCCTGCCAACGAACATACAACCGATCAGCTCTTTCTGAACCTCTCTCACCAATACGAACTGACCGGGGCATCAGTCTCCAACCGATTCAATTATATCCGGCTGATGGCGGGCGGGCAGTACCTGGATAAACAAATTGAGAGCACCGACCGCGGCGACCATCATACTGATATGGGCGGAATTTACGCTATCGGAACCTTTAGCTGGGTGAACGGGCTGAATGTGACGGCGAGTGCCCGTCTTCAGTTCGACAGTATTGCATCTACGGAGTTCCTTCCGCAGCTGAGCGCGTCTTACAGTGTAGGTGACATAACATTCCGGAGCTCAGCGGGTCGTGCCATTCGCGTGGGTGATTTCACCGAACGGTATATCTCATCACAGATTCCCAACCTAACTCCTGGCCGTAATATCGGGAATCCAGATCTCCAGCCCGAACGCTCCTGGACCGTTGATGCCGGGTTTGACTGGCGACCGGCCAGCCGTATCCGCATCTCGCCCACGGTGTTTTACCGAACCTCCGGCAACCTGATTGACTACGCGCTGACCAATTCAAACAACATCACCAACGCGGATAACCTGCAGCCTGGTGAAACCTACTTCTATGCTTCAAATATTGAACAGAGCAGTGTTATAGGTGTTGAAGTGATGTCTGATGCCACCCATAATATTGGCAATAACCGGGCAGCCGGAGTCCAGGCAGGCTACACCTATATCCAAACCACAAGCAACGGCAACGCCCCATCAAAATATATTGCCAATCACCCGGAACACCAGGTCAATTTAGGTATTCGGTTCTCAGCAGGTTGGGGATCGATCCACTCAGAAAGCAGCTACAGGGTACGTTCCGAAGAGTCCGCTGAACTGATTGACGGCGATGTACCATCCGGATACTTTATATCTGATCTGAATATACAGGCGTCAACGGGATGGTCTCCTGCTACCCTTTATGTGCGGATCATGAACCTGACCGATACCCAGTATCAGGAAATACTCGGCGCACCCATGCCGGGCCGATGGGTGATGGGTGGAATGAAACTGAATTTTTAGAGTCGCTTGATTGAAGCTAAAGTAGTTCAGATCTATTTTTTCACCCATTATTTGATAAAAGAATACAACTTGTCCTGCTGATTTTCGAACCCATAAAGTAACTTTTAAGCGCTTCGATTGATTCGACAGCTATTTAAGATCTTGATCAATTGGAACCCCGAAAATAATAACCTGATCTCTCTCAATATGAAATATCTGTTTACTCACGTTCTCCTATGTCTTATTTCAGTCGTCACACTCATCCAGCCCGTTTCAGCTCAGCAACAAGTTGACACAGAAAAGCTGAACCAGTTTTTTACACAGCTGGAAGATAACAATCGCTTTATGGGGTCCGTCGCCGTTCTCTCGGGCGATGAGATCGTGTTTGAAGAGGCGTATGGAATGATTTCAGCAGATGGCATTCCCGCAACTCCGGAGTCTGTCTACAGGATTGGCTCCATCACAAAAAGTTACACAGCAACCCTGATTATGCAGCTTATTGAGCAGGGCGACCTGTCCCTTGATACCACGCTAAACAGCTACTTTCCGGATATACCCAACGCTGATAAAATTACTATTGAACAGCTGCTGCGGCACAAATCCGGGATTGTGAATATTACCAATCTCCCCGACTATATGACCTATTTCACTGAAGATACCTCTCGGGAGGAGATGCTCGCCCGCATTCAATCGGCCGGAACCTCGTTCGAGCCCGGTGAAAACACCGAATACAGCAACAGCGGCTATGTTCTTCTTGGATATATAGTTGAAGAGGTATCGGGGCAACCGTATGCTGAAGCTCTTCAGGAGATGATTGTTGATCCACTCGGCTTGAATTCCACCTACTTTGGTGAGGGCATAGATCCTGAGCTAAATGAAGCGGACTCATTTACCTTTCAACAAGGCGACTGGCAGCCCGCAACAAGAACCAATATGCAGGTACCCCACGGCGCCGGAGCGATCGTATCTACAGCCGACGAGGTCGCACAGTTTTACAAAGGTTTGCTCAGCGGAGAGCTTTTATCTGAAAAATCCCTCGAACAAATGAAACGTTTTGAAGGGCCGTTAGGGCTCGGGCTTATTCAGTTTCCATTCAACGACAAGACGCTGATCGGCCACAACGGAGGCATTGACGGATACAGATCAAATTCCGCACACTACCCCGAGCACGATCTCACGTTCGCCATTTTAGGCAACGGCATCAACTACACATTCAACGACATTCTGATAGGACTTCTGAGCATCACATTTGGCAACAATTATGAAATCCCGTCCTTCGAAGAGCGAACAGCCATTTCACCTGAACAGAGCGCCCTCGAAAAATATGCAGGCACCTACAGCTCCCCCAACTTTCCGCTGGACATTGTACTGTTTACGGATGGAAGCAACCTGATGGCACAGGCAACAGGGCAGGGCGCGTTTCCTCTCACCGTTTATGATGTACAGACCATGGCATTTGAACAGGCAGGAATCGAACTGACGTTTGATGATCCCGTTGATGGACGGTACCGTGGCTTTCGATTTACTCAGGCGGGACAGCAGTTCGATTTTGTGCTGCAGAAAGACTCAGAATAGCAGTCACACCTTATCAATTACACGAAAGCTTTCCGGGCCGTACTGAAAAAGAAGGTCAAGCACGCAGCAGTACGGTTCGAATCCATCAAAATGCTGCCGGTATTCCGGGTGCGAAAAGGGCAGCTCACTCTTGTTTTTTCCCTGACGCTGATAGTGACGGGCGTCGTGCTCCTGGTAGTATTGCTTTGCTTCCAAATGTTCTTGCAGCCGGTCAGGATCTGAATCATACGCTTCCATCTCACTGCTCAGCAAAAACTCCGCTTTTATCTCATCTGAAATCTCTAAAAAGTCAAACAGACGGCTCTTCAGGTGAGTACTGAATTTGATCAAATATTCAAAGTCTCTCCCATCGTGAAATAACGATGTGATTTCAGGCTCATAGAAATCGTAATAGACGCTGTTGCTGTAGTTGAATTTCAGCGACCTGAGGATGGGATCCACCCAGTTTTCACTCTGATTAATTCGAACCTGGCGGATCTCCTTCTTCTTGTCTCCGCTTACAACCGGCACATTCAGGTAGTCTGTTCCTTCCGGTGTCCGTATTACCGCGCGATGTGTCCGCCCCTTTCGCGACCAGATCTCACTATCCTGTATCACAACTGTTTCAGCGACCTTCATCAACGCAATGTCGTGCAGGTCAGGGATTAAAACCGGCTGAAGAATTGCTAAATACATGCTCAGTTTTTAGTGTCGGGTTTTTTAGTGATTAGTTGTTGATTGTTGAAGCCTGAATATGGTTTGATAAATGGTATTTGACCTTAAAACTTAGCACTCACAACTTAAAACTCAACACTACGAACTCTCACTAAGCTCCGGCTTTTCGGGATTTTCCCCGAAAAATTTCAGAATCAGATATAGGATAAAAAGTCCCGCGAGGATGCCCCAGGCCGGATGAATGAAATTAAGTGCTGCGGGAATTTCCCCAACAACCATTGCCACTGCTGCAACTACAAGCGCGTAGGGCAGCTGTGTTCTAACGTGATCAATCAGGTCGCAGGCGGAGGACATCGAGCTCAAAACCGTTGTATCGGAAATAGGTGAACAGTGATCTCCAAAAACAGCGCCGGCCATCACTGAACTGATGGCTCCCAATAAAATTCCGTAGTTTTCTCCACCGGCAAAGCCGACACCGGCTCCCATTGCTATTGAGAGCGGAATCACGACCGGAAAAAGGATTGCCATGGTTCCCCAGGATGTTCCGGTTGAAAATGCAGTTATAGCTGCAATAAAGAATACCAGTCCCGGGAGTAGCGTAAGGGGCAGCGAATCTTCCAGCATTGAGGCAAGATAGGTTCCGGTTCCGATCTCCTGCGTAACGCCTCCCAGCCCCCAGGCCAGAATCAGGATAATGACAGCAATCAGCATAGACTGCATGCCGCCAACCCACGATTCAAGTGCCTGGTTTAGGGTCAAAATTTTCTGAGAAACAGCCAGCACGATTGCAATTAAACTCCCTGTGAAAGACGCCCATAAAAGTGCATCAAACGGATTTGCATTCCCGATAATAGCCGTTAAACCGCTTTCACCAGGCCCCATAGCCGCTGTACCTGTAGTGTAGAGACTGTAAAGAGCTACCAGAATCACAGATATGACAGGTAACGCTGCGTTATACCATCGCCTTGGCTTATCTTGTATAGGCTGAAGCGTTTCGAGACTTGTATCAGATGCGGGCATGGATCCTTCACGAATGACACCATTGCCTGATGCAGCGCGGCGTTCGGCGACCAGCATTGGGCCAAATTCCCGTTTCATCAAAATGGTCATCAGAACAAAAGCCAGCGCCAGAATGGGATAGAACAGATATGGAAGAGAGTTCAGAAAAATAATGAAGGCGTTATCGGCTCCTGCCATCAGCTGAGCTGCAAGTTCTGCGTCTTCTGTTGTCGCTGCAAGACCGGAAAGCGCGTTTTGAATTTGAGTAATTTCGAACCCAATCCACGTGGTAATAACCGCGCTGACGGCGAGTGGAGCCGCGGTTGAATCGACGATATAAGAGAGCTTTTCCCGTGAAATATTGAGTCGGTCCGTCATGGGACGAAGTGCATTGCCGCGGATGAGCGTGTTTGCGTAGTCATCAAAAAAGATAGCTAGCGCCGATGCCCAGGCAAACACCTGCCCTTTTTGTCGATTCGTCGCAAACTTTCCAAGAACATCAACAACACCCTGAGTTCCGCCGCTGCGAGACATCACACCTACCATACCGCCAAGCAACATACTGAACACTATAATTGCAATATGATCCGCATTAACGAGCGAATCTATTAAAAGAGCCAAAGATTTTGTAGTGCCGTCAATGGGGTTAAAGCCGACCAGAAACAGCGCCCCAACCCATATTCCAGCAAACAGTGAAAGGATAACCTCGCGGGTGGTAAGGGCGAGCCCGATAGCTACGAGCGGCGGCAGGAGGCTAATCCAGGTACCGAACACTCCGGTTGCTTCACCATCGGAAACTGTCTGGGCAAACAAATCGCCCCACCCCATGATTAAAAATGTAGCCACCATCAGGCCGGCAAAAACAATCCACTTCTTTGCATTCATCATCAATGTTTGAAATTGGTTAACATACAGTCTGGCTTGGTACGCCTGCTTTATTTACATACACAGCGCATAACACAGCCTTGAAAATACAAGCATTGTCATTAAATACAATTTCCATTTCAGGATTGTCCGGTAATTTGATACTTTTTAGTGCTGATTCGGTTGCAATTCTACTTTTTGATATGTTTCTGTTCACAAAAAACCAAGGATATCGGGCGACAATGGTGAAAGGTAAAAATAATCGTAAGTTTTTAAGCCGGCGGAAAAAACTGACAAACAAGGTTAAGAGAAAAGGGATTAAAGATATTCGGGTTTTGCAGGCCATTGAAGGAATTCCCCGCCATCTCTTCGTAGATTCAGCACTTGAGAACAGGGCCTATGAAGACAGCGCCCTTCCCATTGGGTGCGGCCAAACGATTTCACAACCTTATACAGTTGCCGCACAGACCGAACACCTTAATGTTCAAAAGGGTGATAAAATTCTTGAAATCGGTACAGGATCGGGATATCAGGCGGCCATCCTTTGCTATCTCGGAGCTAACGTTTACAGCGTGGAGCGCCATGAACCACTCTATTTAAACGCACGGGAGAGGCTCAAGGAGCTGGGGTACCGGCCTCAGCTTAAATGTGGTGATGGTACCCTCGGCTGGTCGGCATATGCACCTTACGATAAAATTGTTGTAACTGCAGGGGCGCCGGCCGTTCCCGAAGATCTGGTATCACAGCTTACAGTCGGCGGAATTTTAATCGTCCCTGTGGGTGAGCAGGATGTACAAACGATGACAAAAATCACCCGTACCGGAGAGGATTCTTTTAAGCAAGAGCAGCTAAACCAATTTAAATTTGTTCCGCTTATTGGTGAAAAAGGGTGGGACTAATTATGCCGGATATTTGAATCCGAACGATTAGATTTTACACCGGGGATCTTTTTAAGATTTCTGCACATCATACCAACTGTAATCAACCAAACGGAGAACAGTACAATCATGGCAGTATGAGTATCGATTGCGGTGAGAACCGTCAAGCCGATTCTTTCTGTAAGATGAATGCCTGCACTGTCGATACCCGCTGCGACCATAAACATTAATATTATGACCACTGTCAGCAGTAACATCCCTTTTCTTAATGATTTACGCATGATATATATACCTCATGTCACTCTTTGAATAGCAGACAGGAATTATACTAATTAAATCTGCCTGCTCAAACTGTTCGATAACAGCTACAGTTGCATTCTATATCGATATCTGCACACTTATCGTGGGATAGAATCCCGGCAGTGTGCGGTTCGTCAGTTCATATTCGATTACACCCTCATCATCCAGCAGAGGCCGCAGATATCGGTCGACCGGATTTTTACGATTCAGAACGTTTATAAAGTCAACACGCAATTCCAGCGTTGATGATCCAATATCCGGCCGGTACGCTACCGACAAATCAATCTGACTGAAATGTGACAGGTGATCATCATTCGGTGAATTGAAATCAAATGCCTGCAGAGATTCCCGTTCCGACACCTGCAAATAATTGTAGTATGAATCCCTAAAGGCCCAGGTTCGTCCCCAAATCCCCTGCCATTTTCCGATAAGGGTCAGGTTTGATGTCACACTCCAGACTGCACGGATCTGCCCCCGGTGCGGATCATTCCAGGGAGCGCTCACCGATTGTCCAAACTGTGTTTTCATATCGATTGTCGTGTAGCTGTAATCGTAGCCGGCAAGGAGCTTTAGCCTCGAATTCAACATGGTTCGCTTATACCGGATACCCACTCCGGATGCTCTCATATGTGTTGTTTCCGCAAATATGTCTACGCCCACTGGTCCTTCGTCTTCGATATTGGACACGCTTTGCCGGTACGACGTGATGGAGGTAATAGGCTGCCATTTAATATATCCCTCAACGCGCAGCGTACTTTTATCCGAGGGTTCAACGTACCAGGATCCCGTCAGGTGATACGCTTTTGGAATCGGAAGTGTGCCGGCATGAGACCATACGGAAAATGTGGGGACAACAGATGTGGCACCGCTGTTTGAGATTCTGTATTCATTAATGAACTGACGGTAGATTCCTCCCGAAATTATGCCGGACCAATATCCGATACCGGCATTCGGACGGTCGATCTGCACAGACGCCCTGGGTTCTGAATACACGCGGCGGATTCCATCCACATAGGTGAATCTGCTGCCCGCTTTGAGGTGCCAGTAACGGCCAAACCGAAAATTACCGGATGTATAACCACTCAGCATGGAGGATTCCATGTCGGAGAGAGCCGTTAGGTTTTCACCTTCTCCGTTATCGACTGATGTACTCACGTGATCAAACTGAAGGCCGCCCTCCAATACCACCTTTGGACTTACGCTGTAACTGCCGTCAGATCTAATAATGAGGTGTTCGATATTATTTCCTTCAATTTGCGACGGGAGTTCAACACGGCCGAACTGTAAGCCATCTGATTCAGGCGACACGGAGAAGCTGCTCATTGATGTAAACTGGCTTGGTATTCCAAAACCAAGTTCGCTGCTGTGACTGAATGTAGATCGGGTATAACTGATTTGAGAGTCTACACCCAGACGGGGTGTTGGCAGGCTGTTCCAGCTCAGCTGTGCCATTCGGTTTTTCCATGAATATGTCTCAGCGGCATATAGATACGGTTCGATATCGCGGCCGGGAACAGAACGGTTCAGAACCGCCGTACCCAGGCTATTTCCTGAATCGTAAACTGAAAGCTGAACCGTGTTATAGGTATTGGGTTTGAAACGTATAGCAGTATGGAAATCATGAAAAGAAAGATCCGACTGATGATCGTAAGGGGCGTAGAACTCCGCACGCTCTTGAAGATCGGCCACTTTGTTTGTGATCAATGGATCGATTACATCCCACTCGCGAAGAGTTTCTTCCAGTACAGGATCACGATATACATCCCAAACATTTGTCCTTAACACGCTCATCACTGAGATTGAAGACTCATCGTTTAGCGGATACGACACGTCGCCCCTGAGATTCAGACTCAGCGGGTCGGCCTGCAACAAAATCTGTTTCTGTCCTTTTGCCGGGTGGTCATGAGTCATATCAATCAGACCCGCAATCTGGCTCCCCTGCCTAACATCATATCCAGCACGCTGTACTTCAACCGAGCCGATTGCGTACGGGCTGAATGAACTGAACAACCGGCCGATGGCATATGGATTATACACAGGAGCTCCATCAAGTAACACACGATGCTCACTCTCCTGTCCGCCCTGAAGGGTTATATCATTCATCGGTACACCGCTATTTACGCCGGGAACAATTGCCAGATCCTGAACAGGGCCACTGCTCCATTCATAAAAATCAGTTCCGAAACGATCGCCACCCTGGATCATTTCAATTCTCTGAATTTGAGGGCGGTGTGCCTCCACTACAATGGGCACAACGTCAACCGGCCTTGGCTTCAGCTCAATGGTTTGCTCTACGTGTCGGCCCGCCGGTACTCTGATCTGTTTGGTGACCGCCTGGTACCCTACGAAACTAAAAATCAGAGTGTGATCACCGCTTAACAAACGGTTCACTGAAAACTGACCCATTTGCCCCGCACTGGTCCCACCGGCGGCATCTGCAAACATGACGGTTGCACCGGGAAGTGGCTCGCCTGTGCGGCTGTCTACTATAATTCCTGAAAGCGTCCCATACGCCGGGGCATCTTCCACACGCCGAATAATCACCAGGGTTCCCGAGGAAAGGGTGATGTAGTCGAGGTTATGATTGCTGAGAATAAGTCTCAATATGTCCGTTACTGACTGATCTTCAATACGCTTAAAAACCTGTTCACCCCTGACCAGTTCGGGATCATACACAAGGTCAATTCCTGTATCCCGGGCGATCGTATCGAGCACCCTCTCCAGCGATTCACCACGAAAGTCATAGCTTACCTTTTTTTCAGGCACAGTCTGAGCCTCTGCCCGGTCGGCCATCAAACCGCCAAGTACCAGTAAAACTATAATATGGTACAGAATGGATGCTTTCACGTTAATATACCCTGTAACCGTTCGCAGTTTTTGAGTAATTCAGGCCAGCCACTGTGCAGATGTCATCCAACAGAGATTCCGGACTATTTACCTCACCATAATACCCTGTGAGTGTTTCAGTTGCCACATCCCGGTTCTGAAGTTCAATGTTTAGGTTGAAACGGCGCTCAACTTCCCGGAATATCTGCTGAAGAGATTCTTCATAGAATATAAATTTGAGTTCCCTCCATCCGGTTACGCGTTCAAGGTCCACTTCTGTGGGATCCTCGGGTGAGTCCAGACCTGTTTGCCAGCGGCTCTCGTTTTTTTCCTGAAGTATAACAGCGCTCAGAGCATTCTGTTGAGGATAAAATTTAACCCTCCCCTCTTCAACTGCCACACGTGTTTCATTTTTTGGATGATCTGACCAGGATCTGACATTGAATTCAGTTCCCAGTACTTCAGTTACGGTTCCATTGGCTGTTACCCTAAACGGCTTGTCACTCGTTTCCACGTCAAAATAAGCTTCACCATTCAAAGAGATCTTTCGGTTGGTTATTCCAAACAGCCTGTTGAATTGTATCACTGAGCCACTGTTCAATTCAGCGGTTGAGCCATCAGGCAGTGAAACGACAGCCATTTCTCCGAACGGTGCTTCAACAGATTGTGGAATGAGCAGAATAGCTACTCCGATAACAATCAGCGCTACGGCAGCGGCAGCATACCGCCCATACCTCTGAATATATCCCGCAATACGGTCTGTTCTGTCCTTAAAGTTCAGCCGAATATGAAGGTCGGCAAG
>Ga0307966_1002120_pt1 | contig 15172 bp, 10 predicted proteins | sample OrgLakmetagen646_FD_203141 | JGI IMG/M metagenome (GOLD analysis project Ga0307966, IMG submission 203141) | Saline water microbial communities from Organic Lake, Antarctica - #646 | ecosystem: Environmental > Aquatic > Non-marine Saline and Alkaline > Saline | place: Antarctica: Organic Lake... | reverse complement strand
CTCGTCAGGCCTGCTTCGTCCATTACTTTCGTATCAATCTGAAGAGCCGTATTTGTGTACATGCGGTCCGGCAGATTGGTGAATGTGATTGATTCAAGTGGCGGATAATTCACAGTCACCTCAAGGTCTTCAATAACTCTGTCATTATCTCCGTAAGTATAAAGTGCTGATATTGTAAACGTTCCGGGTAATATTGCCGTCATCAAGCCATCGCGGCTCATCCCTACGGAACTTCTGGCCCGTGAAAAGAATCTGAGCTCTTCGGAAAGAACATTCCCTTCGGAATCAACTGCTTTGCCCGTCAACTGAAGTTCCTCACCCACTTCCAGAACCGGAGATGCCGGCTCAAATTGAATCGTAATGTCCTGTGCCTGAACGCTGACTGCAATAATACAGACGAAAATACTTCCAATAATTTTCTTTAAAAATTCACTCATAAAATGGTTTATTCGGTTTTGGTTTCATACAACTACTATTTAGCACTAATGGAGGCATTTTACAATATGCATTATGTAAAAATCTTTGCCCCATTTTCATCCTGATATTGTATTTTTATTAAAAATATGCGCCAAATTTGGTTTACTGATGCCTCAAAAGTCTTATCTTTAACGCTTCGGTATTCGAATCTGAGATTGATTTAAACAAAATCGTAAAACGGTAATTTTTTTTAAACCTGAGTTCGATTATAAAAAACGAACGCAGAAGTCTTCCGTCGGCTGACGGAAAGATATTCCCCAGGGGACTATCAATAACTTGATTTGTTAATCGAACTCAGGTTTCTATTATTTTTTCGAAACAAGAAACCGTTTAACCAATCGTTTTGTTTTGATTGGACATCGTAATCATCTTAACAGCAGCTTTCACAATTATGCCAATACAGTTCACGAAAGAACCTTTTGCCAACCGTCACATCGGACCTTCTGAAGCCGATATCAAACAGATGCTCAAGCTATCTGATGTAGACAGTATCAGTCAGTTGATTGGTGAAACAATTCCTGAAAAGATCAGGCTGGACAAGCCACTCGATCTACCCCCTGCCCTTGCAGAAGATGATTATTTGGAAAATATCCGTGCTATTGCTTCCAAAAATGAGATTTTCGGGTCATTTATCGGGATGGGGTATTATGAAACCATTACTCCGAATGTAATATTGCGGAATGTGCTTGAAAATCCGGGGTGGTATACGGCTTACACGCCCTATCAGGCTGAGATAGCTCAAGGGCGGCTCGAAGCTCTGATCAACTTTCAGACGGCGGTCAGTGATTTGACAGGTATGGAAATTGCGAATGCTTCTCTGCTCGATGAAGGAACGGCTGCCGCTGAGGCGGCCTCCATGCTTTACGGACGACGGAAAGGGAAAAAACGAAAGCAGGCCAATACATTTTTTGCAAGTGAAAACTGCCATCCGCAGACTATATCAGTTCTTAAAAACAGGCTGGAACCACTGGATATTGAGCTACAGGTTGGAGCGGTTTCAGATCTCGATGTAACGGACCCCGAACTATTTGGTATTTTACTGCAATATCCCGGAACAGATGGATCTGTGGAAGATTATACACCACTCATCGCATCAGCACACGAAAATGATGTCTATGTTTCTGTCGCTGCCGATCTGCTGAGTCTCACACTGCTGAAATCACCGGGAGAAATGGGGGCCGATGTGGTTGTGGGTTCCAGCCAACGGTTTGGCGTCCCGATGGGATACGGCGGCCCTCATGCCGCATTCTTTGCAACCCGCGAAGAGTTTAAGCGGCAGCTTCCGGGGCGCATTATTGGGGTAACACAAGATGCCGAGGGAAACCCGGCCTACAGAATGGCTCTCCAGACACGTGAGCAGCATATCAGGCGTGAAAAAGCGACCTCTAACATATGTACGGCTCAGGTTCTGCTTGCAGTGATTGCCGGATTTTATGCGGTCTATCACGGACCGAAAGGACTGAAGAGAATTGCTTCACGTGTTCACGGACTTACGAAACTGGCATCTGCCGGCCTGTCGAAAATGGGGTTCAATATCAATAATGAGCAATTTTTTGATACTCTGACGCTTCAAATCGACAGTTCTTCAGTTATTACTGAAATTCGCCAAAAGGCAGAAGCTCACAAAATAAATCTGCGATATGATGAAAACAGAATTGGTATATCATTCGACGAGAACAAAACACTGAAAGACGTTGAAGATATTCTGGCCATATTTTCAACCGTATCTGATTCCGACTCAATTTTTGATCTTCAAAAAGCCTCTGAACTGATAGACGTTGATTATCCACAGCACCTTGAGCGCAAGGCTTCATATATGGAGCATCCTGTGTTCAATGAATTTCATTCCGAGCATGAGATGCTCCGGTATCTGAAAATGCTGGAAAACAAAGATATGGATCTTACTCACAGTATGATCTCGCTTGGGTCGTGCACCATGAAGCTGAATGCCACAGCTGAAATGATTCCGCTGACATGGCCTGAATTTGGAAAAATTCACCCCTTTGCACCCTCAAATCAGGCTGAAGGATACCATCAGCTTTTGGAGGAGCTTGATAATTGGCTTTGTGAAATCACAGGGTTCAATAAAATGTCGTTCCAGCCGAACTCCGGAGCCCAGGGAGAGTACACCGGATTAATGACCATTCGCGCCTATCATATGGCAAATGGCGATCACCACAGAAATGTAACTATCGTACCGTCATCAGCCCACGGAACAAACCCTGCAAGCGCTGTAATGGCCGGTATGAAAGTTGTAATTACCAAATGTGATGACCAGGGGAATATTGACCTTGAAGATCTTCGTGATAAAATTGAAAACAATAAAGAAAATCTTGCTGCTCTGATGGTCACCTACCCATCCACACATGGTGTGTTTGAAGAGGATATAAAGGAGATTTGCGGCGAGATCCATCAAAACGGCGGTTTAGTCTACATGGATGGAGCTAACATGAACGCACAGGTTGGCCTGACATCACCCGCGAAAATTGGGGCAGACGTGTGCCACCTAAACCTGCACAAGACTTTTTGTATCCCGCACGGCGGCGGCGGCCCCGGAATGGGCCCTATTGGAGTTGTAGAGAAGTTGAGTCCCTACCTGCCGGGCCACACACTTGTAAATACCGGAGGTGAACATGGCATCGATTCTGTGGCGTCAGCTCCATTTGGCAGTGCTAGCATTCTTACAATATCACATGCCTACATTCGCATGATGGGATCAGCCGGCCTTACGCGTGCCACTGAAATTGCAATATTAAATGCGAATTACCTGAAGGATCGTCTGAAAGATCACTACCCGATTCTTTACACGGGTAAAGGCGGCCACTCAGCTCACGAGTTTATCATTGATCTGAGAGGGTTTAAGCAGAGCGCCGGCATTGAGTCCGTTGATGTAGCAAAACGGCTTATGGATTATGGATTCCACGCACCGACTATGTCATTTCCTGTGCCGGGTACACTCATGGTTGAACCCACTGAAAGTGAATCTAAAACCGAATTGGATCGTTTTTGCAATGCTATGATCCACATACGTGAAGAAATTCGTGAAGTTGAAAGTGGGGATGTTGATCCTGAAAATAACGCTCTTAAACATGCCCCACACACCATGCGAACCGCACTGAGCAGCGCATGGGATCGACCCTACTCTCGCGAGAAGGCGGTTTTCCCAGTGGCGGAACTTCGCTTTAACAAATTCTGGCCATCGGTCAGCCGCGTTGATGACGCGTATGGCGACAGAAATCTGATGTGCACATGCGTTCCTGTTGAGGAATACGCCGATGGTCAGCCTATCGTCTCTGTCTCCTGAGCTACCAGTTAGCGTTTGTATAAATAGCTTTGAAAAGCCATGCCTCAAAGGGTATGGCTTTTTAATTACAGTAATTTTGTTCTATTCTACTCTGCTCTGATCAAAAAAGGAGATTTTGTACACCGCATGTTCAGAATGCTTTAATTTATCCTGAAACTTAGAGTCGTTTAATAACTACATATCTTATAAAATCTTAACCCCTCAGGTAGTCAAAAAGCAATACATTGATTTATAACAAAAATAGAAGAGACAAGGCAATTTCATGAACAAAAAAGTAGTAATAGTAGAAGATGATCAGCTGTTGGGCATTGTGCTGGAAAAAATGGCTAACTCATTGGATTTAGAAGTGTTAGAAATCTCACAAACGGGATCGGGAGCCGTTGATTCTATCCAAAAACATAACCCTGATCTGATTTTTATGGATATCCAGCTCGCTGACGATATCAATGGAATTCAGGCGATGGAACTGATTAGAAATCATTCCAACGCACCTGTCATTTATATTACAGGGCAGTCCGATTTAAATACCAGAAAAAGAGCCTCGCAGGTAAAAAATTCATTTTTTATGATTAAACCTGTTAACATTCACGATCTCAAATCTGCGATCAACGGCGTGGCAATCACTACCGCCTGACCCTCTTTTTACCAAATCAATACTCAGACTTCACCATCCCGGCAGTGTTACAGGCTCGGTAGCTCCAGTCCCGCTTGCCGGCAACTTTCTCTCCACCAATAGTTTTGAGTTCATAGCGTTAAGATAGAGTTCTCCATCGCTTTCCTCTATATCCTCGATTGAAAACGAACTGCCGTGATCGCCGGACGCAACGTACGCTTCCGTACTGCTGAGGTTTCTTAATCGCTGAATCCAGCTTGCTGAAACTGAAACATCCTGGATTCGATCCCTCTTTACAATTGCAATTTTTTTAGCAAGTGTACGATTACTGATAATCACATTGTTATCGTCCCAACCGATTGCTGCGTCTTTAAATGTTTGCCGACCCCACCAAACTGAAAACAACGGGATAATCCAGACCCAGTTTGAGAGTGAAAAAGTCCAGTAAAGAATTCCGGTTGCTAATGTCAAGAGTGCTGCTGATCTAAACATGTACCGCCGGAGGGCTCTTTGGGGTGGCGTGATACCAGGCAGGGTGACATCGTAATGAGGCACAACTTTCTCAATCAGAGCTTCCACTTTGCTCCTTTTAATAAGCGGGAAGAGTACGATTGCGCCCGATCCTTTTTCATCGCCATATCCCGCACTGTGTATATGAACAGAGCAGTAGCCCAGTGGCTGACGAATAATTCCTTCCGTCACGAACAGTGCCTGAATTCGTTTATAGGGAACTGTAATTCTTTTTTTCTCAAAAATTCCGCGCGAGATAATCAGCTCATCTTCATCAATTTCCAGGCTGAAATCTCCGTACATGAGAAGCGTGCTGAAAAATGAGATCAGCCAGGCCACGACAACAAATATCACGATAATCGAGACGATCATGAACGTATCTGTCTGTGACGGGAGCAATGAAAACAGATACTCAAAAAGGTTAGATTCACGAATCACAGGCTCAATCTGGGAAAATAGAGTTCCCAGAATAGAGAGTGCAATTCCAAACCTGCCAGACGTTGTTGCAGCAATCAACAGATCTTTGTTGGGCAACCCGTAAACATCACGGTGATCGTTTGCTATTTGAGCTGCTTCATCCACTTCTGCGTCACTGCCGGATTTGCTTAGCTTTAACTTTATCTCCTTCGCAATCTCCAGGGGCACAGCTTCAATCATAGCGGCTCTTGAGGTTGCACCTGCCGTTTGTATATCAATTTTGACAAGTCCAAACAGGCGCTGAATTACACCAGAAGAGATATCAATGACCTGTATTCTATCTTTGGTGAGGTAGATATTTTGTCTGACAAATATTCCGCGTTTGATATGCATCTCTCCTTCTTCAACCTTATACAAAAACCGCCACCAGTCAAGAACCCCTGAAATCATTAACAGTGCAAACCCTCCTCCTATCATCACAATAAATGGGAGGGAATCGCTTTGGGCTCCGATGAACAGAAACACCAAAATTGTAACAAGATTACCGCGAATCATTGTTACAGCGCGACTGACAGCCGCTATTGGATGTTGACGCTGAAAATCATACATCATCGTCGGCAAGTCTGGCGTAGGTTGATATCTCACGGCGAACCCTGTCGGCAATTACTACGTCAAGGCCGGGAATTTCGTGTGTGGTTGCAGCCGTCGAAATAGTGACGGACGACAGGTTAAACCAGCGTAGTAGTGGACCCTGACGTGTATCTACGTGCTGAACACGGCTCAGCGGAATAAGGGTTTCTTTTCTTACAATAACACCGCGAAGAAGGTCGATTTCATTTTGGTTGATACTGTAACGCCATCGCTTCCACGTAATCGGTGGTAAGACAAAAACTGCTGAGTACCATAAAGATACTGAGAATAAACTTACGGCTGTTAACAGCCAGAAGTGAACATTCAGCCAGCCAAATATGGCGTAGTAAGCAATTGGCAGTCCAAATAAAAAAAGATACCCAATAGCACTCCCCAAACGCCACACGCCAATGATCGATGGAGCTAATTTCTTTGAAGATGATTTATCCATACAACATATGCTCAAACGTTAGCTCTGAATTTAAGCTTTGTATTGCTGATAGAAAACTTAAAAAAAGATCAATTAGCTTTTGATAAACTCTTCGTTCGTTCGATATCTCGTCCGGGTCTTTCTTTTCGCCTCAAAATCTTCGAGTTCCTTTGTGATAGTCAGGTAGTAGCCATACCCGGCGATTAACGATACAGTAACAATACCGATTAGAATTAAAACAGTTTCCATAATTTTAGGGGGGTTATTTGATACTCAACTTCTACAATAGGAAACTCTGCATGTTACGTTCCATAAATAAAAAAAGCCACGACAGTGCGTGGCTTTAAGAAATAATTAATCGGTAGAAAGACTTAATTAAGCTTGATTTTTCATATCCTGAATTTCAATACGGATCTCCTGAGATAGTTTTTTCAGCTCTTGCAGCTGCTTACGGGCTCTGGTGCCAGCGGCCTTGTTACCCTTATCGTAAAATTTTTCCATATCCTCTTCAAGTTCCATCATCAGACTCTTTACTTCATCAATTCTGCTCATAAATATACTCCAAATTGTCAGTTAATAATTATTGAATGACGACATGCTGTTCGTCATAAGGTTAAGTTTGATAGCATGTATAATCACTGTCAAAACTTGCGTAAGTTAACATTCTGAGCATTAAATGCATCTTTTTTTAAGCAGAAACTGAAAAATAGGTCTTTCCGGCTATCCAGGGTCCATTATCATTTGCCTTTAAATGAGTCTTGAACCAGATGGCAATAAATTATAAGTAGTTGTTTATTATACATTAAAGTAATGCATTCAACCAGAGGGTACGGATGTCGCGGCTACCAGCAACTATGCCTCCTCCCCTGTGTATTGATCAGCAACCTGCCTGCCACGCTTCTCATTTACAAATACATTTACCATAATACCGAGCAAAAACAGAGCGGCGCAAAACAGTACGGACGTTTTAAGACCAAATTGGGCTTGCAGCAATCCGAGGCCAATGATACCAAAGACGCCGGCAAGCTTATTCGAAAGCCCCCAGAAACCGAAGAATTCAGCCGATTTCTCTTCTGGTGAAAAGATTCCCACAAGCGCCCGGCTCGCCGACTGGCTCGACCCAAGGCTCAAGCCTGCCAAAACTCCAATGTATAAAAACATGTATTGCGCCTCAATATCCATAGCAAATACGGAGTTGAACCACACGGTCAGATCTTTTACACCCCAAATTCCCAGCACAGCAAAAAACCACAAGACGAGAGTCAGGTTATAGGTAAGTTTGGCACCAATCCGGTCCTGAACATAACCAAAGACTATAGCCCCGACCGCCGCGGTAATTTGAACGATCACGAACATCAAAATACGCACGTTTTCATCCCACATAACGATCTGATCGCCGTAAATGAATGCAAATGATATTACAATGTAGATTCCCGCCATTGCAAAAAATACAGACACCAAAAAGATGGCCAGATCCCAGTATTGCCTGATCTCACGTACAGTTTTACCAAGCCGAATAAATCCCATCGATAGAAATGTTTCTCCTTTTGGAAGCTCCCTGCGCTTTCCGGGTTCTTTCAACCATAAAAAAGTAGGGATGGCGGCCAGCATGAAGAAGACTGCGGCAAATGGCCCAACCCACCGGATACGATCAAAATTTTCCGCTGTGGCATCACCTAAATAAACGATCACAAACCCGGCAGAAAAGAGGCCACCAACATACCCCAGCGCCCAGCCAAAACCCGAAATCTTCCCCAGATCTTTTGGCGGCCCCAAGCTGGTTAAGAATGCCGCTATGAAGCTTTCGCCGGTTGCATAGGCGAAGTTAGAGATAATAATCATTGTCACTCCCAGAACAATCATGCCGGGCTCAACGAAATAGAGCAGCGTTGTTGCCACGATGGTTAGAACGTAACTCAAAAACAGGAACCGTTTTTTTAGAGCGGAATAATCCATGATGGCTCCGAATACCGGGCCGCTCAATACAACCATGAAATAACTGAGCCCAAGAGCAACACTCCAGAGCAGGTTTCCAAGTCTGTAGTTATCGCCCGCATCTCCAACTATTACGGTTGTAAACAAGACCGGAAAAATTACGGTGATGATCAGAAGCGTGTAGGCCTGATTTGCAAAATCAAACATGGCCCAGCCGAAAATCTCTTTCTTTGATGCCTGTGGAATATCATCACGATGGCGTTTCATAATCTGTCGTACATTTGGTTCTGATTAGTGTTGGGCCGCGGTCGGGCACCACCAGCGTCGTTATCAGCTCAGCGGACTATTTAAGCAAAATTCTATCCAGATAGAAATTTAAAGACTTAGAAACAGCTGTCTGCCATTATTTCTAATTATCAATCCTGGTAAGAGCTTTACATTCATAATTTCGGTTGAACCGTGTCAAATATCTGCCGGCAGCCGTTGCTATACTTCTTACGTCTGCCAGTCAACGAATAAAAAGCGCTTTCATTTAATAAAAAAGCCTGACGGTATGCATTTATGCTGTAGATTGGGTATCTACTAAGCTCAATTTATCTGAATTTCAAACACGTCTACCTGATCATGACCTGGAAAGAGACCATTCAACATTTTGCTACCGAGTCGAATATCAGCGAACCCTTAACTCAGAAAATAATATCCCTCACCGGTTTTTTAGAGGAATATCTGACCCACCGCAACGCTGATGACCTTAAGACACTTTCGTCTGAACTGCCTCAGTATTCTGCGAAGGCATTTGAAGAGGGCGGTGACTCAGATAACGACGAGTTAAAAAAGACCATCGCAGAACTTGACCTGGATCAAATCACAAGTTTGCTTCGGCTGACCACCATTTTCTTTCACCTGGTGAATTCTTTGGAACAGCATGAAATCATCCGTATTAATCGCGAACGGGCCCAAAATATTGACGCTGAGAATCCGCGCGCAGAGAGTATTGCCGATGCGTTGAGCAGCTTCAAAAAAAATGGCTACAGCTTTGAAAAGGCCGTAAAACTGTTTGCCAAACTGGATATTCAGCCCACCATTACCGCACACCCAACAGAAGCCAGGCGCCGGAGTATTCTCAATAAGCAAGAAAATATCACGGCCATGATCCGCGATTATACCAGCGACCACTATACACCAAATGAGAAAGAGTCGATCCTTCGTCAGATTTTCAACGAAATTTCGCTGCTTATTTCTACCGATGAAGTCCGGTCGGAACGGCTAACAGTGGAGGATGAAGTTGAAAATGGCCTCTTCTTTTTTACGACCACGATATGGGACACCGTTCCACGACTTTATGACGATATCCGGTTTGCTTTTAAGCAGCAGTATGGGAAAGTGCCCGAGCTGCCCATTATTTTCAGATACCGGTCGTGGATCGGGAGTGATCGAGACGGCAATCCAAACGTAACGCGTGATGTAACCTGGAACACACTTATTGAGCAGCGCAAAACAGTTTTAAAACTGTATCTGAAAGAGCTGAATGACTGCCGCAGGTATCTCTCTGTTTCAAAACAGCTTGTAGAGGTTCCCAAACCACTTTTGAAATCTCTTAAAAAAGAAGAAAAAGAGATCACGCTGAGCACACGGTTCAAGCGGCGATACAAAAACGAGCCGTATCGTATGAAGCTCACATATATCATGCATCACCTGCAGAAGCAAATTGACCTTCTGGATGAGGATGAATCCCGGATCATTAGCTCATCTGATCACTACAAAGCGAAAGATTTTAATAACGATCTCGACCTTATTTATGAATCGTTAATTGAAAGTGATTTGTCGGAAGTCGCCAATTATGGCTATTTCAATGATTTACGAATCCGTGCCCGTACCTTTGGTTTCCATATGGCTGCGCTCGATGTAAGGCAGCACAGCAACATACATGAAAGTGCTGTCGAAAATCTGTTAGGGGTCGCAAATGTAGTTGATAACTACTCTGGCCTTCCTGAGGATAAAAAAATTGAGGTGCTCACTAATGAACTGCGAAATCCCCGCCCACTCAGCCCTGTTAACACAAAGTTAAAGCCTGAAACTGAGAAAATTCTGCGCGTTTTTAAACTGATCCACACCATTAATGATCTGGATCCTAATGCGTTTGGAAGCTATATCATCAGCATGACGCATGGAGTCAGCGATCTTCTTGAAGTTGCGATTCTTGCAAAAGAGACCGGGTTATGGAAACTTAATGGCACCTCGGTTGAAAGCCCGCTCGACATCGTACCGCTGTTTGAAACGATTGAAGATCTTGAAAAAAGCCCGGATCTGATGGAGCAAATCCTGACGGATGATCTGTACAAGGAGCAAATATCAGCCCGGAATAACTTTCAGGAAATTATGCTCGGCTATTCCGACAGTAATAAAGATGGCGGATACTGGATGGCGAACTGGGCACTTCAAAAAGCTCAGCTGCGGTTGGGCAAGGTTCTGAATGATCACGGGATTGATTTCCGGCTCTTTCACGGGCGCGGTGGGTCGGTTGGTCGTGGAGGCGGACGATCAAACCGTGCAATTCTTGCGTTACCATCTATAAGCAATAACGGACGCATCCGATTTACCGAACAGGGAGAAATTATCTCGTTTCGGTACTCTCTGCCAGATATTGCGCGCCGGCACCTTGAGCAAATCGTAAATGCTGTTGCGCGCGTGACGGCCGGTGAGGGACAGAAAGAGCTCAAAGACGGCGATAGTACGGAAGAGATTATGGATCAAATATCCAGCCGATCGATGGATGCCTATCGCGACCTGATTGACCATCCTGACTTCTGGAGCTGGTATAAGCACGTCACACCTGTAGAGCACATTGGGAACCTTCCAATTGCTTCGCGTCCTGTGTCACGAGGAGGCTCAAACGGGCTTCAGTTTGATAACCTGCGGGCCATACCCTGGGTCTTTGGATGGACACAAGTCCGCTATAATGTACCCGGCTGGTACGGACTTGCCGCAGCTCTTGATCCCATGCTGGAGAAAAACCCGGATCTTATACAAACGCTGCAAGGCTGGTATAAAGAGTGGAGCTTTTTTAACACGATTGTTGATAATGCACAGCGAGAACTTGCGCGTTATCATGCACTTACAACCAAACTCTATTCCGCTCGTGACTCAGACATGACTCACCATAAAAAAATTATTAGTGATCTTGAACGGTCACGGGATATTATTCTACGCATAACCGAGCAGGATGCCATTCTGGACACCCGAAAAGTGATACAAAACTCAATTAAATTCCGAAACGTATTTACATATCCGCTAAACGTAGTCCAGGCGGAACTGCTAAAACGATGGGAAGAAGCGGAGTCCGAAGAGGAGCTTAAGAAACTGCGTCACGCCCTGTTTTTAAGTATTAACGGCGTAGCAGCGGCTATGCAGAGTACAGGTTAGTAATTGCCGGTACCACGCTTTATGATCTACTTAACGAGAAGCAGCTTGCGCGTGTCAGCCTCGCCATCCACGATGATCCGATACAGGTAAACGCCGCTCGCAAGCCCGGACGCGTTAAAATCGACCCGGTAGCGTCCTTCTCCCTGTTGCGAATTCACCAGGGTAGATATAAGCTGTCCAATTGTGTTGTATACCTCAAGACGCACGTCGGATGTGCCGGTGAGAGCGTATTCAAGCGTCGTTTGGGCATTAAACGGGTTGGGGTAGTTTTGATCCAAAACATAAAAACTGTTCTCTTCCAGTGCCTCTCCCTTCAAAGAAATGCGCAGCGGGTTGGGCTGGCTTGATGAATTGTGAAGCAGCGTTAATTCTGTATCATGTTCATTAACACTCCTCGGGGCGTAACGAACCGGAATATTCAGGCTGTTGCCGGGTTCTATAGTAAACGTTCTGAAGGTTGCTGACACACTGTAGTTTGAGTCATCTATTACTATTCGTCCGCTCAGTGGATCTTCGGCAGAAGCGTCATTACTAATTGTAAGTGTTTGGCTTACAGCATCCCTTACGTTCGAAACACCAAAATTAAGTTCGGTCTGTTCAACCGAAATAATAGATTCTACACCTATCAAATCAAAACAATTTTGCCCGAGCGGCCATCCCATATCACTAAGCATTCCACACATGACGGGTCCCGGGGTATGGATTGAAAACTGGCGATCGAGCCTTGGCCTCATCAAAGCGTTATCAGATTCCCCAAACGTATCCTGATCAAGATGTGAATAACTGCTTCCGCCGTCCCAAATAAATGGTGAATACAACTGAACCGGGGAACCAAAATTGACACTATTTGCGTCATTCCCATCAAAAAAGACTCCGTCAAAAGACCCCGTCACTGCATCATACAGCAGCGAGGACGGATTTGGATAAACATTTTCATTAATGATGGGTATGTTTTCGCCATCTTCGGTAAACCGGTCGTAAATGATAGGCTGGTTAACACCATTTGAATTTTCAAAGCCCCACTCTGCAATACCCACATCCTCATCGGCCACCATACTGCCAATAAACCCGATCCCATGGCCAATTTCGTGAAGCACTACTGTAACAAAGTCAATTAAATCTACCGGTGGATTTGAATCCTGGCCAAAGTACCAGTCATCAAATGCACAGTTAATATTTATAACAATATCAAAATCTGTACCTGCAGTTGCTTTTATATCATCTCCTATCATTGCGCTGGCCTGGGCAATGGAATACCACGTATCACTTTCTCCGATTGGAGGAATTTGTGCAATTCGTGTGGGTCCTGCAGATCCTAATACATTTTCTTCAAGTTCCTGCCAGGTAGCCTCAATCGCCACCGGAACTGAACTTTCAAGATGGGTTTCCCAGATACTCATTGCGTATTCAAATGCAGATAGCGCCTCAGCAGGCCATACCTCTCCACCGCATGCACTGACGTAGGTCACATTAAAATCGGATGTCAGCCGTTTCCCGGCTGATTTACCCACGATATCGGCATGGGCTATGGCACGATCCGCATTAAAGTCGGTGGGTTCAAATATACATACGTTCTCCATCTCCGGAGCCTCTTTAATAATTATATCGGCAGGATCAATTGTTTGGCCGGCAACCCCGGCAAACCCAGTTGCCAGAAAGAAAAGAATCGTATTTCTAAATAATTTGTAAATCATAGAGGTATTTATACAATTGATAAACAGTTTGCCTTGTAAGTTGCTCAATATAAAATTATTATCGGATCTCGACAGAACCTAATTTATAACAAATACATTTCTTGAAGGTTCTTTTAGTTCAACTAATCCCTAAAAATCGCGTATGTTCATTGATTAAGCACTAATGGAGCATACGACGAAAGGCAGACTCACTGCCTTACGTCATCAGCTCGCCAACCTGATTCCTGAATTTTGGTGCTCCACCATTGGCAGGATGGCGGACGGGAATGTACTCTTTGCCCAGCTCGCCCATACTTGCTTCGCATTTTCGGCCAACAGCCACCAGTTTCACATTTTCAAAAAGATCAATAAATGTCTGAAGATGCCGTAAGCCCGCAGTCATCTCTTCAGCAGTTGGCGTGCGGTTACTCAACAAGCCTTTGTCAGGAACATAGGGATGCCAGGGAACAGCATTCCAAAGAACGATCTCGTATGGGTTAATACCAAGATTTGAAAGCGACCCCCACATAATGGTTGCGGTAGGTTCAGTCATGCCCTTCTCAATCAGTTCCGGACGGCTGGTACGTTCCGGTGAAACCCCATCAAAAACATCCTTCGGTTTTACACCATATTTATCTGTTTGATGGCCCAACAAAATGCGCTCAGATGTCATTGCAATTCCTGTAAAGTGCCCCCCCTGGTAACCCAGAGCTTCGGCAATAAACAGATATTTTGCCCGCCCAACACGCTCACTGAGGTAGTGGCTGAGCTGACGGCGGCGAATTGCGGGGGCATCAGAGTTTACATCGTTCTCATTATCCCGTTCAAACCAGGGATTGAACAGATGTTTCGTTGGCTTTTTACTGAGCGACTGAATAAAATTTGAAATCACAGACGGCTACCAATTATTTTTTTTCATTTCCGGCAAGGTAATAGAGCTGCATCATCCGCAATTCGCTGTATCCAACGGATTTGTCGAGATCTTCGTATACCGGCTTTAAAAGCTCTGGGCCCACTTTTTCCATGGACTTCATCACCTCGTCTACTTTACGCTGCGACAAATCACACGCTTCAAGAATGCCGTCCCGCTTCAGGTAATTTCCTTCTTCGAGATATGTTTTCAGATGCTTCAGAATTGTTGGCATTTTCACGCCATGTTCCTCCGCCAGGTGTTCCAGTGATTTTCCATCATTGTAGTCTATGCCAATCTGCAAATGTTTTTTTGAGGAGGATTTCTTCTTCTTTTTCTTTTTAATCTCACGCTTCCTCTCCTCAATATCATGTTCTTCGCAGTACGATTTTACCACATTTAAAAAGTCATCGCCGTACTTCTTGTGTTTTGCACTTCCCACACCATAAATATCGCCCAGACTCTCATCTTTTTGAGGATAGTAGTACGACATCTCCATCAACGTTGTATCAGGGAAAATCATGTAGGGCGGTACATCCTGAGCGTCTGCAAGCTCTTTCCGTTTTTTACGAAGCTCTTCGAACAGATTCTCATCGTACTTATTCTCTACGTCTGATGACGTTCGGGAAGCCGCGCTTCCGTCAATTGCGGTTTGCGTACGGTCCAGAACGCCCTGAACCCGTGCCTCATCTTTCAACACTTTCTTCCCGCTTGAAGTAAGAAGCAGACTGCCATATTCGGGATCTTTTGTTATAAAATCATGCCGGACCAGCAGCCGTGACAGCTGAATCCACTGATCTTTGCTGAAATCCATGCCGATTCCATACGTGGACAGCTTGTCATGCCCGTT
>Ga0307966_1002115_pt1 | contig 15219 bp, 17 predicted proteins | sample OrgLakmetagen646_FD_203141 | JGI IMG/M metagenome (GOLD analysis project Ga0307966, IMG submission 203141) | Saline water microbial communities from Organic Lake, Antarctica - #646 | ecosystem: Environmental > Aquatic > Non-marine Saline and Alkaline > Saline | place: Antarctica: Organic Lake... | reverse complement strand
CTCCTTGCCTGCATGCCTGTACCCCACACTTGACTACCGTACATGCCAGCAGGATTAACATATGTCTTAGTAAGCCACAAACAAGTGTGTGGTCTGTCTGCCAATGCATGCTCACGTATGAACTTACGTACCCTACACGCAGAAGTGTTTACACCATGTTATTATTCATCCGTGTTTACACCATGCTATTATTGCTCTGATCTAATTTGAATTTCAATTTCATCCGGCTGCATTTTTCATTTTTCCGGTTGCTTTTTCGCGAGCTCTTTCAAAGCCGATTATTCGACATTATTCGACATTATATTTATGCTCATATTTAATCTAACTTTCAATCTGCATTTATTCGGTTGCTTTTTCGCGAGCTCCCTCAAAGCCGGTTATTCGACATTATAGAGGTATTATAGAGGTATATCAATATCGTGGTTATACTCGCTTTTAACCCTGAGCACACTCGGCCGTTTCTAGCTGACCTGTCCTGAACTCCCTCCCCTCCAACCGGGCGCATCCTCAGCCAGAGGCCACCAATCAGACTGATACAATGGTGTCCCGCAGGTAATCGCGCGACAAGTGGGTACGAGCACGAGCAAGCTCAAAACATCACTTCAACCACCGCTTCCCCCCCCCAATACTCCCGCAGGCTGGCATTGCTGCTTCTTTCTATCGCGCTGCATAATGCAACAATTGCAGCGGGTGAATGCCAAGCGACCGGAGAGAGCTGCTCAAACCTCTCATTTTGCTGTGCGTGGAACGATTGCATGAGCACAAGCTGGTTAAGCAGTCCAACGGTGAGTGGATGCGTGTATTTAAGCAGGAACGGAAAGTGCCATCGGCTAGATGTATTAAAAACGTGCGACACGACCCTCCTGTCTGTCTGTCTGTCTGTCTGTCTGTCTGTCTGTCTGTCTGTCTGTCTGTCTGTCTGTCTGTCTGTCTGTCTGCCTGCCTGTCTGTCTGTCTGTCTGTCTGTCTGTCTGTCTGTCTGTCTGTCTGTCTGTCTGTCTGTCTGTCTGTCTGTCTGTCTGTCTGTATGTTTGCACAGTCCTGGCCAACCTTAGCTAGTACATGCCTATCCTCTAGCTGCACATGTTTAAGTGGGAACAAGGAGGGGGTGCAGCAAGCAGCATGAACATTGCATATTTTTGATTGTGATTAACAGCCATCAGATGCAATGTGGCATGTGGCCGCATACTCACGCCTGGATAGGAAAGTTATGAGCACAGCAAACTTCAAGGCGCCAAACTCTCCTGCTTCTCCTACCTGTGGTCTTTATCCCAACCTCCTCGTGCTCTATCCTAAGTTTGACGGTGCCCTGCAATATGTGAGTTAGGTTGTTATACTATTTAGAAGCAGGATCCAAGTATGTGCTTACTCATATTCAGCGTGACACTCAATGCACTCCCCTTCTTTTGTTCCTGAGCATTGAGCCCCCACCCTGCTTTATTCCTTAGGATATAGCATAGTGTAAACATACATGCTTGATTACTTGTCGCTCAAAGGTTTCTAGAGACCCAATTGACAAGAGCTTATTGATAGAGAGACAGCACACAGAACCATGAGACAGCACACCGAACCATAGGACAGCACACAGGACCATGAGACAGCACACAGAACCATGAGACAGCACACAGAAACATGAGACAGCACACCGAACCATAGGACAGCACACATAACCATGAGACAGCACACAGAACCATGAGCAGTGGATGCATCCCATAATCATGGTATCCAATAATTACAAGGAAGGTGCACTTGGCTTACCTGAAGAACGATATAGTTGAAGTCGACCTTGTCCCCCTCATCAAACAGCTTGAAGCCTGTGGTTGGAAATGGAAAGAGTGCAGAGGTGAGACAGACATCCTCTGTTGGCGTCACAGGCTGATCTATATGGCTGTAGAGTTGGCAAAGTCTTCGGGCAAAGCAGTGGGATACGAGGCCTCCTGTGTGAACCTTGATCGAGGTTCAATACTGGTATTCGAGAAAGAAGAGGGGCGGAAATGAGCACGACACCTTTTTGTCACAAACGCATGAAACTGTGAATCTGGGCTGCTAGTCCAACATGGAGCCCTAAAATGCCAGTTACCTACATGGCTGCAGGTCACGCAACTGCAAGATTACATGCCTTCAGTGTTGCCATTGCAATGGTGGATACAATCCATACACACAATGCGATGATTCGCAAGCATGCCTCGTGCTTTTTGCGCATTCTGGCCATCCATGTATGTACCAAAACGGCCAGATCTACACAGACACACGTGGTGAACGCACATTCGTTGTTACACGAAATCTGCAGCGTGATGATCCATTTACGGTGAAAGTTGGCATGCATCGTCAACGAAAATACGAACATGTTTGAATTGCTGTCTCACCTGGTGATATCTGTCACCCTTCTGCTTTGAAATCAGCTAGAACGGTATACCAGAACACGTCATTTGGCAATGTGTATTCCCTACTCGTGCCTCCTGGTGGTGCACGCCAACAAATGAGCATCTTACCCTCTGGGCAGTACACGTACTCGACCAATTGAGCAGATTCCAGCCGGAACTCGTCTTCCATGGTGTTGAACAGGTCGAACACAGACATCATGGCTGCATGTGTCATGGAATCATCACAAAGGGTTTTGGAAGACTCCACCTGCTTGCATCCCTGGACCGGTCTGCATCAGTCCAGCAATGTGCTGGTCTAGGTTGAATACAAGTTTCCACTAACAAGTTCTGTGAGGCTATAGCAGGCTTGTAGAAAATGTGCGTCTTCCTGCTGATCTTGTTGCTAAACGAAACAAGGACATATAGCGGTGTAGCTTGCTTTCTAGTTAAGGGCAGTGTACAGGGCCACAGGTGACCTTGGCGCTCACTACTTTTGACATTGCTGCATCTCTGAGGGTGCATACACGTACAGACTTAACACACGCATGCACGCACCTTAAATGCCACAGCAAAGGCAGGCACAATGGGCATAATACATCATAGCATGGGCACGCACTATCAACATCATAGCATAGGTATGCACGACCAATATATAGGCCCACGCACCAGCAATGTCCTTGACCTCTTGTGGCGTCCGCTCTTTCTTTGCTTTTAGAAGGAGGCTGATTCCCTATACCCAGTCAGAATTGCAGCTTGTGAGTACTAGAACCGAGCAGTTGGAATCTGGTACAGAAACAGCAATGACACTACACAAACAACTCTTTCTATTTTCCAAACCCAATACCCAAAATACCAAGTCAGCTTAAAAACGTTTGCACGCTCAAAAATGCAGCGCACAGTCAGCAGGGTCTCGACAGCTGCTTGGATGGCGTACAAGGATTTGCGTTATCGGCAACTTGCAAGCCCCAAAACACTCACACTCACACACATACACACACACATGCACACACATGCCGTCATCAAATTGAATTTGAATGTCATGATGCCTGGGGCACTTGCCTTGAGGCTGTCGTGAGTGGAACCTTGCAGATTTGAAGTTATGGTTTGATAGTCCTGACGGCTGATCATGGCAGCTGATCCCTGCATAGGAATTGAGTGTTTATTTAGCACAGGAACTCGGATCACACACACGCACGCACACTTGCCTGCCAGAACACAGCAAGCACTCATACCAATACACACTAACAGTAAATACATGCATGCCTTTTTTACACATACATACATGCTCACACACATACACACAAGCACCCCACCTTTGAGGTTGCCACCACAGTCGAAACATACTCTCTGGCTGTATTTGCCAGGGACTCCAAACCAACCCCCTGCCAGATGGGTATGCTCTGTGGGACGCCTTTTGCAAATCTACTGGAGGTGGATGTCGCGACCTGTGCCGACTTTTGCATCTGCAATTCAATGAGGTGCGTTTACATAAGTGCCGTGAAGTGGCGAGTGGTGCGAGTGAGAAGTGAATGGTAAGCAGCGCTGCCGTAACAAAAGTACAATGCTTTGCCAAATTTATGTAATCCGTAGGAACACACACCCGTTTCTGTTTCTTTTTCTGCTGTGGTGGAGACATTTTACGGTGCCTGGTACCAAAGTTGCCTTCTTGCCCTTTATTAATGTAAGGGGTGTTTTTCACTTTCTTTTCTCTTCCTTTTTCTTTTTTCTTCAATTAATTGGTGAAACAATTGGTACGGTATGATCAGATCCATGATTTGGCTTGCTAGTCTACAGAGTAGACACACATACATACTCACGCGCGTGCCCCCTCCCCCCCCTATTACCCACACACATACACACACATGCACATTAACACACGCACAAACACACAAGCACACCTCAGGTGTAAAGTTTGTGACCCTCGGTTCCTGCGAAGACTCTTTAAGGTCAGCCTCATTGCTCGTCTCAAGTCTGCTGCATGTTTCCCTGTCTACAATGTGCATGGGAAAAAAGCAAGGCGTGGCAACATGATGCCTAATGAGAGGAAAAACATGCCGGCTGTGGTATAGCCAAAGAAAAGCAATGAGACCAGGAGGGTGAAAAACGGGCGAGCTTTGCAGAGTTCTTTACGTGATGTATGGAATGTCCACTTGTGTCTTTTATGTGTGGAGAGTTGAGCTTGTGTAGCAGTATGCATAGGAAGTACTTAGTCTGTACAAGTATACACACTTCGGCATTATATAAACAGAAAACCGTATCAGTATTTGATAGATCACAGACCTTAGATGGTCCTCACAAAATCTCCATGGTCCCTTGGGCATGTGCCCCACCAGCTTATAAACAACCAACTAAAGAGACCAATGATAAATAGCACATGATGTAATCTGGTATGTACTTGAACATGTTCAAAGCAGAATTAAGTCTACTGAGCTACTCAGTATCCTCCGCTACACCATATAACAAGTTCGCTCGAACTCACCTCCAAGGAACCAGTACGCACACTCTGCTGCTTCTCCCTCCTGAAACACGACATCTCCTGCATTGAAGTGGACTACCTTGAGGCTCTGCACGTGCAGCACATGTACGAAAATGTGTATGCGCAATGTGTATGCACATGTACAAAACGTGCATTGCTTGTCAGGAGTAGAAGAGGGGCTCGGCAAATGAGAGGAAAAAGCTTGCAAGATTTTTTTTATAGATTATGAATAAGAGGAGTTGAGCATTCCCTCCTTTTCTTACATTGTACAAGCAAGTCAAGCCTGCAATCCTTCTATTTCATCCCCCATCAACTTTCCGCTCTTCTTTGTTTGCTTTTGTTTGCTGGAGGTTTTGAGTCATATAACTGGCTCTTTTCCCCTAGATACTGCCCCGCACATAGAAACTATTTCTTTGCATATTTTTGGCGTACCTCAGAGGGGCTTATCTGATAATTAGTCCCAATACGCCATTTTTTGTAGCAAATTTTTATATGACCATTTATTTCCACCATGTGTTGATTAAAATTTAGCTGAAATGGACAGCCCCACTGACCTGGGCAAGTGTGTAGCCTGGGCATTTGACAAAATATGCACATCTATATACTTACTCGGGAAGCCGGAGTGTCCCGGTGAGTACATTGTCCCACATGAATGAACACCTATGCACACACACACACACATATATATATATATATATATGCACACCTATTGAGCCACCACGCCCCAACCAGAGCTTTATTTTATCCCCAAATGAGCCACCAGCATATGACCTCCATGTCAAAATACAGTACTGGGTGTTGTAACTAGGGTTTAAGGGGTCAATTTTCGACCCGTGTTGGTAAACTTCCTCTAATTTCCTTGAAGGCAAACGGCTGGAACTTCATACCTCACCAGCTCCTGGGTCTTGTACTCCATTATGTTTGCAATGACCCTTTGCATATGTTGAGGTCTTTGAGAAGAAAAAGAAAAAATCACTCATTTCGGAGCAATAGGTAGTGTATTGCAAGGTTTACACTGCGGCTGACCAGGCACGTCTCCCAGGCTTTTTCCAAGCTCAGCTGATTTGAAAGCAATTGCTCCTTTTACTGTTGCGATCAGCATTACAGGCTTTGCCTTGTAGATGAACGTTTCATTTGTACACAAATGCATTTTAGGTCATCAAGACACTGCCTGTGTGCACCCCGGACATGTATCTCAGTGCCTAAACGCCTGGCATCCTTGCAACTGCTTATAATTTACCTGTACTACATGGTACCAAGTCACTGCCTGCTTGCGCTCTGAGTTGAACCAGAGCTTGGGCAGCTGAATGTGCCTCCCCAACTCTGTAATCTCCCTGTGTGCGGCACCACAGCAAAACTTGGAATTGATCCAATGATTTGTATCAATTTGTAAGGACTTGTGCACCCCCCCAGCTCTGCAATCTCTCCCTGTGTGCAGTGCCGGACCTATAACAGAGCTTTGCTAGCAACGCAGCTGAACAAACTCAACAAAGGCATGCACCTCTCTGTGTCATGTTATGACGACATAGCAACGAGCTGCCCTGACGCGCTGTTTGAATAGAGTTTGAATAAAGGCGGCACCAGACAGGAGTGCAACTAACTGCAGCCGGAAAAATATGATACAAATTGTCAAGCTTTCTAACTACCAATACTTACAAAGTCTGGTTCTTGCCGATACAAAACAAGTGCCTCGAGGCGTGGAATGCATCAGTAAGGATATGCCTATCACCTGAAAAGGTGCCTAAAGAGTCAAAAAGAAATGAGCACGTGCAGCATGCAAGCGAGATAAACGTCTCAACATTGATGGTCATCAGCAACACAAGACCGGCCAGAGTGGTACGGTATATGTACATATTTTTGGCTGGACAAGCCTCCCAATACAAAATCAAACACAGCCCTACACATACCCCAAATAGGTCAAACAGGCTAAAACGAGCACGCGCCTAAGAGGTGCTCAGGGTACACGACATGCCCTTACCCTGACCCTTGCATGTTTTATTACCTGAGGTGGACAGCTCTGCGTGATCCTGGCGGAACAGACAAATTCCGAACCAGCTCAGCTGCGGCGCCAGGGTCGTTCAGCACCGCTGACCTGTTCATCTGTGCCCTGCACACAATGCAGGCGCACATGTGTGCATGTGTGTGCTGTGTGTGTTGTGTGTGCATATGTATGTATGTAAGTATGCAATTGTGTGTGGTTATTCTTGGGCGCGTGAGAGATATGACCATCATACCTTTGTTGGTTTGCTCATGCGAGGCACTTAAGACTCAAACCGCCGTCTAGTCCTGCAGTATCAACTCACTCTTCAATCACATCTGCCATGTTAATCCCCAGGTTAGAGAAGCCAGAGCCACTCCGGAGCGACCTTAGCTTTTCTCTTGCATTGTTGAGCCTAAACAATGCCGAATATGTGTGTGTATTTGTGTGTTTGTGTCTGTGTGCGTACGTGTGTGTATGCATGTATGTGTGTGAGAGTGTGTTTGTGTGTGTTGCGAGAGTGCGTTGTGTGTGTGTGTGTGTGTATGTATGTGCATGTGTGCGTGTGCATGTGAATGCTTGTTTGTAATTATGTGCGTACATTTGTGTGTGTGTTCGTGTTTGTGTGCGCATGTGTGTGTATGTGTGTGTGTGAGTTTGTGTGTGTGTATCTGCGTGCGTGCATGTGTGTGTGCGTGTGTGCGTGTGTGTGTGTGTGTGTGTGCGTGTGTGTGCGTATGTGTGTGTGTGTGTGTGTGTTTGTGTGAGTGTGTGTGTATGTGTGTGTGTGTGTGCGTGTGTGCGTGTGTGTGTGTGGTGTGTGTGTGTGTGCGTGTGTGTGTGTGTGTGTGTGTGTGTGTGTGTGTGTGCACGCGCGCGCATGTAGTGGACATGCAAATGCCTACTTCTGGTGAGGCTCTGTAAGGGCTGATTTCAGAAAGGAGAGTCCTTGCCGGGGACAGCTTTGTTTCTCCTGCTCCCCTTGTGTCATGATCACGCAAAGACCACCTAAAAAAATGAGGTATTCCTACGGGTCAGTCAGTCCTTAGAGCATACCATGCTTAGAGCGTGCTGCACGGAGAAAGTTTGTAATAATTTATTCCTTGCAAACTTGAAGTCGAGGGATCCACAATGATTCTTGAATACCAGCACACCACAGTTACTACATTCCTTCGTCTAGGTTCGTCACAAAAGGCTTAACGACTGTCCTCATCCAGTGACGAGACGAGATGAGGCGATTGGCTGTCAGTCCATAGATCGGCAAATACACGTCTTAAATTTTCGGGGAACGAGCCCTTGTCATCGCCAAGTGCGCGCGGTGTATGTGTTAAGCTGGTATAAGTGACCGACTTTTCGCAGCACTTGTGGGGTTCATATCTCCCTCGTACCGGTACATGTGTCAACTATTACTACTTATATTGTAGATGTAGTCCATCCTAACTTTTCTTTAATTCAAATTCCCTGTCGTCAATCTTCATATCAAACTTACTCCTTATATGTACCTATGCTGTCCATGTGACACCCTCTCATCCAACTAGCCGGCTTGACATAGATTGACATTTAACTCTCATACAAACAGAATGCAAACAACAGCCAAAATGCGCTTGAATAAAACATAAACAATATTTGATCGAAATAGGGCAAGCCGCCTTCACCAGTTTTCTCTGTCTCACACTTTGGGGTCTGGAAATGTGGCTAGCAACGACAAGGTACGTAAACGAACCCAAATGTGTGTGGTAGGTTGTGTGCATAACACACACACACACACACACACACACACACACACACACACACACACACACACACACACTCACACACACACACACACACACACGCACACACACATACACACAAATACACACACGCACACGAACACGCATACGCACTAGGACACACACACAAGCACACACACGCACGCACACACATATGCACATACCTATACACAAGCATACACACATGTATATGCACGTATGCACACACACACACACACACAAACACGCATACACACGTATGCACGCATACACACACACACACACACACACACACACACACACACACACACACACACACACACACACACACACACACACAAAATAACACGCACACAAAAATACACACACGCGCATGCCACGTGCACCTCATTGCTTTTGCTACGAGGGTTGACCGATGGAAATAATAACACCCACCAGATAATTTAGTAAGAGCATAATATCGGCTTTCTCGTTGTATGCACTAGGTTTCACATCCTTTGCCTCTTTTTCAGATCTAATAACAATGTGATTCTTTCATAATTTTGCTGCATAATTTACTCCCTTCCTCTGGCATACGTACAGATGAGCCTCCAGAAGGCCCTCACCCTCCTCCTTACCTTCCTCGCTTCTTCTGCTCATGCCGCAAGCCTGGACATTGTCTTTCGCGTGGGGATTGCTGTGGGCAATACTGGGCAATGCTCAGGTATTTGCACAAAATATGCAAATAAAAAGCAAGCACCTTCCCCTGGGGGCTCATTTAGCAACCACTAAGGAATTTTACTACGTTGACGCCTCTTATTTTTGCATTGTGCTGCTTGCTGCTGCTGCTGTTGCTGTTTGGTGAGCAAAATAGCTGAGGAGTTACAACAACACCTTTGAGGCTTGGTGTTCTACTCCGTTTGCTTTGCGAGATGGGAGTGGATTATTTACAAGGAAATAAAAAGAGGAAGTTAAGAGGAACAAAAATAATAAAAGCAAGAGCGATACGAGTGGTATCACTTTGCGTCACTCCAAGATCTAGAGCTCAAGTGATACACGTTGAACTCAGCAGGTTCCTGATTTGAGCAGGGGTCGGTATTCTGTCCTTGTGAAACGCTGATGCCCACAGCAAAGCGGCTTATGCGTGCCTAATAGCACGCCTTTGGGCCCACCCTTTTTCTCATCCAAAAAATGGGAAGCTTGCATTTTTTTTCTAAATACTTGGTTGTTTGCAGATATGCGGACACGCCTCTCAACTCAGCAATTATCACGTTTCCTCATGGCACTTTTGTTCTTCATGCTACACGTTTAAGAATGGAGGATGCCCACCTGAATTGCACAGCATTGCTTACTTCTGGCAGCATGTTTCTTTTTGTCCACAAACTCAGAAATGGAGGACGCTCATCGCGGCCACAAGCTCTTTTCTGACAAGATAGCGTCAGATGCTCATCCCCTGTTTATAAAAGACAGGGAGGGCAATGGGCACCGCTTCCTGTTCAATTACACACGGTGGGTTGTGTAAAAACTGGAATTTTCCGTGTGGTAAGAGGTGCGGAACATAAGAGCATAGGAGTGTGAGTGTGAATGTGCTTTTCCGTGCGGCAAGAGGTGCATGCAGGACATGAGGGCAAGCATGGATGACAACTACCAGACTGATAAAGCCCAAACTGTGGGGTGAAATATAGGCACCTATCTTTTTCATTGTCTAATAAGCAGAGTCGCCAATAAAAATTCACTTGATTGTGGTTCCTCCTTTCTCTTAAAACTTTGAAACAAACCACACCATGCTGTTGCCCGACACACAACACAGGTACAACGACGACTGTGAGGCGGGCAAGCACGGGGCCCTCGTGCGCCAGCTGCTGGAGTATGACAAAGTGCACTTCATGTTCGGCAGCACGCCTGTGTTTGCAGAGGCAGAGTCCGTCATCGCCAACAATGCCAAAAGGCTGATATACCATTGCTGTGTGGGCCCTGACGTGCTGTACGAACAGGTGGCTGTTTTTTCTCGTATTGGCATGAAGTGGTTTGCCAGCTTTTTGTGCCCTGGCGTGCTGTACAAGCAGGTGGCTAGTTATACTTTCATTGGCTTTAAATGGTGTGCCGGCTTGTCTTATCCTCCTCCCCGCCTGCGGGTATGCTCCTAAATGAGATTATGTGCGAGACTTGAATGTCTGCAGCTGGAAATTTTGTCGATGATTTGTGAACCAACTAGAAGGGTTTTTAGTACGTTGTCAAAAAAAATGTGTGCATTAGAATTACGTGTGAGACCTGTCCTAGGTTATAGGACGACATTGAGTACCATATCAAATAGCAACCCCCTTGTCTATGTACTTGAGAATAGTGTGAGAATATACAGTATGAGTGGGCAGGTTGTACTTATGCATGAGAGTATGTGTGCACGGAGCTTTCAGCAATGGTCAACTTAGCTGGTTCAAAGGTCCAGAGCATGGTTGTTTGCGTGTATACGTCTCATTAGAGGGCAGGCTGTGTGGCGATTGAAGATTAATAAGAGGTACAGACACGGTAGCCACGTCCTTGACATTCAGTGTTGTGCACCTGACGCTTGACGGCGTCAATGGTAAATGACGCTGACGGCGTAATTAATGTCAAATTGACGGTGAAAATAGTAAATTACACCGTCAATCATCAGAGTTTAGTGACGGTAACGCCGTTATTTACGATCTTTATTTACGGTGCCATTTTTGAATGACGCTGTATGTGCACAACACTGTTGACATTGCCTTATGTGGCAATTTTTGCCTCCAATCAACATAAGAAAAGTATGTGTAACCTTGCGCTACATACGTGCACACGCTTACATAGGTATACACATGTACTACGTGTGGACGCAAACACGCACACACATACATATGTTGCTGTATGTGTAACCTCGCGCTACATACGTGCACACACTCACATGGTTCTACACATGTACTGCATGTGGACGCACACACACACAAACACATACACACACACGCACGCACATGTACACACACGCTACGCAGGACATGGAATTTGTATTTGGCATCCAGACAAGTAACACAAACTACCCGATCGACGCCTTGAAGAGCATGGCTCTGTCTGGTAAGCAGGTTGGCCAGGCCGCTCCCCACCTAAATAGGCTTGATTTTTGCATATTTGTGCCCTAAAAGTTAACTCTACCTGCTGCCTCATCGGCAGTGGCGGTATAAGGTTGAAGCCTGCCTTGTGATCATTAGCTCTTTTTCATATTGGACGGCTCAAAGACTCGAAAATTTAGGCAACATCGTAAAAGTCATACCTACTTTCTTGCTTTCATTTTTCCCATTATTGTTGCCTCTCTATTGTAGGTGTTGTCACACGCCTGTATGCCTACGCCCTGGAGCGCGCGCACACACACACACACACACACACACACACACACACACACGCACACGCACACGCACACACATACACTGGAGCACATCAGCACACTTCTGTTGCTGCCTGCAGGTGATGTCAAACGCTTGTATATCTACGCCCTGGAGGACAACTTCTTCACGTCGAGCACTTGCAAGTCAGCACAAGAGTATGCCGTGAACGTGCTCAAGCAGCTGAGCCCTGATTTCGGGGTTGTACAATACAACTCTTACTCAAGTGCCGACGCTTCAGCACCGAGGTGAACAGTGGCTTGCTTTGATTTTGCATTTTTGATCGCTGGACATCCATTGCTCTGGTTTCACACGATCACATAGGGTTTACACGTGCCCCCTTCTTGATACGCAATACAAGCAGTGTTGTGCACATACGGCGTCAATCACAAATGGCACCGTTGATTACGGTGCTTAAATAACGTCTACGTCACATAACCGTAATTAACGGTGAAATTTATACTGACGGTGGGAAATCGTAAGTAACGGTGCGGCGTCAGGTACTCAGTGGCTCAGAGTGCCAACTCAAGCTCCGATTTCCCCACAGACAACGTTTGCGATTTGCGATATAAATATAAAATGTCCTCCGGTAATCAGGTCAAGAGGGCTCGTGTGGCCCTGAGTCAGTCGAGCCTGGCCCGGCTGCTGACGGTTTCCCACCGTAAATAACTAATTTCTGACGGTTCCCCACCGTAAATAATTAATTCCTGACGGTCTCCCACTGTAAATAACTGTAAAGCTGGCCGTCAGACGTCAAAAATAAAAATCACCGTAAATTACGCCTGAGGATTAGTTTCTGACACTCAAAACCGTAAATTACGCCTGACCGTCAAATGACGGTCAACGGCGTCAACAGTAAAGTGCACAACACTGAATACAAGGCGCAAAGTGAGGCATGACATGAACGAGCCCCTCTCCGCAGCTTCTTATAGCATTGGAATGGAGCCCTCCTTGTACTTCTTGTTGAAAATTGAATCGAATGTGTCCAGGGGAGGGAGCTGTCTGTTTTATGATTGCAGCCACTCAGCCGCGGTGCCTAGAATGTGCTTTTGTAAGCTCTCTCTTCAATACACGTGTCTTACGTCCATGTTAGTCTTTGTTGCACACAATTTCATTTCAGGTTCTATGAAGACATAGTTTCAAGTGCCATCAGCTTGGGTGCGGATGGAATTATGGGATGTGACTTCGAGGTGTGTGAAAAACTCGTTCGTTTTGTGTAACTCAAGTGTGCAAGTTGGCACACTCACTTGAAGGTTGAGCACGTGGAGGAACAGGTGTGGAGGCTGGCAAGTAGGAGGTGCCCTTGACTTGCAATAGCGTAAAAGTTGCGGCAACCTTGTCCTTGTTTTTGACTTGACAAACCAGTATGAAGTGGTAAACCTCTCACTCTCTTTAGGATGTAGACATTTTCGCTGGTGATGTGCAACAGTTGAGAATAGCCAGAAGTAGGTGATTCAAAGTATAGCCATATGAGATAGCAAATGTCAAAAAAACCAGGCAGCCTGAAATGCATAACTCCTCAGATGGGGGAATGGAGGCACGCTGCAGCGAAGAGCCAAGTGCTTCACTACATTATACTTTGTTGACAGACCAAGTTTTTTTCAAAGGCTTTTTTAGTTTTACCACATTTCCTTTTACCAATAGCAGCATGTTGTGCAAGGTCCTTAGCCTGCGGTGATTTCTTTTGACGGTGTCTCAACTCTATGATATACCCTATGATATAATAACCCTATGATATTCTAACAGTGCCTCGAACTTTGGTATACTGCACACTGCACACATTGTTCGTGAGAAGGTTTGGCCAAGTACTCATATTGTTTGTGAGTAGGGTTGGCCAAGTACTAACAAACATGTGCAACATTCTTGGCAGAGGATCTACGAAGGTACAGTCATAGAAAGAGCATACGTTTGGCTCCAGCCCTGTTTTTGATTCTTACTTGCTGCTTGCCCTTACATTCTCTGCCGTAAAAGGGTTACAATAGGGGGTGACCGACCTTCTGCAAATTACAAATCTGGCTGCTGGCTGGTCTCAGCACACCACATGAGCTCATTAAAAACACAAATTCTAGTGACTTACCCACCCTTACCGCAGGGCCCTGGTATCATTGTAGCGAAGACTCTTGCTGAACGGAACTACTACCATAAAGCTCTGTGGCTGACAGTCGCCCCCGCTCAGTTTAAATTTGTGGAAAAGCTTGGCAATGAGGCCAGCGAATCTGTGTTAACAGCAGGGCAGGTACGTAGCTCTGGTTGTCGTTTTTTTTGGCAGGATGAGCTGTTGTCAAGGCGGTGCGTTTTGGTAGAGGTGGTGTCATCTGGCAAATGTGGTATAATTAGGCAAAGTCTCCATCAAGCAGCACATGGAGAAGGAGCTAGTAGGTCCCTCCTGCAGTTGTAGCCCTCCTCCCCCACTCCCTTGTCATCCCATTTCTTGTTGCGCGGCTGCTTGTGACACAAACCGCGTAAACACTGCATCAATTTCTGACGTAATTTTCTCTCCCCCCCTCGGTTTCATACAGTGGCATCCATCTATGAGGTTTGCGGACTCCTTTTATGGCACCACTGGAAAGTACAGCAGTGACTTCAAAGAGGTGAGGTGCAAGATACAGCACACATATTCATGACTCCGCCAACAACAGCTAGGGCTACATGACTGTGAATTCTGACGACACATTTCATTCCAGGGCGGGAAGAGGTGGTACCACACTGACACAAACGTGCGAGAAAATGTGTGTTAGATGCCAAACTGGTTGATGGAGTTGGTATCCAACAAAGTGACAGCCTCTTGACCCACTGATTCCAGCTGGTCAGCTTAGCAGATATGATCACTACATCTGAATAATAATAATAAAATAAATCATGTCTCTGTTGGGTTGTGTAAGCTGTTGCAACAAGAGCGGAGCGTGCATGATAGATATAACCACTCCGAGTGTCAAAAATGCAAGATGATGTGCCTACTTCGAGCACATACTAATAACTGGTGCCTCATCTGCCCCCTCCAGGCTTTTGGGCTAGGTCCAAGCTACGTGGCCGCCGGAGCGTCTGCTGCTTCATACTCTTTAGCCGTCGCAATTGAATCTGCATTTGAAAGTTGTCGACTGACAACCTCCCCACAAGACGTTGACAAGCTGCTCTTTGACGGCAACTCCATTGAGTGCGTTGATGAGCAAGGAGACCCCCTGACAGGAATCACTGGCTATCAGTTAGTAATGGTAAGTCTTGTATCCACAACCGGTAGGGATCCAGTGTGCTCTATTTTTGAGCGCGATCACCACACCCT
>Ga0307966_1002112_pt1 | contig 15236 bp, 8 predicted proteins | sample OrgLakmetagen646_FD_203141 | JGI IMG/M metagenome (GOLD analysis project Ga0307966, IMG submission 203141) | Saline water microbial communities from Organic Lake, Antarctica - #646 | ecosystem: Environmental > Aquatic > Non-marine Saline and Alkaline > Saline | place: Antarctica: Organic Lake... | reverse complement strand
TGCTGGCTTTACGTTGGATCCCCGAGGATACCGGCCGTTTATTATGGTACCTGTTTCCCGTTCACAGGCAGTTTGAAATCAACATTGGCAGCTGGGCATTGTGGGGCCTCATTCTCCTGATGATTATTACACTTGTGATCCGGCTGCCTTACGATAAATGGAAAATATCACACAAGTTCATGGGGATCTTTTTTCTCCTGGGGGTGGCACATATCTATTACGCGGACCTTTCAATGAGTACAAGCCCAGCATTGACGATCTATCTTTCAGTTTTTTCTATGGCAGGTATAACAGCCTGGGTGTATAAGTCGATTATTTTTGATTTAATTGCGAAAAAATCTCGTTTTCAGGTGGCTAAAGTTGATCGCCTGAATGACAAAATTATTGAGATTATGTTAAAACCGATGGATGAAGTACTTAGCTTTATACCGGGTCAGTTTTATCTTTTCAGTTTTCATTCTCCAGGTATTTCCCGTGAATCGCACCCTTATACGGTATGTGATGTGACAAAAGAAGGTGAAATAACCATTGTGGTAAAATCATTGGGTGATTATACAGAACAGCTTCATAGTGAATTAAAAACCGGAGCAACAGCGCTGCTGGAAGGTCCTTACGGACGATTTGATTATCGCCGGGGAAAAAGGAACCAGGTATGGATAGGCGGAGGAGTGGGTATTGCTCCCTTTATTAGCTGGGCAAATGACCTCAGACAACAGAATAAAACCGATTTAAATATTAATCTATATTACTGTGTAAACACTGAAAAAGAAGCTACTCATCTTCATCTTTTCAGGGAGTTGGAAAATCAGATGAAAACTTTCAGAGTTAATCTGATTAGAGCCGATGTCGAAGGATTTTTTAATCCCGGAGAAATCTCCCGTGTCGATGAAAAGGATTTTTTTATTTGCGGCCCCCGGGAGATGAGAAAGGCTATTTTGCCGAAATTAACAACGCTGAGAGTTCCAAAAAGCTCCATTCACTTTGAGGATTTCGATTTTTCCTGATAGAAATTCAAACTTAATCAATGATTACGCAATGTTGGTAACATGGGCATCTGATTTGGTTAAAAAAGGTAAGGCTGGCTACAGGAGGTGACAAATGAGATCAATCAGGTAAAGATCTATGACTTTGACATGAAACTCTAAATTGATATACCCAGAACTGCACTCAGGTATGCATTAGAAAAAATGTTTGGAGAGAGCCGGAGAAAGATGATGGTGAGATAGTTGTATTGCACCCAGTAAATCATAGCGTACTATGAAAAATAAAATTTCGTCTGAATCCTACATGCCAATACCCAATACCCAATACTCAGTACTTATATACCCATTAACCAACCCTATATCAGGACTCCTGCTCTTTCAACAGATCCCTGATTTCGGTTAGGAGCTTCTCCTGTGGCGGTATGACCGCAACCGTTGGCGGTTTGACCTCTTCTTTTTTCTTCGTTCTTTCGTAGAGTCTGATCACAATGAAAATAGCGAAAGCGACGATCAGGAAATTGATAACGGTCTGGATAAACATACCGTAATTCAGCGTTACGGCTGCAGTGTCTCCAGACGCTTCTTTTAAAATGATGGTCAGATCTGAAAAATCAATTCCACCGATAAGAATTCCGATGGGGGGCATCAGTACATCGTTTACAAAAGATGTGACAATCCGACCAAACGCAGCGCCAATAACGACGGCAACCGCGAGGTCGATCACATTCCCTTTCATCGCAAATTTTTTGAAATCGTCAAATATGCTCATAAGAAACGGGTTTATTAAAAGTTAAAATCCAACCGGTGAGAGGCGGTGCTCGGAATATTTCACCAGACATTGATTCACACCGATCACCGGATATCTCTGAACTCAATAAAAGGAAAAATTAATTCTAAGAATTTCATAAAACAAAAAAAAGCCTTGCAAGTCATAAACCTGCAAGGCTTCTGGTGCCCTGGACTAGAGTCGAACTAGCACTCCCTAAACGGGAACTGACCCCTCAAGCCAGCGCGTCTACCAATTCCGCCACCAGGGCAAAAAATATTCAATACGTTTGTCAGTGTTTGTTGTCTTTAAGGAAGACAGAGGGAACTGCCCCTCAACCCTGAAAGCTTTCGGGGTACAAATTCCGCCACCAGGGCAAAAAATATTCAATACGTTTGTCAGTGTTTGTTGTCTTTAAGGAAGACAGAGGGAACTGACCCCTCAACCCCGAAAGCTTTCGGGGTACCAATTCCGCCACCAGGGCAAAAAATATTCAATACGTTTGTCAGTGTTTGTTGTCTTTAAGGAAGACAGAGGGAACTGCCCCTCAACCCTGAAAGCTTTCGGGGTACAAATTCCGCCACCAGGGCATAATTTTGTTCAAGACTCAAAAGATAGGGGATTTTTGAACTAAATAGAAAGTGTTGATAAAAAAAGTTGAATGGAATTATTGGTTTTTCAGATCTTCAAAACTGGAAACACTTAACGTACCCGGTTATTCGGGTTCTGCAGGGTATCAAAAATCGATAAAAGTTTGATCTGATTATTGGTGCGATCATACGAATAAAAAAACGGTTCTATTTTGATCGGTGTGGGTAAGTTCCCGTATAAACTTGACCCCAAAAAGAATTGCACACAATAATTGAATGATTTCCCCGGTACTTTCCCCGCGGGGGCAGGTGGACCGCCACCCCGCTAAAGCGGGACTAAAAGAAGAAAGTATGCAATAGCTCCCGCCAGCCTATCGAAGCTTCAGCGCAGGGAGGGCTGTGATGGCTTCCTGGCACGGTTTGCCCGCAAGGGGACACTCTGAGAATGCTTACAATGTGAGCGCTCAGAGCGATTTCTCCCGTACTGCCATGCAAAACCATGCTATCCCTCCACCTATCAAGGCCGTATGGTTTGAATCCTAATAACTGATTATACAGTAGAGTTGTGCTAAAATTACTATCACCTTTGAAATAGTGTTGCCCGCTCAACTACGTTAAAACTCCGAAGAGCAGGCTTTTGAGCGAAATTAGTGGCTCGAGATGACAAGGTAACTTTGATAGTGACGCGGCACGCAAAGTACAGTATCAGACCAACGTTCTTCGTTGCGCCGCAATGCAAATAACTGCTAATCCGGCGTAAGACAAAATTCTTCACTGCCCAAATCCTGAAACGCCGGACTTCTACTAAATTATGTTGTCATTTCGACTGAATCCCAACGTGCCTTTCGGTGGGATGAGTGGAGAAATATCCCTGTTTTGAGAACTAAACTGAACAACAGCTACTCAGAACTCCATCCGATAACATAAAGATCCTTCGACTCCATATATTGAGAAAGTAATGAAGAAATTGAGAGAGGGGGAGACGGGAGGATGGGGAGTGAATCTGTCCGCGTTTTGGTAAGTATCAAATATTAGAAAAATATATCAAGCCCGGAACTACTTTGATTATAAAGAATTGTAAGTTGACGCGAATTGCTGCAGGCTTTAATTCGATAAAAGCCATCCGCTACTTTTTTAAAAAGTCTTTACTGATGGTATAATTTATGACCGCCGCTGCCTGGTTTATTTTAATTGGATTACTGCTACTGGTAGTGGGTTTTACCTACTCATATATCAAAACAGTAGCCGTTACGTCTGCCATTGTATATCTATTCATCGGATGTATTGTTGGGCCGATGGGATTTGGATTTTTTCATTTTAATCCACTGGAAGAGTCGGCTTTATTGGAGATTCTGACTGAAATCGCTGTACTTATTTCATTGTACTGTGCTGGGGTAAAAATGCCCGTGCCGGTGACCCTCAAGCGATGGCGTACTCCCCTGCAACTGGCGTTTATTTCGATGGCACTTACCGTAGGGTTAGTGACTCTATTCGGCTACTACTGGCTTGCCTTGCCTCTTGGCGCTGCAGTAGTGCTGGGCGCTGTTGCCGCTCCTACCGACCCGGTACTTGCGACCGAAATCCAGGTGAGAAGTGCCGATGACACAGACAGCCTGCGTTTTTCGTTAACTTCCGAAGCGGGTATGAATGACGGCAGTGCCTTTCCATTTGTGATGCTCGGTCTGGGCTTACTGGGCCTGCATGATCTTGGCGATGCGGGTTGGCGATGGCTGGCACTGGATGTTCTCTGGGCAACAGTGGCAGCAATCGGCATCGGTATACTGGCAGGATGTGCTGTTGGCTGGATCGTAAATAAAATTCGCATAACCTATGAGAGATCCGCCTTACTGGAAAGCTTTCTCGGCCTGGGGCTGATAGCCTTTGCCTACGGAATCTGTCTGGCAGTGGACGCCTGGGGTTTTTTGGCGGTTTTTAGCGCTGCGGTAGCGTTGCGCCACACCGAATTAAGATTGGGCGGACTCAATCAGAATAAACTCGCCCATAGCGAGACAAACCCGGATGGCAGGCAGCAAAAAATGGCACATGTGCACGAAAGTTCTCTGGTATTCAACGAGCACCTCGAGCGGTTATCCGAAATTGTGCTTGTTTTACTTATAGGGGGTTCACTCTTCTGGAATTCATGGAGCTGGCGAGCCGTAGGCTTCGCGGCGTTCCTGTTTTTTGTCGCCCGGCCTGTCAGTGTGCACCTTGGTCTGTTGGGAAGCAATGCACCTATGCGTATGCGCAACCTTGCGGGCTGGTTCGGCGTTCGAGGTATTGGTTCCATGTACTACTTGATGTATGCCATTCAACACGGGTTATCAGAAGCTATGGCACTGGAATTAATGCACCTGGTTTTAGTAGTAGTTACACTATCGATCCTAGTTCACGGAATAAGTGTAAAACCCGCTATTGCTCGTTTTTGGCAACCTAAATGAAGTTGATCATAATGTCTAATAGAGCATTGTCATCTTAAGCGCGACCTCTCGCGCTTTTCGGGAGGTAAGCTGTCCCGGTGACAGATATTAGAAAGTGTTTTTTGAAGTTTGTATCGATGATAACTGCCGTTATGAACACACCCTTCTCGGAATCTGCGAGAGTTAATTAGGTTACGCGCCGGCTCGTAGTGCGGGGTTAAGAATAACAGGCAACTCAAGCGACTCAAAGCGGGTGATTCCGCAGAAAAAATGGATTCATTCGAAGGGGGGGTATGAATGATGTAAAACGTGGATTCATCATAGTCTGAATGTGTGCTTTTGAAATTACAACACACAATATTGCATTACTAAGAGAAGCACCCATGAATTTTAAAATACAATCCTTTCCGAACTCGCAATAATCCTCCCGTTTTCGCTTCACAAGAACTCTTTATTATAAGATGCATAAGAAATGAAAGCAAACAAACCCCACTCCAAAAATGTGATCCTAACATATTTTATACGCTCTCAAAAAACCACCTATTTTACTGTTTAGCAAGTCCATACCAACGCCGCAATTTTAGGGAGTTGGTACGGAGATCATAGAGCTTCTTTTTGAACACCGGAGATTCAGAACTCTGTCACATTGACCGATCTATTTGTCGATTTGGTACTTGAAGCAGAGAGACGAAGAGAAATTTGCCAACAGATTGGTGAAATAGCAACAAATTTGAAAGAATTTTCATTATCACTTTAGAGTTTTCCACTCTTTCTTTCCCCCCTCTCACTCATCCTCTCCATTTCCCATGATTATTTTATATTATTCAAATTAACATAAAACCTTTAGAATTACATTGAATTCATTTCTGTTTTCCAATGTTCGGTTCTTACCAGTTTATGCATTATGCGTTGGATAGTCTATTGTCCATAGACTAACGTCTATTAATCCATTGTCCATCTTTTTTAATTCATAACTCACTACCAAAAACTTACCTATGACCAACCAAGACGTTGCCGCTAAACTCCGCGAAGTTCACGATCTCATGCAGCTCAACGACGAAAATCGGTTTAAAGTGATTGCGTTTGATCGCGCCGCTCAAACCATTGAAGGCCTCAAAACTGAGGTAGAGACACATGTAGAGGAGGGGACGCTTACGGACATCAAAGGAATCGGAAAATCGATTGCTGAAGATATAACTGCCCTGGTTGAGACCGGAACCATGCCGGTTCTGGAATCGCTGAAAGAGACAGTTCCAAAGGGGCTGGTAGAATGGCTCAACATTTCCGGGCTGGGTCCAAAGAACATCGTTAAAATTCATAAAAACCTGGAGATCACGGAGATGCACGAGCTTAAAGAGGCGTGCGAAAGCGGTGCGGTGGCAGATCTGCCGGGGCTGGGGAAAAAATCAGCCGAGAAAATCCTGAAATCGATCGCGTATCTCGAGAAGTTTGGTGAGCGCTGCCGGCTCGATCAGGCACATGAGATTGCCGAACCGATGCTGGCGTTCGTCAGTAAAATCGGTGGTGTGACAAAATGTGAGATTGCAGGATCTCTGAGGCGGTCGGCCGAAACGATCGGGGATGTTGATATTCTTGCAGCCGCGGATAAAGAGCAGGCGGGGGAGATTTTTGAGAAGTTTGTCAATCATGAGCTCGTTGTGGAAGTGCTGGGCCGGGGCGATACCAAAAGCTCGGTTCGCACTGAAAAAGGCCGACAGGTGGACCTGAGGATTGTATCGGAAAAAGAGTATCCTGCAGCTCTGATGTATTTTACCGGAAGCAAGGAGCATAACATTGTGCTGCGTCAACGTGCCAGAGATCGCGGGATGGCACTGAATGAATATGGACTTTTTAAGCTGAGTGAAGCCAAAGAGACCGATTTTGAACAGCCGGTGAGAGCGGATTCTGAGACGGAGATTTATGAAAAGCTGGATCTTCATTTTGTGCCGCCGGAACACCGGGAAGACAGAGGTGAGGTTGAGTTCTACTCCGACCACGAATCGATGGATCTGCTTGAGCAAGGCCAGATCAAAGGTGTTGTGCATGCCCACAGTACCTGGAGCGATGGTAAGTATTCCGTCAAACAGATGGCAGACGCGTGTATTGAGCGGGGCTATGAATATCTGACGATGACCGATCACTCCAAGACGGCAGCTTATGCGGGTGGACTCACCATAGAGCAGGTGAAGCAGCAGTGGGAAGAGATTGATGAGCTGAACGAAGAGTACTCAAAAAAGAACTTCCGTATTTTTAAAGGAATTGAATCCGATATCCTGGCCGATGGATCGCTTGATTATCCTGATGAGATCCTCGAAGGCTTTGATATCGTGATCGCCAGCGTCCACTCCGGGCTGGAGATGGAGTACGAAAAGATGATGACGCGTTTCGAAAATGCCATCAAAAATCCTTACACACACATGATTGGCCACCCAACGGGACGGCTTCTACTGAAACGAAGTGAGAGCAAGATGGATCTGAATAAATTGATCGAATTGGCGGCTGAGAAGGGTGTGGCAATTGAGATCAATGCCAATCCCTGGCGGCTGGATCTGGACTGGAGATACGGCAATAAGGCCAAAGAGACCGGGCTGCTGACCTCCATCAACCCGGATGCACATACCACGGAGGGAATCGATAATATCCGCTACGGCGTGATGATCGCCAAAAAAGCAAAATTCAATCCGGATCGCGTCCTGAATACGAAAAGCGCAGATGAGTTTGCGAAATGGTTAAAGGGTAGGAGTTCTTAGTTTTTAGTTATGAGTGTTGAGTTGTTGAACTAAAAACTCATCACTTCTTTTTAAGGAAATCAATCACTTCCAAGGCCGGATCAGGGCTCCCCATAATGTAGTAATGTATCCCGGGAACGCCGGCGTCCATCAGCTCCAGGCTCTGCTGTTTGGCCCATTCAATCCCAATGTTTTTTGCCTTCTTTTCATCTGCCGATACTTCCTCCGCGAGTGCGTCAGGGATATTGAGATAAAAATTGCGGGGCAGCCGAACCAAATGTCCGGGTGTCGTCAGAATTTTCAATCCGGGAACAATAGGGACGTCAATTCCCGCACTTCTGCATTTATCGACAAAGTTAAAAAAGGCGTTGTTGTCAAAAAACATCTGCGTGACGATATAATCGCCGCCGGCATCTACTTTTTGTTTGAGGCGCTTGATATCCCAGTCTAAGTTGGGAGCTTCAAAATGTTTTTCGGGATACCCGGCCACACCGACACAAAAATTTGACGATTCAGCATTATTAATGTCTTCCAGATACTCGCCATTATTCATGTTTTGAATTTGATTGACCAGGTCAATTGCATGCTTATTAACGGTACCGTTGAGGTTGAGTGATATTTGTGAGCCGGTATTATCACCCCGTATGGCGAGCACGTTATGAATGCCAAGGTAGTTAAGCTCAATAAGGGCGTCCTCACTCTCTTCTTTCGAAAAGCCTTCGCAAATCAGGTGCGGAACGGGGTCAATACCGTATCGATGAAGGATTGCTGCACAGAGCCCGATAGTTCCGGGGCGTTTTCGGCGAACGACACGTTTTAATGACCCGTCCTTTTGCTCTTCAACATGCGCTTCAGCCGCGTGATAGGTCACATCGATAAACGGTGGCTTTACCTTTTCTACCACCTTATCAAGTGATGCAAAAACATCACTCACGGCTCCACCGCGTTTTGGGGGAATGATTTCGAATGAAATTAACGGCTCGCTCGCTTTATCGTAATGTTCAACAACTTTCATAAACGTAATGATTTTGGCCTGCAAATTGTGGATTTTATAGGCTTATGCCAACCAGGTAAATAAAGAATATTTTAAATTATGCGTTCCAATCACCCCCTTTTTGATCGCCTTAAAAACAATATCCTTGTTCTTGACGGCGCGATGGGTACAATGATTCAAAACTATAACCTTACTGAGGATGATTTTCGCGGGTCAGAACTATCCGATATAGATCACGATCTGAAAGGGAATAACGATCTTCTGTCGTTAACACAGCCTGACATTATACGGGAAATTCATTCCAAATTCCTCTCAGCGGGTGCGGATATTCTTGAAACAAACACCTTCAGCGCCAATCCTATCTCCCAGGCCGACTATAATCTGCAGGAAAGGAGCTATGATTTGAATGTGGCATCGGCTAAGGTGGCACGTGAAGCGGCGGATGCGTTTACAAAAAAGAATCCTGATAAACCGCGCTTTGTTGCCGGGGCGATAGGTCCAACAAATAAGACACTGTCGCTTTCTCCGGATGTGGAAGATCCCGGTTTTCGCGCGCTTACCTTTGATGAGCTGGTCGATTGCTATACGGTTCAGATAAAAGGACTTATGGATGGCGGCGTGGATGCTCTTCTTGTTGAAACGGTATTCGATACGCTGAACTGTAAGGCGGCGATCTATGCTATTCACAGCTACACACGAAAAGTTGGTAAACAGGTTCCGATTATGATATCGGGTACAATTGTAGATCAGAGCGGCCGTACGCTCTCCGGCCAGACCACAGAGGCGTTCTGGCTCTCCATCAAACATGCCAATCCGCTGCTGAGTGTAGGACTGAACTGCGCACTGGGCTCAAAACAGATGCGCCCGTTTATCAAAGATCTTGCTGAAAAAGCCACCTGTTTTACCAGTCTCTATCCAAACGCGGGTCTCCCTGATGAGATGGGAGAGTACGGGGAATCGCCGGAATATATGGCAGAACAGTTTGCCGATTATGCCGGTGAAGGATTCGTGAATATTGTGGGCGGTTGCTGTGGAACGACTCCAGACCACATCCGTGCCATAGCTGATGAAGCTGCACGTCATAAACCGCGCGTAATCAAAAAAGAAAAGCCGTATATGAGGCTCAGCGGACTGGAACCGTTGGTGATCCGTCCGGAAACTAACTTTGTGAATGTGGGCGAGCGAACCAACGTGACGGGTTCCGCTAAATTCAAGCGTCTGATCAAGAATGAGGAGTACGAAGAAGCCTTGTCGGTAGCCCGCGAGCAGGTAGAGGGCGGCGCACAGATTGTTGATGTAAATATGGACGAGGGGCTTTTGGAGTCGGAACAGGTGATGGGTGATTTCCTGAACCTTATGGCTGCTGAGCCTGATATCTCCCGCGTTCCGGTGATGATTGACTCATCGAAATGGAGCGTTATTGAGGCCGGCCTGAAATGCGTTCAGGGGAAAGGAGTGGTGAACTCGATCAGTCTGAAAGAGGGCGAAGATCTGTTCAAAGAGCAGGCGCAGACTATCATGGATTACGGTGCGGCTGTAATTGTGATGGCGTTTGATGAAAAAGGCCAGGCCGATTCGCTTGAACGGCGTAAAGAGATCTGCCAGAGGGCATATGATATTCTGGTTGATGAGGTCGGGTTCCCGGCGGCGGATATTATCATGGATCCGAATATCCTCACCGTGGCGACCGGAATCGAGGAGCATAATAACTATGCCGTTGATTTTCTCGAGGCTACTAAATGGATCAAAAAGTCGCTTCCTCACGCAAAAGTGAGCGGTGGTGTCAGTAATATTTCGTTCTCGTTCCGTGGAAACAACACGGTTCGGGAAGCGATGCACTCTGCTTTTCTCTACCACGCCGTGAAAGCGGGGATGGATATGGGAATTGTGAATGCGGGTCAGCTTGAAGTATATGAAGAAATTGAACCTGAGCTTCGGGAGAAAGTGGAGGATGTGCTTCTCAACCGTCGCGACGACGCAACGGACCGGCTGCTGGAGTACGCCGAAACCATCAAAGATAAATCGGGCGGACAGGCCAAAGCAAAAGATGACAAGTGGCGAAAAGAGTCGGTTGAAGAGCGTATCAAACACGCGCTTGTCAAAGGTATTGTCGACTATATTGAAGCAGATGTGGAAGAAGCGCGCCAGGCGTACGACCGGCCGATTGAAGTGATTGAAGGGCCGATGATGAGCGGTATGAATGTGGTTGGCGATCTGTTTGGCGAGGGAAAGATGTTCCTGCCCCAGGTTGTGAAAAGTGCCCGAGTGATGAAGAAAGGCGTTGCCATTCTGATTCCATTCATCGAAGCTGAAAAAGAGAAGAATCAGCGCAAAGAAGCAAAGGCCAAAGTGCTAATGGCTACTGTGAAGGGCGATGTGCACGATATTGGGAAAAATATAGTGGCAGTAGTGCTTCGCTGCAATAACTATGACGTTGTGGATATTGGGGTGATGAATCCCGCCGAAAAAATTCTCGCGGCCGCCATAGAGCACAACGTAGATGTGATTGGCCTGAGCGGGTTGATCACGCCGTCGCTGGACGAAATGGTGAATGTGGCGAAGGAAATGAAGCGCGAAAATTTCAATGTGCCGCTGATGATTGGCGGTGCAACAACATCACGCATGCATACAGCGGTGAAAATTGCTCCTTCGTATGATCATCCCGTGATTCATGTGCTGGATGCCTCCCGAAGCGTAACGGTTGTTAATCGCCTGATGTCTGACACGCTGAAAACCGGTTTTGTAGATGAGATATCTGCTGAATATGAAGATCTTCGTATGCAGTACAAGAATCGCGGTAAAAAGAAGAAATATCTCCCGATTGAGAAAGCCCGAGCCAACAAGACAGCTATCGACTGGAACAGCACAACTATTGTGAAACCCAAACAACCGGGTGTAACCCGGGTTCAGAATATGGATCTGACGGTACTCCGCGACTACATTGACTGGACCCCGTTTTTTATCGCCTGGGAGATGAAGGGCAAATACCCCGATATCCTTGATGACGAGAAAGCAGGTGTTGAAGCCCGGAAGCTGTTCAATGACGCAAATGAGCTTCTGGACAAAATCATTGACGAAAATCTGCTGAAAGCACACGGTGTGGCCGGCCTCTATCCGGCAAACTCTGTTGGCGATGATATTGAGATTTACGCTGATGACTCGCGCAGTGAAGTAATCGCACGATTTCATGCGCTCCGTCAGCAGTCTAAGAAGCGGGCAGGTCAGCCAAACAAAGCACTGTCTGATTTTGTGGCACCTAAAGAGACCGGTATTGCCGACTATATGGGTGGTTTTGCTGTAACGACGGGTCATGGCTCCCTTGATCTTGTGAAGATGTTTGAAGAGGATAATGACGACTATAATGCGATTTTGGTGAAGGCAATAGCTGATCGTCTCGCGGAGGCGTTTGCTGAGTATCTGCATGAAAAAGTCCGGACAGAGCTCTGGGGCTATTCAGCAGATGAAAAGCTCAGTAATCCTGATCTGATCAAAGAGATCTATCCCGGAATACGTCCGGCGCCCGGCTACCCGGCCCAGCCCGATCACACCGAAAAAATAGCTTTGTTTGATCTGATGGATGTACGTGAATCAACCGGAATTTCACTGACTGACCACCTTGCGATGGATCCGGCATCCTCAGTGAGCGGACTCTACTTTGCCCATCCGGAAGCCAAATACTTTAACCTTGGGGATATTAAACGCGACCAGGTAGAAGACTATGCGCAGCGAAAAGGAATGACCGTGGCAAAAGTTGAAGAGTGGCTGGGTCCTAATCTGGCATACGAGCCTGAGGAATTGAAGGTGAGTGTTTGATGAGATAATCCAGACCTGTGAGCATTCCGGTTGGGCACGTAATCAAACATGGTATGTCTATTCAATGACTTAACCCAGATTCATCCCACGACTAAGTTTCAAACCAGACCTTTACACAATGGATGACAGACATACCATGTTTCGTTGATAATCCAGGCCTGTGAGCATCCCGGTTGGGTACGGAGTCAAACATGGTATGTCTATTCAATGACTTAACCCAGATTCATCCCGCGATTAAGTTTAAAACCAGACATTTACACAATGGATGACAGACATACCATGTTTCGTTAGCAATCCAGACCTGACAGCGCACCCGCGCCTTTCGGGTTCCTGTCAGCGTCGATTTGAGGCTTCCGTTTATGCCGGGTTTTTATTTTCACGCGAGGTTACTTCCCCAACGCTGACAGATCCGGTGGGTGCTGTCCGATTGGGCACATAATCAAACATGGTATGTCTATTCAATGACTTAACCCAGATTCATCCCACGATTAAATTTCAATCCAGACCTACACACAATGGATGACAGACATACCATGTTTCGTTGCCAATCCAGACCTGACAGCGCACCCGCGCCTCTCGGGTTCCTGTCAGCGTCGGGGCGATGATCCGCTGCACGGAGTCAAACATGGTATGTCTATTCAATCACTTAACCCAGTTTTATCCCACGACTAAGTTTCAATTCATACCTTCACACAATGGATGACAGACATACCATGTTTCGGTGCCAATCCAGACCTGACAGCGCACCCGCGCCTCTCGGGTTCCTGTCAGCGTCGGGGCGATGATCCGCTGCACGTAATCAAACATGGTATGTCTATTCAATGACTTAACCCGGATTCATCCAACGACCAAGTTTCAATCCAGACCTTTACACAATACACGACAGACATACCATGTTTCGTTGCCAATCCAGACCTGACAGCGCACCCGCGCCTCTCGGGTTCCTGTCAGCGTCGGGGCGATGATCCGCTGCACGGAGTCAAACATGGTATGTCTATTCAATGACTTAACCCAGATTTATCCCACGACTAAGTTTCAAACCAGACCTTTATACAATACACGGCAGACATACCATGTTTCGGTGATAAGCCAGGCTAAGGCACTAAACCATCTCCTTACACACATCATACCGAAAGCAATCGGTGGTATGGTCGTTGACCATTCCAACCGCCTGCATAAACGCGTAGCATATCGTTGGGCCTACAAACTTAAACCCGTCCTTTTTCAGCTGTTTACTCATCTGTTTCGAAATCTCTGTTTCAGCCGGTACATCATTCAGAGTCTTAAACTCATTAATAATCGGCCTTCCATCAACAAAACCCCAGATGTAATTACTGAATGAACCGTGCTTTTCAGTGAGGGCAAGGTAAACTTTAGCATTCTGAATAGTCGCATCCACTTTCAGTCGATTGCGAATGATACCCGGATTGGAGAGCAATTCAGATCGCTTGGAGTCATCATACTCGGCAATCTTTACCGGATCAAACCCATCAAACGCCTCGCGGTATGACTCCCGTTTTTTGAGAACGGTTAACCAGCTTAGCCCGGCCTGGGCGCCTTCCAGAACGAGCATTTCAAACAGGTGGCGATCGTCATAATTGGGGACGCCCCATTCGCTATCGTGATACTCTTGTTCGAGGTCAGAGTGGGTAGCCCACCGGCATCTTGTTTTGTCAGACATCGTAAATGCGGTAACTGTTTTGGATTGTTTTATGTGATCTTGGGAAGAATACCCAATTTTGGATTTTCAATTTCTTATCTTCCTGCCAAATCAGGTACGAAAGGAAATATCCAAATAAATAGCATCAAATATGTATGACATTGTAAGAATTTCCGGAGATGGAATAGGGCCCGAAATTACAGATTCAGTATGCAGAATATTAGAAACCGCAAAGGTTCAGATCAACTGGATTGACGCGAGGGCGGGCGAAGCGGTCTTTAATGAAACCGGAAATCCGCTTCCTGATGAGACAATTGAGGCGATAAAGAAATACCGGCTCGTGTTAAAAGGTCCGTTGACGACCCCGGTCGGAGCCGGCTTCCGTTCTATTAATGTGGCACTGCGCCAGAAGTTTGATCTCTACAGTAATATTCGCCCGGCAAAATCGGTACCAAATGTAGACAGCAATTTTCGTGGTGTTGATCTGGTGATGTTCCGGGAAAACACCCAGGGACTTTACATTGGCAAGGAGCACTGGGTTGACGAAGAGAAGACACATGCTGAAAGTATCGCCGTTGTCACCGAAGGTGCGAGTGAAAAAATTATCACCGCTGCGTTTGAATACGCTAAAAAGTACAACCGCAAAAAGGTGACGCTTGTCCATAAAGCGAACATTCTGAAACTAACGACAGGCCTGTTTCTGAAAGTGGGCCAGCGCGTGGCAAAAGATTATCCCGACATTGAATTTCAGGATCTCATCGTGGATAACATGGCGATGCAAATGGTCATTAATCCATCCCAGTTCGACGTGATTGTGACCACCAACCTGTTTGGTGATATTCTGTCTGATCTGGCGTCAGGCCTGGTCGGCGGACTTGGCGTAACCGGAGCGGCTAACATTGGTGATGACGCCGCGATGTTTGAAGCGGTTCACGGCTCAGCGCCCGATATTGCGGGTCAAAACAAAGCCAATCCCATCGCAATGCTGTTCTCAGCGTTGATGATGCTGGAGCATCTTGGAGAACACCGTATAGCGGAAAAAATCCGGTCTGCTGTCTATGCCGTACTTCAGGATCACAAAGTAGACTGCACAAAAGATATTGGCGGAGAGGGAACAACGAAGAGCTTCACCGACGCTGTTTGCAATATTTTAAAAGACTAGTGTCATGTCAAGCATGAAATGTCGGTAAAAAAGGAGTATCTTAGAAGAAACTGCTATGATTACCTACAAAGTCACATTAACGCAGTCTGAACGCGACGAACTGGAATCAATTAAAGCCAAAG
>Ga0307966_1002111_pt1 | contig 15237 bp, 23 predicted proteins | sample OrgLakmetagen646_FD_203141 | JGI IMG/M metagenome (GOLD analysis project Ga0307966, IMG submission 203141) | Saline water microbial communities from Organic Lake, Antarctica - #646 | ecosystem: Environmental > Aquatic > Non-marine Saline and Alkaline > Saline | place: Antarctica: Organic Lake... | reverse complement strand
GACAGAAGCTACAAACATTTCGTTCTGTCTGTCTCGCGTGTTTCTGTACTGACATTCGTAACCTAAAGCCTCACTAAAAAATCCCGCGTCTATTTTGTGACCGCATTCTTTGCGAATATATGCACGTTTTTCTGTTCTGCATTTAGCAACAGATTCAGAAAAAACTCCATTGCTATAGCATAAACCAATAGCTGCGCTTGAGTTTTCTACGATTTCATCACCTGCTGATAAAACAGCATTACCAAAGCCATCTTTATTTGTTGCAACAACCACGCCGCTTTTTATTAATGCAAACATTATGAGACCCCTTCTTTTAAATATCCAATAACAAATCTTACCTGGTCATTACCAAAGTTACTAACCTCAAAGCTTGTAGTACTGCTATGACGTATTGCTGCCCTGTTTCCTTTTTCTGAGTGGCTTGTTGCCCTCCAGGTGGTAGGGTAATCTGCTATATGCTCTTTTGTTACTGTTACTGAGTTTAATATGTCTTCAGATATGGCGGTGTTAGACCCTGACAGTACTATTAAATCATACTGACTTTGTGTGTGAGAATTTGGATAGCTATACGTCCCTGCCGTATATTGTCCACTTGCTAATATAACTTCGTAATTACCTGCTAACCCATTGTTTGTTTTAAGAGCTGCGTTATCTAAAATTGCCTGTGCTTGCACAAGTGTTTGCGTTAAGTCTCCACCAGTTCCTGATACTCCTACGCTTTTATTAATAGTGGATTGCAGTTCAATCAATGTCTGAGTTAAATCACCACCAGCGCCAGAAACCCCTACGCTTTTATTTATTAATGATTGTAACTGCACGAGCGTTTGCGCCAACTCTCCCCCAGCGCCACTAACGCCAATCGTCATGTATCGCAACGCATCAAAGTACTGAGAAGCGCCCACCGCGTCAACGTTGCCGTTAGCAGATACGCCTTGAGCGTTTAGTATTGAGCTAAAAAAGCCTGACCAATCATTAAGCCAGTCACGTTCAAAATAAGAACCGTCTGTTGATACTGCGGTTGTTCTGTTTCTAAACGGGCCTTGTGGCTGACCCGCTGTAGGGTTGTCATATCGCCCTGGATATTTTGTGTTTCTTTGTAGTGCCATTTTTAATTTACCTCTATTAGTCCAACGCATTCCGACGACGTATCGCCAGACATTAGTGATTCATTACCTAGCTCAGTTATTCCTATTCCGTCCAAAACACCCCTTAACTTTACGCCTTGCGGTCTTGGTATTATATCCTTTGTTAGTAGCACTCTGTCAATATCGCTTAACCCGTCATAAATTTCTATGGTAACCGTCATATCCTCGCTATCTCGAAGCTTAACATTTTGATTGGACGATAGTATTATTTTAGTTGCCGATATTATAGAGTCAATTGTTGCGTTAGATGTGTTTTTGGCGACCTTAGCTTTAAGAAGCGGCCTAAAATATTGGTCCTCTAAATCTGAGCTATCAGACAAAAATCTAAAAGAGCACTGCGCCTCAGTGTTTCCCGCCTCAACTGTTTCATCTCCGCACTCAAAAACAGGAAAATCAACAGTTCCTATAATACTTCTGTCTATATCAATTACGCGGCCAATAATGTTTAATTGCTCACCAAAATTTGTATCAATATCATAAGACGTTTTTATGTCGCCGTATGCCGTTATAAAATTCTGACCTAAAGTCGGCGTTATATTATACCATTTTACAGCATTTTCTTTATCTCTGTATTGATTATAAACACGAGAATAAGCGAGCGTAGATAAATTAATCATTAAGATGTCACCGTTATATTTCCAGTAGTAAATCTTGATTTTTCATTAAATGCTATTGCTTTAACGGAGCCTCCATTGACTGTGATGCTTGCTGCATAGCTATTGCCGTACGCACCCACTACGCTATTGACAGGCGTAAACAATTGTCCTGCTGATATATCGTTTCCTATTTTAAATCCTCCTGCCCTAAATCCTCCTGTGACGCTTAAATCACCACCGGCAAATGCAATAATAGCAGCAGAAACTAAATCGTCTATATTACTTGGCAAAGAGCCATCATCGACTAATCCAACGTCAATAATTATATCGACAAATAAAGGCCTAGAAAATGTAATATCTTTTTGATTGCCAGTTGTGGAAGATGTGACGGAAACAGTAACGGCGGTGTTTGCTGGGTGCAGCTTTACGCCCGGCGATTTGTCGTTGTAAATTGTTGTTGCAACATCTAAATCAAGTCCACCATCAACAATCGGAGCAATGCTGTGTTTTGGCAAGCCGTTACCGTAAAAGTTATCTGTGCCGGTGTCATTTTCAGGCATGGCAACGTCAATAACATTTAAAGTTGTTAGTAATTTAGATATCATTGTATCAATTTGGTTTTGACCTGATATTGATACACTACGATTACGTCTTGACCGAACTTCTGGATCTGTTTCTGTGTTTGTGCCGGGCGTTGCTATTGCGCTATTTGTAACTGACTGCCAACCGCTAATTGGGTCAACAATAATTGCTATTGCTCCGGCGCTTGCCTCTAAGTTTCCGCTGAGTATGGATGTAGCTGATACTGTGGCAACCCCTGCCGCTATAGTTACGCTTGCGCTAGTCTGCCAACGATAAGCCGATCCAGTTGATTCAACCCTTGAGCCTTTTGGAATTATTGTTCCGTTAGCGCCAGCTATTGATAAAGATACAACTGACGGTGTTCCTAGGTTTCTTGTGTCGCCCGTAGTTAAATATAGTAGCGTGTCTAATTCTGAGTTGCTCGCCTTGTTTGGGTCTTTAGAATTAAACGCCTGTAGTCCAACTTCATCAAGTGTCGCAAATATTTCAGAGTCACTAGCTATTTTTAAGCCGTCTGGGGTCGATGGATCTAAATTCCAGTTTGCATCAATACCAATATATAAGTTTTTCTCTTCTAAAAACCAAGTGTTAGCATTTTTGACAACATAGCCGTTAACCGTTATTTCAGCCATTTATAGAACCTCGTTTATTGTTATGTTGCCAAGTGTTGTTTTAACAGAGCATTTAATTGAAAAACTTCTGTTAATCAAGTCAAAGTCTGAACTGTATTCTAGTATACCACTGACCCCATCAGTTTGCGAAATGCGGCGTCTAATCTCTGCATCAGCAACGCCTAAGGTATTTCCTTTTCCTAGAACATCCTCAAACCATCGAGTACCATCATTTATATTGCGGAAATACTCACCAAAAAATAACTTTAATCGTGTAACAATAGTTTGCGCAATTTCATCAGTGCCAGTTGTAAAGTGCTTTCCGCTCGTTACTATGTCACCTGTTGATGTTAATTTCCTAACCGTCATTGTGGATCTCCCGATGTGGCTGTGACAGGCGTACCGCTGACATTGTAAGTACCTGCCGCGTGTTTGTGGTCGTCGCCTATATTCACGCCGTTATGCGTTAGAGCAGATGATTCAATATTTACATTGCCGGCTTTGATAGCTAGGTCACCGTTATTTTTTAACCAAAAGTAGTTTGTGCCATCTGTAATTCTTACGCCATTATTGTCAAAGTCTGATAGTTTTTTGTTTTGAGAACGATAGCCCGGTGTGAAAAATGCGTCATTAATATCGTGAAACCGCTCAATAGGATTATTAGAAACGCCGCCTTGGTCGCGCCATGCGGTTATGCACCTTTGACTAAATGTAATTATACCCTCGTCACCGGCGTTTAATTCGTGCTCTATTCTATATGTTGAGCTACCGGCAAAATGCACAGTTACCTCTATAATTGGCTGATGCGCTGTTTGCACGCCTTTTTTATCTACGCGCTTTACGCCAACCTGAACTTGTGCCAATTGCGTAGCAGGGTCAAAGCTTAATATTGAACCCGGTATAGTCGTGTTGATAGTTTGCAGCACTTCATTAAGAACTGACTCTATTGCTTGCGTCATTGATATCATACATACCCCGTAATTTTGCTGCTCCAATCGTCCCCGTAGGAGTCGCCAGAATGCTCTATCTTTTGTATATTATACACGCCTAACCCCTGTGATGGCTTTATGCGCTGAAAATATATCTGGCTAAAGTTAAAGTTTTTAAATTCAGACGATATGTTAAAGCGACCGCCTATTTTTATTTTAGGGCTAAGTTTAACATTAACGTCAGCACCGCGCTCTGTAATCTCAGGCGCTCCAATCATTCCGGTGAACTGGCTTACCTCATTTATTACGCCGGGCCTAAATGAATCTTTTTCAACTACTACAAGCCGGTTGTTTTCTATTACCCAATTAAAATTGTTTGCCTTAGATAATGATTTAAGATATTGAACAGGGCTTCCATTCATATTAAAACCATCGTAACTAACGCCTTCAAATTGGCTCTCATCAATTGCAAGCGGATAGCTTAGTGATTCAGCAAGTGCCTCAAGAATATCAACCAGCGGAGAACCCTTGCCAAATTCTTTAACTATTGTCGCCTCTTTTCTATTGATTGCACCACTTAGGCAAATTAATTTTGTAACTCTGTCAGGGCCTTGCTTGCTTTTTAATATGTTGGTTATCTCGCCCCGAAAAATGTAATCAATTGAGCTTTTATAACCTGCTTTAAAATCTATTTTTTGTCCCTGCCTAAATGCTTTTTTCTCTGTGTCAGTACTTAATCCGTAAATTGATATTTCGGCATAAGAAACGTAGCCGCCAAAATCAGACAGCACAGTAAACACCACGCGAAATTGACGACCGCCAGTTTCTTCGATAAAAGTATTTCCGTCCAAATCTATTTGAAACCTTCTGTCGTAATAATCAGACATAATAAACCAGCGTGTTATCTATACCTAAGTTATCAATGGTAGGCTCTAAACCTACAAAAAATATACGCTCAGGTATGTTTGTATATTGCGCTGTTATTTCACAACCCGGCTTTAACTCAACACCGCCAGCTAGTAAAACATTTTCTGAGTAAATATCAGCAACCCAAGCATTAATATAACCGCGCCAGTTAATGCGAAACTCAAGTAAACGTGTTGCAGGTTGATTAAAAAAAGCTTGATGCGAATTTTCAACGCCTCCCTCTATTGGTATTGTTATCATAAAAGCGCTCCTACTGATGCAGCGGTGAACGGTGATGATGTTGAGCCTAAAACCTCGCCCTTTCCAATGTCTGCCGCTGCTTGTGACTGGGACGGGTCGCCAGCATTTAAGTCTCTTATAGCTGGCTGGTTAACTAATATTGTTGTTGATAATAAAGGCAGCTCTTGCATTTCTACAATTAAATCAATGCCGCCCTCGTTTTCTACATCTCGCGTTCTACGTAGTCGAGTGATCACCATATTTTCAAATAGATAATCAACTGAATCAACATCAAAAGGCGTGCGAGAATACATTATGCTAACAAATGTAGATAAAAAATCTTTTGCTCTCGAGTCCTCTGTGCCATCTAAAAATCCGGACGACAAACCCGCAAGTGTTGAACCTAACGGCACTTCATCTAAAAAGTTAGATACAAAGCCACTAGCGTATGATTGCAAATTTTGTGATAGCGGATTGTTTGATACAGAGACGGTCATTACTTGCGTGGCTGGTCTAATTATACCGTGGTCCGATGCGTCTGCGCCTATCTCAATTGGGTATTGTGTATAGTCAACAGAAAACTCTAGTGCATCTTCTATCACAGCGTCAAAAGTTAACCACTCAGAATCCCGCTCAGAGTTTCCTTGCTTGCCTATCCTTAGTGCTTTTTTTGTAAATATAGAAGTTAGCGACATTAATTACCTTCCGTTACTAGTTGAATTATCTTCGACTAACTGTTGATTTTGCTCTTGATTAAATTGCTTAACAATTGCCTTGACTGGTGCGCCATCTAAAAACACTTCGACCTTAACATTTTGTTGCTGCGTTCCATAGTTGCTTGATTGTGATGTGCCCGGTCGATTAGACAAACCGCCGAAGTCAGGAACAAAATCAGATATTGATTTTATTAACTCATCGACACCGCCAAACATTGAGCCGTCAATTAAAAGCGTATCTGCAACGGCTGCTGCTTGGTTGGTATCTTTATTCTCGGCTATAATGGGTGCAATTATTGATTTTGCAACATCGCTAATAGCTATCCCTACGCCAACCAATCCAAGACCTCTAGATAACGCACCTATTCCTCTTAAAGCATTAGCAGAATTTGTTGATATAATCCCTATTCTTCTTCCTGCCGCTGCTAGGCCGCTTAATACTCCGGCCGAACCAAAGCCAGCCAATGCCAAAGATATTCCGCTTATACTGTCAGCCACGGCATTACCAGACAAGGCCGACATTGTTCTTAACACCTCTCGGTTTGCTTCAATCCAGTCATTCATTCCGACCATAATATCAGCAAGACCAGCCGCTATAGGTTCGGCCACTTCATTAGAAAATCCGCCAGCATTAGTCTTTAAGTCTTGCAGCTCATCATTAAAATCTTTAGCGGTATCAGACATCTGCCCAGTAATAGTAGACATGCTTTTTTCGGCAGCTACAGCAGATAAAATACCGGCCCTGCCCTCATCTAATAGTGCAACGCTTGCTTGATCAAAGCCTAAAGCTTCTATAAACTTTTCGCGCTGGCCACCTGAAAGCGTGCTTAATTGGTCAGCAGATATAAGGAAAGAATCAATAGCATCTTTGCCTTTTAAGACCTCGCCAACCTGTCCGGCTATTCCAAGAGGTGCCAATTTACCTAGTAGCTGTGCTTTTTCAAATGGCAGTGTAGCAAGCGCCTTGGATAGGCTTGTTATGTTACCAAGAAAATCACCAGCCGCGCCGCCTGCGTGCTGTTGCGCTCTATCATAAGCGGCTACATCATTAGCGGCAATCCCCCATCTATCAGAGAATTTTGATACCTCGTCAACATCTTTGGCAAAGCTAGAAGCAAGCAGCCCAACGCCAAAAGCGCCAGCCAAAACAGATCCAACTTGTAGAGCTTTGGATTTTAAACCGTCAAGCGAACCCTCTGCGTTTTGCAAAGATGCCTGATCTGTTTGGAAACCGACGCCTATTAATAAGCTGTCTATGACCTGTGCCATTACGTAGCCCTTTGATTAATGGATTTAATGCGCTCGTCTATTGCAATGTTAAACAGTAAGGCGTCGCATAAGTTGTGTGTTCCGTCTCGAAAATCTGAATACTTGCAAAGAGAGCCGCAAACTTCTGGGACTCCCATAGCGGGCCTCATAAAAAACCAATTTACAGGAGACTTTTTTCCTTGCTTCTTACTGCCGCTATTAGTTCCGTAACCTGATTTTCTATAGAGGTAAAAAAATCCGACAGATTCACCATTAGCGCATGACACACAAGCAAGACAAAATGATCAATGTTCCCTTGATAGTCTGCAATATTGACAGCTTTTTCTGCACCTTGCTCGACACAGTGCGGTAGCATTACATCAGACAAATGCTTGATAGTTCCTTTTGGAGCGCCTAATAAAAGACCCTTTAATAAGTTGACATCAATCTCATCTTTCAATGCATTAGCACAGTTGGCAAGTAATCGAGCGCCTATCTCTTCGTAAAGACCAAGCTGCTCAATGCCTGACACCTGCCCAAAATGATAAGTGCGATCATTAACTACAATAACCTTATGCATTAAGCGCCGCCTGTTGAGTCATTGTATTTATTACACTCAATAGTAAACACGTCATCAGTAATTGTTTGACCACCACGGCCAGAACTTTGACGGTTTTTAATCATACCCTCTCGACCAATGCCAGCTTCAAGCGTGCCCAGTTGAGAGTGTGCAATTGTAATTGTTGCGCGTGAAGTCTTAAGCGCAGATATAAAAGCCGAATCAGGCGAACCGGGTTGCAGGTATAAATTAAATACTTGCCCTGGTTCAACTAAATCCAATCGAGCAGCACCGCCGCCCACACCCTTTCGCATAACACCAAGTTCACTTGGGAAGTCATGGTCAAACGGTGGATCGTTTTCGCCCCAATCCGTCAACTGTCGCCCATTAACAATTACAATTAGTTTATCTGTTGAAAAATCGTGAAAAGCCATTTTGTTTGCCTCTTTTAGTAAATAGTCACATCTATAATGACTTTATGGATTGCGCCAGCTCTAAAAATGCGCAGTCTAATCGGCGCAGAAAAACGCTCCGTTCTTTCGCTTGCTGAGATGTCTAAAATATCCTCAGCAACAGTTAGTATTTCATAGCCGCGTGTAAATTCTTCTTGCCCATTGTCAGGGTTTAAATAATTACGCTCACCTAGATATCCGTTGTCAATGTATTGCTCACATGTATCTTTTACATTGTTCAATATTAACTGCTGTCCTGCCAATGTTTGACCAAGTTTTGTCGGCTGATTAGCTACAGCATTAAATGCATTAACTTTCAGCGTGTTGATAAACGCATCAGAGTTAAATACGTCATCAATATACTCAAAATTTGCAGAGTGAGTCAACGAATTAACGTAGCGGTTTTTAACAGCCTGACCTTGCAAATCAATGTCAGAAACGAACCCTGTTTTAACCTGAACATCTAACAAAGCATTTTGCGCAGTAGTTGTAAGTGCAACCGCTGGCGAGTTTGTGATGGTCTTGTATTCGCCGGTGATTGTTGAGTTAGCTAAAGCATAGTTAACTGTCGCAAACCAAGCGAGTATCGGGAAAGCACAATAACGGTCAGCGGGATTGTATGTTGAATGTCCGCGACGATATCCTAACTGCGTCAACTGATAAGAGATACTAGTAGTGTCGCCGGGTACAATTGTCTCTGTATCGAATGCACAGTTAGCAAAGTAAGATTCGTTACTGTTGCACCAAGAAAAGGCGGCAATAGTATCTGTAACATCATCATACAAATCAATAGTGTTTAATGTAATGTACCACCAGAAGCTATCTCGCGCGCGTGCGTATGTATCCACGTAAGAAGCATCAGTATCAGGCTTCACATAGATTCGCAATTGACGGACGTTAGGAGTTGCCCCTAACCACTTATCTGCAGCTTTGTATGCTTCATCAGATGACGTAAAACCATCCGACAAAATAGCTGCTGTGTTTGTATAGTCGCGATACTCATCAACAGCAAGACCAGCGGCAACGCCCTCAGTCTCAGTGATGAATAGAGTAGCAAAACCAAAGTTTGCAAACCCAAGAGCACCCGGCACAAACCGAGTTGTTACTTGAATTATATTGTCTACGCTGTATGACATTTAAAATCCCCTTACGGATTTGGTGAAATTATTGTAATATCGTTTATTATAACATTATTGTCGAAATCTTCTACTTTCACTGGTAGTTGATAAATAGCATTAGTAGTAACAAGCGTTGTCTGCTCGTATGTGATGCGTATTGTAATTTGTGCGCGACTCTCCCATGAATTAGATTGCAGGGCTGTGAGGTCATTTATAGCGTTTGTACCATTCCAACCAGCGTTATTTAAAAACAATAATTCTTGTATATCAGGTCGTTTATTTGATTGAAATAATTGTTCTGCATAGTCGTTAGCGTTGCCACGGTAAAAATTCACGCTTACGTCTGCTATTACCTGCGCGCGTATGTCATGTTGTACCTCTTTGACATTGCCGATCGGACTGGTAACCGGTGCTGTGTTTGTTTTGCGTATAATAGCTTGTCCACGGTGACGCTTAGGCCCCTTAGCAAATACAGTGCAATACTCGCCCGATGGTGAAGGTGCGTTAGGGTTAGCTTGTATGACCGTTGTAACGCCTGTACACGTTAAAACAATTTGTCGGACTAAAGTGTAAAGTGCTAGATTATCCATCGATTAACACCACCATTATTTTTGCATAACTGCGCCATTTTCTAATATCGGAGCTAATAACTTTGTATCTTTGAGTGCCTACATTATTTGCGTTAAATTCCCAGAATGCTAGTGGGCTTAGTGCGTGAAAATCGCCATCGTTAACGTATATTTTACGATAGTCATTAATGCGCTCGCCACCCAATGATAAAGCCTGCAACTCTCTTGGGTTTAGATGTTGAATATTTACAGTATAAGGTAGCGTTGCTTCTGTGCCCTCAACCCAAACTCCGTTAGCATCGTAAGCACTGCCAGTTATTGCTATCTGATTTGCTGGTATTGATTGAAAATCCGCATCAATAAAGCCGCCCATATCTAAAGACATTATAATCCCTCCTCTACGTTTTCATCAGTAACCACAAAGGTTATTGAGTTTAGCAGGCCGCCAGTGTCTATAAGTGGATTTGATGAGCCTTTTGCCCTTATAGTGCTTGCAGCGTTTGACGGTGTCCGTAAGTTTACCATTTTATTCTGCACCGCGCCTTTTGCGGCAAGCCCAATTAAACCAAGAACTTTTTCGGCTCCATCTTCTGCAAGTCTTGACTCTGCGATCGCCCTAAGCATTGGCTGTGCCTCTTCCACGCCCGTGCGCAAGAATGGTCGAGCGTCTATGGTTGGAGTCCCGAACTCATGAATAGCGCCTAGTTGCGCCATCTTTATATCACTGTCTTCATGCTGCCCTGCATCGCCTCTAATACCTACTAATACTTTTTTATTAGTAGTGTATTTAGCTGCTGCTTTTTGCAATGCTCGCCTAACCTGTGCGGAGTTTCTAACACTTGTGTTAAGCATTATAAGCCTCTGCCATCATTCCACCGCCACCATATAGCATAATAGTTGACCAAAATTGAACACCGTAAGCCGTAGCCGCGTAGTCACCATAGCCGCCATCTTGAGCGCCTGCCACGAATCCGCTTTGTGATTCATCACCTACTGATTTACTAGTTGCTACCACAATAGCACCGTCAGAGCCTCCGCTAGTGCGCTTCCAGACGGTCAAGCGATGAGCAACAAACAAGCCTTGTAACTCGTTAGCCATGCAGTCATAGTCGCCTACAAACTGACATAGGAACAGCTCAAGATATCTATTCACAACCGCATCATCAATCGTGCTGAACTGCGGATAAAATATTCTAAATTCTGCGAGTGTCATAGTATTTCCAAATTTCCCATTTAATAGTTGTATTATAAACTATACAGGTATAAGGTAAAGCTACACTAAAGTAATAAGGATAAGGATAAGGTTTGATTACATTCACAGCTAAAGAGTTCCACGAAACACCGACCCAAGTGTACAGAGCAGCAGTTAAAGAAGCTGTAAAGATTACACACGCGCATCACGGGGACTTTTATATTATGACCCATGAGCATATTGAGAGAGAATTAGATTGCCAAGTTCACATTGGCCCTAATGATATAAGCTGGAAATAAAAAATGGGAAACTTAATAAATAAAATAAAGCTTAATATGCTTTCGAAAAGGATTAATAATAAGTTTAAGGAGGGCGGTGTTCAAGTCACAGATAAAGAAATGAATTTTTTATTAAGCACAGCTGATAATGATTTAGAAAAAACAACTTTAAGAAATATTTTTGGGAGATAAAAAATGAATAAATCAACTATTGATTATTTATCAGAAGTTACTTGGGTAAAATTAGATGCATCAGGTCAGCTTTTCGAATGGATTCCTAGCAAAAATGAATTAATAGAAATGCAAAACGATTACGATAAAGAGATTATCAACCAAAAAAAACAAGGAGAATAAAGTGAATAAATTAAGATCAAGTTATTTTTTAGACGTAGGCGGAATTTACGCACAGGGAGATGTTATACAAGATGAGTTTGGTAGTTTTTCTAGAGTCTCAGATACAAACATAAATTGCATGTCAATAAAATACGCAAATAAAAACACGGACGCTGATGCAGATCTTTTTGTGGAATTACTTGAACCGCGTTATAGCACTGTAAGACAACCTGTTGATGATAACTTTCCTGTATTGGTAAGAGGAAGTGACGGGAAAATGATAAAGGATATGGCAGGAAATATATCTTGGCCTCGGACTTTGGGCGTGTGGATGCCAGATATTGGAGCATTAATTGCGCTACAAGAAAGGCACGATAATATTATTAGCGAAGAAAAAAACAAGGATGATAAAAGTGATGATAAAGTTTTAATTGCAAGATTAACAAAGTGCCTTGAGGAGGTAAACTCTGACAATAGAGAAATGAGGCGTGAAATAAAAAGTTTAAAATCTCAACTTGAAACAGAAAAAATTCTTCTCGATATTATGAGAAATAGATAATAAAAAGGGAGCAATTAAGCTCCCCTTTTTTATGCGTCTAATTTAACCTAACGACAAATCGCCATTTTTTACCCATGCCATAGCAGCAGGGTTTTGTTTGACTAATTGTAATTGCTCATCAGTTAAAACAACAGATTGACCGGGCATTACTTTAATACCTGCAACGCCGCGCAACCCTTTGGTATTGTTCGTTAACTCTACTTGCACAGTGGGCTTTCCGTGGTCTTTCATATTACAGTCCCTCGATTACGGTGATAGAAAGAGGGAAGTAAGCAACAACACCGGCTGTACGCATACGAGCATTGATGATAGTAACCATATTACGGAACTGAGGCGCTAACACGTTGTAAGGCAGTGGAGTTTCCATTGCTACCTTTTGTGGATCATTGCGGTAAGCCAAAAGTACATTGCTTGGACCGGCACCGGCGCCCTTCATGTAAACTGAACTTTCCACTGTAATTTCTGGATAGTTTCGCTTGAATCGAGCAAGAGCAGAATCACCAGAAGCATCATCAAAAAATATACTGTTTGCATATTCAAGATCGGCAAGTGAAAGAATGTAAGTATCAGGGCTTTCGATCTCGTTGGTGTCTTCTGTTTGCTGAATCTTAGGGCGTACCAAGTCGGCATAAACTTCGACGGCCGTTCCATTCGCTGCACCTGCGGCGGTTTTCCAGTTTGTGCCACCAGCCGCTTTAGTAGATGCGGTTTCCTTGGTAATGTTTGGAGTTGTAAGCATACCAAACAATCCAGCGGCAGTATCACCAGCCCATGCAATGCGCTCAAATTTACGCTCTGCTGCATCACGGTTAGAAATCATTTTACGAGCAGTAAGCGGAACACCAGCCATATTTGCACGCTCAACATCGTTCACAGAGTAATGCACAGCACCACCAAACGAAGCGATTTCAGTGACTAACTTCTCGCCTTTGATATCGGTAACTGGCAAGTCATCAGCATAGTTTGAGATCAACTTAAACATACCGACTTGATCAGCCACAATATACGCAAACTCTTCTGCACCTGGAGGGCTTTCTGCTTGCTGAGGAATTAACTGTTTAGCTTTAAGCGTAGGATACGGGCGATCTAAAATCTGCGCTCGTAAGTGCTGCAACTGCAATGCAAAAATCATTGACTCGCCAGCGTCCATTTTAACGCCTGATTGCTCGTTTGATTGCTCAATTACAGCAGGGAGATAAGACCAGTCTTCCAACTCTACGCTATCTAAGTGTGTAAAATTAATTTTCTTGTTGAAATTCTTCATTTATATTACCCCTGCATCGCTGGCATTAGTTTAACTTTGACTAAATTACCGTTTGTGGCTGCTGTTTCTGCGCGGCCGATCGGCTTAGTAGTTGTTGTGACACCTTGAGTAGACTTAACATCACCTGGGGTACCTGAAATCATTGCGTAAACAAGCGCGTCAATTGCTATTGTTTCGCGTGCTTGAAGATAAATGCTATCTTCAGTTGTTACAGGAGTTGCAATACCAGCCTTGTACACTGCTGCCCCTGCTTCATCCTGAACCAAAGTAGTGGTCCAAATTGTAGCTCCAACGATATAATCATTTACGCCACTAGGTAAAACAATCTTACCGGCTCCGTTCAGGGTCACACAAACACCGTGCGCAGTGTTAATTGCCGCGACCTTTGTAATTGTATTAAATCCACGGCGACTGTCAGCAACTAAGCCCTTGATCGCAACGTCGGAATCTGTTGAATAAGTTGTATTTAAAGCCATTGTTATTTACCCCCGGTGTAAAATTTGTTGTCTGAACGTTGCTGAACAGTTAAGCCTGAATCTTTATTTTCTTTTTTACCGTCGTTACCGTTGTCACCACGTTGCTTTCTAACGTTTGTATCAGCAGAGAATTCAATTGCTGCATCAAGTCGAGCGGCCACATAGTCATCGGTTTTTTCGTCTAGCTTGGTTTCGTGCATTGCTTCGACAGAAAGTTCACGCGATGTTTTAATCGTACCGTCGTCTTTGCGTAATTTAATTTTAGCGTTAATTGTTTGCGCTTTTTCAAGAGTGTCAAAGATAGCTGATATATCGGCCGAATCCATTTTGCCCTTGCTATCTTCTTCTGACTTCTTCATCTTTTCAAATAAAGCATCATAAGTAGCTTGAAGTTTGTCAGTGTTTTCACCGTCCTTCTTCATTTTGTCCAGCTTCTCTTTCATATCCATTAAGGATTTATCAGCAGCATCGGCACGAACAGCTAAAGAGTCAATATGCCCTTGAAGCAGCTCAACCTCTGAATCTGATACGTCTAGTTTTACTGTCTTTCCGTTAGGAAATTTAATCATAGCCATATTATTATCTCTTATATCAAATGAGTCGCGTCGTTCGTCTGAACGAATTCCGCTACTAGGTGATCTTCCGATCATTACAATCGCAAGGTGGTTGTTTAATCTTTCAACTTGGTTTTTTGCTTCGTCTAGCTTTACATTATAACCCGCTGACAATCCGCGCATACCATTACGCACAGAATCCAAAGCGGTCTTGGTAGTAACTTTAAACTTGGCCCATAGTTGATTATCTTTGCGCCATGCCTTTATTACTGAGCCTACTTGATGGCGTTGTGCGGTCGATGGGCTTAATAAACTATTAGGGTGCGTCAACGTAAGCGGCAAACCTTCCCAGTCATCCATGTTAGAAAATAGCGCAGATTCAGATACTGTTTCTGTGCCATCTTTATAGACTAGTTTTTCGCCTGCGGACGCAATAATACCCTCTGCGGTTATAAAACCGTTCGAGTCTTCAAGTATTTTAAATTGTTGTGCTGCGTCGCAACGTAACATAAGCGTCTCTTTTGTTAACATATACTGATTATAACACTTTGCTAGCAGTGTGCAAAGTGCCTATTGATAAGTATTAATTGATAGATATAAACAATCAAAGTATTGGCAACTAAAGGTTGCACATATAATAGGGAGTTGCTATTATTAACACATCGAAACGGCACAGCAAAAAGGAAAGCATCATGAACAAATTAGAAATGGTAAATAAATTTAAAGCAGCAGTTAAAAACGATGACAAAAAAGTATTAATGGAAATGATGAGTCCTGTTATTGATCAGCTTGTCGAAATGCTACAGGCTGGCGTTCTACTTAAAAATGTAAAGCGCCACTTAGAAAATAAAGGCATAACAGGCAAAGCTTGCGAAATGATTACTGAAATGGCAATCATTCGCAGAGAGAA
>Ga0307966_1002110_pt1 | contig 15237 bp, 11 predicted proteins | sample OrgLakmetagen646_FD_203141 | JGI IMG/M metagenome (GOLD analysis project Ga0307966, IMG submission 203141) | Saline water microbial communities from Organic Lake, Antarctica - #646 | ecosystem: Environmental > Aquatic > Non-marine Saline and Alkaline > Saline | place: Antarctica: Organic Lake... | reverse complement strand
GATTCCGCGCTTGGCGTGATTTTCCTAATTTGGCTTTTTATGATTAAGCTTCCGAAAAAAGAAAAAGCCGGTGAGGCGACGCAAGCCGCCGACACAACAGGCTAACTCTCCCAGCGCTTCGCTTCCTTAGGCGCTTAATAATTCTCTTCAGATAGTAGCGACTGGCTTTATGCTGGGATAGGTCCTATATCGGTATTTCTGTCGTGGGGTAAACCCACTCACTACGAAGACAACATGCTGATTAGGCTGCCTGACTACCACGGCGTAAGCTTCTCCAACCAATCCGGTTTTTGCTCAAACTTGGGCGGCTCACGGGGCTCAGACGCCGGGCCATCCGGCTTGGGGTGATTTAAGGTCAACGACTCGACTCGAATTTGCGATCTGTTATAGAAGCCGAGCCCAAGGCTTGCGGCGAAGGTCAGTTGACGAGGCAGGGGATCAATTTCGGGAAAGCCTTCAAGGCGCCTCATCGCATTGATGCGATCGTAAAGTAACCGATCCAGCGCGACGGGATCACTACTCATCCATAGGCGCGGCTCTGAACGAGTGTAGATTGAATTATGAAAAGGCCCGGCAATAAACTGGTAGCGTTCCAGCGAAACGAAGTTGAGCACGAGGCGCTCGGCGAGTTCGGGGATGGCTGCGATCTCGGCCACGGCAGCGGATGCAGTGGCTTGGTTCGCGAGAAAACGGCGGCTGTTGCTGACGTTCCATAAGGTGGCATTCGCCAAGGCACCATCCACTCCAAGCGCGGGATCGTCGACTCCCACTGCCAGATTGATCCAAAAATCCACGTCAAAGAGCAGCGGTTCCGGAAGAAAGCTTTTACGCGCCTCCTCGCCTGCCAAGAGTGATTGCTTTCGAGGTGCAGCATCAAATAACAACCTGGGTTCTTGCTGAAAAGCCGGCGGCAAGGGACTATCATAGAACCACTCGACATCGTAGTGCGCCTCGCTATCGAGCGCGAACACAGGCGCCCCCGCGAATCGCTTCACCGGGCTGCTCAGCGGGGGCATAATTCCGGCTTGGCGGAGGCTGTGCGCAGAATAGTCGACGATGTAAATGTCATCGAGTTTAAAGCCGCGGACGACAAAAGCGTCAATAATCGCGGCCAAAAGCTCTTTGGGTGTGCCCAATCCCGCGCCTGAGCGTGTATTCACCTTCAGGCCGACCCTGCCCCGGTCCCCGGGCACTAGACGCGTGGACACCGAGGCCTCGTAAGCGGAGAGCAAAGCCTCAACCTCAACCGCGTAATCAGTCTGACTTGCGAGATTAGCTTCCCATACCAGACCTAATGGCGCCTTCTTTACCGGAGTTTCGCCCCCTGCCGACAAGGCACCAACCAGTATGAACACAAGTGCCACAAGCCAGCGCACCAGCCTATCAACTTGACAGTCAAGGACTGACCGCGAAAGTGTGGTTCCGGCCTCGTTATGTATCTTCCGATGCACTATCTGCACAAAATTCCCAGTTATGTTTAACGCAACTCTCAAACGCATACTCTTCTTACTCACACTTGCGACAGTGCTCAGTCTCGCAGGTTGCAGCAATCCCGAAGAAAAAAAGGCTAAACAACTCACCGATGCTCGTGAACTCACCGATCAAGGTGCTTACAAAGAAGCACTCATGCTCCTTGAAGCGATCGCCCTGGAATACCCGAACGACCTGGATGTCCTGAAACTGCAGGGGAAAAATTACGCCCTGCAGGGAGATCACACCTCTGCGGCCTTTTTTCTCTCTGAGGCGCAGACTAAGTATCCTGAAAACGTTGAGCTTCTTTACGAAACGTATCAATCCCTCTTTGACGCTGATCAGCCAAGCGGGGCAATGCTTGAAAAGCTGGCCGCGCTGTCCGAGACGAGCATGACGAAGGAGCTTTGGTTGCGACTGGGCGAATACCGTGCCGCTCAAAATCAAAACGAATCGGCTCTGAACGCTTACCTCAATGGTGTCGACCCGGATAAGGTTAAACCAAGCGCTGAGACTGCGGCAGCCATAGGCCAGCTATTCGCGGATCTGGGTAACAATGCGCAGGCCGCCGAATGGTTCGCCATCGCTGCAGATAACGACTCCCCATCCGCACTCACTGCCCTCTTCGGTTTGCTGCAAATTCAACTGAGCGACAAACAATTACCAGCAGCAGAAGCGACCATCGCTCGCCTGGATAAACAATTCCCCGGCGCTGTGGAGGCGAGTCAATGGAAACAACAAAGCGAAGAACTTAAGCGCTGGCGTGAAGCTCAGGAGAAAATGAAAGCGAAGCTCGCTGCCGCTGAAGCCGCTCAAAAAGCAGCCGAGCAGGCTGCCAAAGAAGCTGCCGAACAAGCCATTGAAGCTGCGGAGGCTACCGGGGAGACCGCGAAGGAAGCGACAGAAACAGCGGAGGCGACAGAAGGCAAAGCGCAGGTCATCGCCGATCTCGAAATGGCCGAAGCACTGGCAAACAAACCTGCCGAGGAAATCTCTCTACCCACATTTGATCCAAATATTTTAATCCAACCCGCCGAGCCGGACTTGAGTATCGCCGTAAGTTTTGACGAACAAGCCACCGCAGCTGAAACCGATATCAGTGTGATCGCCCCTGGTAATGTGACGGCTATTGAAACGAGTGAACCAATAGAGGCTGCCGCTTTGGTCGAGACAGCAGGCAACAGCCAGATAGCAAATACTCCGCGAGAAGGGCCTAAGACCCTCGAAACGTGGCTAACTGAAGCCGAGGATGCTGAAATTGAGCGAAACTATAAAAGCGCCATTCGCAAATACTGGTCAGCCATCAGTATTGATAACAAACGGGCTGATATTTGGAACCTGCTATCGCGCGCCTACCTCGTCGATGGCCAACTACCAAATGCCGATACCGCTGCGCTGGAAGCAGTCCGGCTCTCCCCAAGGGAGGTCGCCTACACCCTGGACTTTTTGCGCATCGCCCAGCGCTCCCGGCCGTCCAAAGAATTCCTTGGTCAGCTTGAGACGGCCTACGACCGCTTCCCAGCCAGTCCCGAGATCACTCTCTCGCTGGCCCGTGGCCATGAACAGATCAGTAAGGATAATTTTGTGGCACGAAACCTCTACCTGCGCTTCATCGATATCGCGCCAAACCACCCGCTGGTCCCCGAGGCAAAATCTGCTGCTGCCCGCCTGCGCTAGTGGATCCACCAATAAGTTTTTTCATCATTCGATATCCGTAGCGATGGCATGATAATGCCGTCGATTCGTCACTTCAAGGGCCTGTCAGTAGACCTTGCTCTCGCAAGTTCTCTACAAGAATTGAAAAAACTTATTTGAAACACCACTAGCTAAAAGCAATAGTGATGGTGATCATATAAAACAGTCAGTGATCTAACGCCATCCATATTCACTCCTACACAGCGCGACTCTCACTTTCACTCTCACTTTCACTCCATGCCGCGCATCGCACAAAGATCAATCGAAACCATCAAACACCAAGTCAACTTGGTGGATGTTGTTTCACCCTACGTGCAACTCAAACGTGCCGGTCGTTCATGGAAAGGGCTCAGCCCATTCACCAACGAAAAAACCCCCTCGTTTTACGTCCATCCGGACAAGGGCTTTTTTAAATGTTTCAGCACAGGCGAAGGCGGCGACTGCTTCAGCTTTGTGATGAAGATGGAGAACCTTGAGTTCTATGAAGCCATCGAGTTTATTGCCAAAAAATACAATATCACATTGGAATACGAGGAAGGTGGCCCCTCACGCGAAGAGATGTCTCTGCGTAAACAGATTTTTGAACTGCACGAGCTGGCCTGCGAATGGTTTCACCGTCAACTGCTAGAGTCCGAAGAGGCGGCCCCTGTGCGCACATACTGGAAAGACCAGCGGGGCTTTACCGGCGAGAACGCCAAGGAATTTAAGATCGGCTACGCACCAGCATCGAGGAATGCCTTCGCGCTGCACTGCCAGGAGCGCAACATATCAATCCCTGCCATGCATCAGTCCGGACTGTTTTTCGCGCGGGATAACGAGCAAAATTACACTAATTTTAAATCACGTTTTCGAGGTCGACTGATGATTCCGATTCGCGATGTGCAGAGTCGTGTCGTCGCTTTCACCGCACGGCAGCTAGAGCAAACACCACAGGACGACCCCGCGCGCGAAGCCAAATACGTCAACTCACCGGAGACGCCCATCTTTCATAAAGGCCGCATCCTTTTCGGCCTCGATCATGCACGGACTCACCTCAAGGAAGGCGATAGCTTTCTACTCGTCGAGGGGCAGCTTGACGCGATCCGGTGCTGGACGGTCGGCCTTCACACCGCAGTCGCCCCTCAGGGCACCGCAATCACCGAAGACCAGCTTGCGCTGCTCAGCCGCTATGAGCCTGCATCGGTGGAATGTTTGCTCGACGGCGATTCAGCTGGCCGAAAAGCCGCCGTGCGGGCCCTCCCCCTAGCCTTCAAGGCAGGCCTCGAGTTTCGCTTTCTCTTACTCCCGGAAAAAGCCGACCCCGATGACCTGCTGCGTCAGCAAGGCGCAGCAGCCTTGGAAGCGCTTCGAGAAACCGCTAAATCCGGCATCGAGCTATGTATTGAAGACGCTTTACCGGAAGACCGAGTGGCCGGAACGCGGGACAAAAGCATCGCCCTGCGCAACGTTTTTGAATTACTCGCCCACGTCAGTTCAGAAGTTGCCCGCGAAGACTACATACAGACAGCAGCCCGTATCCTTAAAGTCGATGCACAGGCCGCACTGCGCGACTACAATGCCTCCTCGCGCCAAAGGCGCCCGAGCAGAGAGCGGCATGATTCTGAATCCGGCCCGGAACCTGCTAAAGACCCGCTATTGACACAGGCGGCATGGGAGCTACTTTGGCTCGTTTCAAACCACCCTGAACACACAAAGAAACTATCGGAACTAATTGATTACGAATGGATTAAATCACCAACACCAGCAGCTAACATGCTCTCTAGATTAGTTGCCGAGGTGAATGAAGGTCTGATTGAAGATTGCAGTGAAATTGAAAAACTTATTGATAGCCCGCAAGATCGGCAGCTCTTGGCCGACATTCATTCCCGCGACCTGGAAGTCGATGAGCCCGAAAAAGAGATAGAAATTTGCCTGAACCAATTACGAAGAAAACACCACGAAGCCCGCGTTAAGGAATTAGAACAAACCATACTCAACGCTAATCGCGAGCAACGCATTGGGCTAATGAAAGAGAGAAAGTTGCTCCTTTCAGAACTGTCCATCCCACTGGAACTATAATACTTCACACCTTACTTAACTACTCTGCCGAACTAAGAACAAACCATGCCAGCCGCTAAAAAGAAAACTGCGAAAAAGACTGCAAACAAGTCTCCTGCCAAAAAGAAAGCGCCCGCCAAAAAAGTAGCCAAGAAGGTTACTAAAAAGGCAGTCAAAAAGGCTGCCAACAAATCGGCTGCACAAAAGACGCCGCCTAAAAAAGCACCTGTTAAAAAGAAGGTAGCTAAAAAAGCGGCGACTAAGAAAGCCGCTAAAAAAACAGCGACTAAAAAGACCGTAAAAAAATCTGCCGGGACAGTTGCAAAAAAACTACCTGCGGAAAAAACGGCTAAAAAAGTGACAAAGAAAGCCAGCGTCGCAAAAGATTCGGCGAGCGACGCTGAGACGGATCTGAAGCTTGAAGCCGAGACCAAGAAAGTTGGCCGTAAGCGTAAGCTCTCAACCAAGGCGCAGGAAAAACTTAACGAGCGCATCCGCAATCTGATCCGTCTTTCCAAGGAGCAAAGCTTCCTGACCTACAAAGACATCAATCAGGCACTGCCTGATTCAGTTAGTAATCCGGAGGAGATTGAGAATGTAATCTCGATCCTGCAGAATCTTGAAGTCGACATTCTGGATGACTCTGAAGTCGAAGCCTTCAAGGCCCGGCAGGAAGAAACCGAAGAGAAGGAAGTCCGCACTTCACAAAACGACATCCTCGACGACCCGGTCCGCATGTATCTCAAGCAAATGGGCCAGGTCCCGCTGCTAACGAGAGAAGAAGAGGTCGCGATCTCCAAGCGAATTGAAAAGGCTGAGCTGCGCGCACAAGACGCCCTTTTCTCAACTGCACTGACACTCGAGTTCCAAAACGATCTCGTGCAGAGACTTCTCAACCGGGAAGAGCGCTTTGACCGCGTTGTTCTGGATAAAAAAATCGAGAGCCGTGAGATTTACTTCAACAGCCTTCCGAAGCTGCTGGAGGAAGCACACCGACTCGGCGAGCGTATCTACGCGGCATGGGACAGCTTTCAAAATGCTTCCAATGAGCCGAATGCGAAGCGGGCACGCACCCGTATGAAAAAATACGAAGACGAACTGCGCAAAGTTCTTCGTAAATACTGCCTGAAGCTCAAGTGCTTCGAAGAATTTCTCAATGGCCTTAATCCCGTTCATCGCGAGATTACCGACCTCTATGACGATTTGGAAGTGGCGAAGCAGGTCTCCAGTCGTCGCCTCAAAAAAGTCGACGTGCGAGCAGTCAATAAACGCATTAAAGAATTGAAGACCGAGTTAAAAATCGAGCCTTCCGAATTCCGCGATATCATTACGGAAGTGCGGACCGGCTTACGCCAAGCGCATAAGGCGAAGACTGAAATGGTTGAAGCCAACCTCCGCCTGGTTATCTCCATTGCGAAAAAATACACCAACCGGGGCCTCTCCTTTCTCGACCTTATTCAGGAAGGCAACATGGGGCTTATGAAAGCGGTTGAGAAATTCGAGTATCGCCGCGGCTATAAGTTCTCCACTTACGCAACATGGTGGATTCGTCAGGCCATCACCCGCTCGATTGCAGACCAGGCACGCACCATCCGCATTCCGGTTCACATGATCGAGACCCTGAACAAGGTCATGCAGGTGCAAAAACAACTTCTGCAAGAACTCGGTCACGAGCCGACTGCCGAGGAAGTCGCCGATGAGATGCGCCTACCTTTGGAACGTGTTCAAGCCATCATGAAGATGGCTCAGCAGCCGATCTCTCTTCAAAGCCCGGTTGGCGATTCCGATGACACAAATTTCGGTGACTTCATCGAGGACAAGGGCGCCGAAAATCCCTACGACATGACGGCCTACAGCCTGCTACGCGAGAAGATCACCGACGTGCTTGACTCACTGACTGAGCGCGAACGCCGCGTGCTCTCCCTGCGTTTTGGACTCGCCGATGGCTACTCCCGCACTCTGGAAGAAGTCGGTCGCCAGTTTAAAGTGACTCGAGAACGTATCCGTCAAATTGAAGCCAAAGCACTTCGTAAGATGCGTCACCCTACACGAATCCGCCAGTTGCACGGTTTCTTCGAGGGTGATATTAACCTCGAAAAACCTGGCATGGACAGTATCAAAAGAGAACACGAACAATCAAAAAAGTAATCTAGTGAAAACACTCATACCAACATTCCTGGCACTGACTGCCACTTTGCTATTCACTGCCTGCGCGGGCTCGGATACCGGTTTTTTCGATGAAACCGATTCAGCTGAAGCAACAAGCGCTGGTGGCTCCACACCAGTAACTGCACAGGCTTCTATCGTTCACGCGAACCAGACAGAACGCATCGCCACCATTCGACGCGGTTATAGCTTTAAGGATGGTGCCTTCCTTATTGTCAAAGATAGTCAAGGACAGCAAACAGCTGTGCTGAAAGCGCTGCCGAAACGCATCTCCGGTCTGCGAACAGCCTATGTGCTGGAAGGCGAGCCTTTCATCAACAACACCGTCACTCTTGCTGGTGCTGCGGAAGCCAAAAGACTCGCAAAAATATATCGTGACCCGGAACAATAATAGGTCTATATTTACTTAATAATTAAATTAACCTTCAGATCATTATGTATCCAATCGCATTTATCCAAAATCTTTCCAGCTGGGAAATCATTCTCATCTTCCTCGTTGTCTTGCTCTTCTTCGGAGCGAAACGCCTCCCCGACCTTTTCCGTTCGTTTGGCAAGTCCCTGCGTGAATTCAAAAAGGCGACCAGCGATATAGAGTCAGATATCCGTACTGCGATGGAAGAAGATGAAGAAGAGCCTAAGAAGTCTACAAAAACTTCGGAAAAGACTGAACCCATCACCGAACCCATCACCGAACCTATCACCGAACCCAAGGCTGTAGAAACAAAGTCTGCAGATGAAATCAGTGAAACGGATGAAGCAGAAAAAGTGAAGGAGCCAGCGACCAAATCCTAAAATCTTAGTTTTTGATCGTATCAATTTCTTATCCACAACTTTACAAAGCGCGCTTCGAAAGAAGTGCGCTTTTTTGTTTTCACAATACACTTCAAGGGTGATAATCTATTGTCATACAAATACGTAGCGAGCGGGTTTATCCCGCGATTGCCGACGCATAAGGCCCCAAATCTCCCCCCCCCACTCTTTTCCCTATAATGGATTTACGACAAAAACTACTCAAGCTCCTCGGAGCCAAAGATTACATACCACTCCGTCGCATGGAGATCGTTTCGGCGCTCAAACTCGATAAAGACGAGACCAAACAACTACATTCCCTGTTGGATGAGATGCTGGAACGGGGCGAAATCGCCCGCATTAAAAAGGACCGCATCTGTATTCCGGAGCAAGCCGACCTAATCAGCGGCCGAATCCTCTTTCGGCAAAGTGGCTCGGCGACACTCATGCCAGACGCCCAACCCGGAATCGGCGTCTCCGAAGGCTACCCTGTCTCCGCCGAAGACACCGGCGTGGCCATGCACGGCGACCAAGTGCTGGCCCGGATCAATGAGCGGCCGCGCAAATCTTTTGGCAAAGGCGCTAAAGGCAAGCGCCCTCAATACGACCCCGACGCTAAACCCGGCGTGCGAGTCATCCGCATACTCAAGCGTGCCCGCGAGACGATTGTCGGTAATCTCGATCAAGGCCGCCATGCCACCTATGTGATTCCTGACGATCCCCGGATCATTCAGGACATTCTTGTGCCGGATCCGAAGAACTGCGGCATGCGCCCTATTCCTAAAAAGGGAGATAAGGTCGTGGTTAAACTTTTGGAGTGGCGGCAACGACACCTGAACCCTGAGGGTGAAATTGTCGAAGTGCTCGGCCAAACCCACGAGCCGGATGCTGAATTCAAGGGTATCCTTTACAAGTATAACCTGGATCCGAAGTTCCCCGCTGCAGTCGAAAAACAGACTGAGAGCATCCCCAACAAGGTCAGTCAATCAGACATCGGCAACCGCAAGGACTGCCGCGATATCTTCACCTTTACCATCGATCCGGACGATGCCAAGGACTTCGATGATGCCCTCTCGCTTGAAGAGCTGGGTGACGGGAAAGTCCGTATTGGCATTCATATCGCCGACGTAAGCGGCTACGTCAAACCCGGCAGCCCTCTCGATATCGAAGCTCAGGAGCGCGGCAACAGCACTTATCTCGTCGGCACCGTCATTCCCATGCTGCCACATGCCCTATCGAACGGGCTCTGCTCACTGGTCGAGGCCGACGACCGCTTGACAAAAAGTTGCTTTATCACTTTCACTAACAAAGCCGAGATCGTTGAGGTCGACTTTGCCAACACTGTTATACGCAGTAATAAGCGGCTCACCTACGCGCAGGCCTATGCCTTCTTGAAGGAAGAGGATTTCGGTGCCATCCGTGCCACGCCACTACCGCCAAAGCACCAGACCGGATCGACCGGCCGACCGCTGACCGAAGTGGGCGATAGCGAGATGAAGACCCTCCAGTCCCACATCCGCCAGCTCTGGCATATCGGCTCACAGCTCCGACAGAAGCGTTTCCGTAAAGGCTCTCTCGACCTCGAAATGACCGAGGTGAAGATTTACGTGGATGAGAATGGTTTCGCCGACCGCATCGTAAAGCAGAGCCACGATGAGAGCCATCAACTGGTCGAAGAGTTTATGCTCTCGGCCAACGAACAGGTGGCCAGGGCCATGAAGCGCGGAAATTTTCCTAGTCTCTACCGCGTCCACGATGAACCGGAGGAGGAGAAGCTCCAGGAACTCCGTGAGACAATGCAAGCCTTCGGCGTCGCCTGCGGGAACCTCAGCAAACCGAGGGAAATGACTGCGTTGCTCAAGAAGCTCAAAGACCACCCTCAGGGTTACACGCTGAAGGTGCATGTGCTACGCAGCCTCAAGCAAGCGCAGTATCGCGCCAGCGGCGACGGCCACTACGGCCTGGCAAAGCCGGACTACACCCACTTCACCTCTCCCATTCGACGCTACTCCGATCTGGTTGTGCACCGCGTGCTTGACTCCTATCTACACAAGATCGGTGCCCAATCCGCACTCGACAACCCGGAAGTGCGCTACAGTCAGAGCAAGCTCGAATCACTCGGCGACCACCTCTGCATCACCGAGCGTAACTCCGTCGACGCCGAGCGCGAATCCGTCAAGACCAAGCTTCTCGAATTCTACGAACGACAACTTGAGAAGGACGATAAGCAACACGTCCAAGCCGTCATCACTGACGTCAAGAACCACGGGCTCTTCATTGAGCTCACCGATTCACTCGCCTTCGGCATGGTGCATATTTCCACGCTGGATGATGATTTCTATAATTTGAACTCCGACGGCACTGCGCTGGTCGGTCGCCGTAAACACCGCTCATATAGCCTCGGTCAACATATCATGGTGCAGGTCGAGCGGGTTGACCGCTACAAGCGGCAAATCGACTTCAGAGCAGTGATTACTGATAATCCCAAGAAGAAGGCAGCGAATAAAAATAGCCGCGGCAAACGCCCCTTCGCCAATCGATCCAAAAACCGGCCGGACAAGCGGTCGAAAAACAAGTCGGAAAACAAGTCGGAAAACCGGCCGAATAACCGGCCGAAAAAACAGGACACCCGCGAATCCAAACCCCAGGAAAAAGCCAAGAAAGATAAAGTCCTCACCGAGCGTCCAAAGAAGCAACGACGGAATAGCCGGAATAAGAAGAAGTCGACGTAGACAAGGTAAAAGGCTGCCACAAGGTGAGCTCTGGCGCGGAGCTTTAGCGACGTTGACCAGAATCGGCTGGTTGAGTCATTGGCTTCTCTTCTTTGCTTTGATATAAACGCCTGATCGCTCTCGTTTTCCTACGGTGATGACGATAACTGAAATCTCTTCTTGATACACTTCGTACACCAGTCGGTAACCCGCAGAGCGTAGCTTAATTTTATAGTGGTTTTTGAATCCGGTCAACCGATCTGCTGGAACAACAGGATCATCCAACCGTTCTTTCAATTTCTTCTTAAGTTGCTTGCGTATCGTCGACCCAATCTTGTTCCATTCCTTCAGGGCACTTGGGAGGAACTTCAGCTTATAGCTCATCGATATTTACTTCCTTGGCCGATTGCATCTCGTCTTCTCTTTGCTCGATAATGGTTCTCAGCTCTTGATCTTCGATCAAGTTACTAATCCATTCATAAGCTTCCGCAGGAACTAGGTAAGCGGTTGGCTTGTTATGGTTTAAGATGGCTACAGTTTCCCCTCCCGCTCGTTCGATTAACTGACTCGGATTTTTCTTTAGTTCGGAAATACTAGCAGAATAATGACTTAATATAGGACTCATAATGGGTCTAAATTAAGTGCTAAATATTACTTTTCAAGTTTCTTTTTACCCAACGCCAGGCCAGGCACCAAGCCTGACGGGTTATGATTCATGGGATTGCTGGCGCGAAAAATGGGTTGACCGGTGCCGCCTAGATGTAGCCCGGAATCAGGCCGACGGGCATCGAGTCTGGCGAGCGCTTAAAACGTTCTTGCTCACCGGGGATCCGTCTTCGTCAGACTACGCCGGGACACTGCGGACCTGCGCTACCAATCTAAATGTGGGGCAAGCCGTTTTCCCAAGCGGAAAGACGGACCAAAAACGCTCTATAGCGCCCAGCATGCGCTCAGCGCTTTAACCCTCAGCGCCGGGCCAGTTGGCCCACCACTCGCGGAAGAGTTCCCACTGGTCGCGGAGATAGGCATCCTGGCTAGGTGAAAGCTTGTCGAAGGCGTTGAGCTGGTGCTGATAAGCGGAGTGGCCTTCGAGGACCATGAGAAGCTTATAATGGAGCACCAGGTCCGGTTGCTCGTCGAAAGTCGAGAGCACGCGCAGAGCGACTTCGAGCTCCTGAGCATAAATACGGGCTTGGGCATCGCCGGCGGCGGCACGTTGGCAGAGCTCGCCGTAGCGAAGCACTTCTTTTGACAGCGCATTACCCACGCCAGTGATGGCGCACTGGGCACCGCAGTTTACATAGCCGTGGTAGACCTGAGTATCGACGCCGACAGCGAGTGTCAGGCTATCATCACCGGAGGTGATAAACTCTGCCGCGTAAGAGAGCGCCTCGGCACCGCCAAATTCCTTAAAGCCAACAAGGTTGGTGTGCTGACTTCGGAGCGCAAAAAAGAGATCCGCCTTCGTCTGGTAGCCGTAGTAAGGGCTGTTGTAGATGACGGATTCGAGGTCTCCACCCGCCTCCAGCACTGCCGAGAAATGCTCACGCTGCGAAGGGACTGAGTTGCAACGAGAGAGCAGTCGAGGAATGATCATTAGACCGATCGCACCGCACTCTTTCGCGTGCTTGGCATGCGAGACTGCAGAGGCCGTGCTGGGCGCACCGGTGCCAACCACTACCGGCACACCGGCATCGACTAGTTTCTTCACGCCGGTCTGGCGCTGTTCGTCGGTCAACAGAGGCCAATCCCCCATCGATCCACAGTAGATGACGCCAGACATGCCGGCTGCAATGAGTGACTGACCTGTTTCGACAAGGGCATCGTAATCAATGTTACCATCCTTATCGCAAGGCGTCATGAGCGCGGGCATTGTGCCGCGGAATACTGGTGATTTGCTATCTGTCATAAGTCTTTCGGGTGTTGATGAATTAAAGTGCGCTTTGGTTGCGCTCGCCGTCGACGAGGCGCCAGATCTTGAGCGGATTATCATCACGCAGCTCTTCAGGGAGCTGGCTCGCAGGGAAGCCCTGCCATGCGGTGACCCGACAGAAGCGGTCGATTGCCATCGTGCCGACGGAGCTACTACGCCCGTCGGAAGTAGCGGGATAAGGTCCGCCATGGACCATAGCGTGACAGACTTCGACGCCGGTCGGGAAGCTGTTAAAGACAAGTCGTCCGCAGCGGTTTTCCAGAGTGCGCACGAGTGTGGTGTAGTGACCAATCTCAGCTTCCGAACCGTGGATGGTGCCCACGAGTTGGCCTTCGAGCTTAGCGATCGCTTGCTCGATCTCCTCGATGCTGCCTTCGACGATCAGAGTGGCTGGGCCGAACATCTCAGCTTCGAGAGCCGGATTATTGAGGAAGTTCTCAACCGTAGTCGAGAAGACGGCAGGCGTGCCGCAGTTTTCCCCGGCGTCCGGTGCCGTTGCCAGTGTTTCGACTCCAGCGATCGCTGCGATGCCAGAGGTCGATTCCTTATAAGCCTTAGCGATACCGGCATTGAGCATCACACCACCTGCGGCTTCAGCGACAAGGCTGACGAATTTATCCTTAAAGGCAGTATCGGCGGATTTGGGAATAAAGATTAAACCGGGGTTGGTGCAGAACTGCCCCACTCCCATAGTTAAAGAAGTCAGCATCCCCTCTGCGATTGCCGCGCCGCGCTCAGCGAGTGCCTCGGGCAGTAGAACGACCGGATTGATCGCGCTCATTTCAGCGTAGACCGGGATCGGCTGCTTGCGCTCAGAAGCGACTTTCATCAGTGCAGTGCCACCTGAACGGGAACCGGTGAAGCCAACAGCCTGAACAATGGGTGACTCGACCATGGCGACACCGACGCTGCGGCCGCTACCATAAAGGAGTGAGAAGACACCTTCCGGCATGCCAGTATCGCTTGCCGCCTGCTGGATGCAGTTACCCACGATTTCAGAGACTCCTGGATGTGAGTGGTGCGCTTTAACAAGCACCGGACACCCGGCAGCGAGCGCAGAAGCGGTGTCACCACCGGCGACGGAGAATGCGAGCGGGAAGTTACTGGCAGCAAAGACAACGACAGGGCCGAGCGCGCGCTTCATTGAGCGCAGATCGGGCTTAGGGAGCGGCTCGCGATCAGGCTGCGCAATCTCGAGACGGGCATCGACCCAGGATCCTTCTTCGATCAGCGCTGCAAAGATTCTAAGCTGGCCGGTCGTGCGGGCGGTCTCACCACGCATGCGCATTTCAGGAAGACCTGTTTCCTGCACACCACGCTCGGCAATAGCGTCGACCTGCCCTTCGATCAACTCAGCGATACGACGCAAGAACTCGGCACGTTTGGCCGCCGGCAGGTTCGAATAGACCGGAAAGGCTTGCTCCGCCAGCGACAGCGCCTGAGAGACTTCGTCCGAAGACCCCGCAAAATACTGTGGCTCCATGTTTTCACCGGTCGCGGGATTAACCGCTTTCGTGAAGGGCTCTTCATTTTGAGAGCGTGAGTTACCTATGATGGATTTTCCTAATAATGTGGACATATAAACAGCAGTGCAGGTTTAGAGATAGATGTAAAGAGATAGCATAAAACTTCCTGTAGATAATACCGCACCTAATGAGCTTTTTCTTGAAACTAATTCGTAGCCGAGCGCCTTCGCGCTTGGTTCCATCGACACCCGCGACAAACGCCATCCAAAGCGGAAGCGCTTCGGCTACTTCTAACCACGTAGCCGAGCGCCTTCGCGCTTGGTTCGACCGATAGCCGCAACAAGCACCATCCAAAGCGGAAGCGCTTCGGCTACTCTAACCACGCAGCCGAGCGCCTTCGCGCTTGGTTCGATCGATACCCGCGACAAACGCCATCCAAAGCGGAAGCGCTTCGGCTACTCTAACCACGTAGCCGAGCGCCTTCGCGCTTGGTTCGACCGATAGCCGCGACAAGCACCATCCAAAGCGGAAGCGCTTCGGCTACTCTAACCACGCAGCCGAGCGCCTTCGCGCTTGGTTTGATCGATACCCGCGACAAGCACCATCCAAAGCGGAAGCGCTTCGGCTACCCTAACCATGTAGCCGAGCGCCTTCGCGCTTGGTTTGATCGATACCCGCGACAAACACCATCCAAAGCGGAAGCGCTTCGGCTACCCTAACCATGTAGCCGAGCGCCTTCGCGCTTGGTTCGACCGATAGCCGCAACAAGCACCGTCCAAAGCGGAAGCGCTTCGGCTACTCTAACCACGCAGCCGAGCGCCTTCGCGCTTGGTTCGACCGATACCCGCGACAAGCACCATCCAAAGCGGAAGCGCTTCGGCTACCCCTCTTCCTTCTTCATCCGCGTCCGCGGCTTGGCCACAATCTCCACGTAGCAGGACTCAGCCCCAGCTTCGAGAATATCGCCAAC
>Ga0307966_1002109_pt1 | contig 15239 bp, 16 predicted proteins | sample OrgLakmetagen646_FD_203141 | JGI IMG/M metagenome (GOLD analysis project Ga0307966, IMG submission 203141) | Saline water microbial communities from Organic Lake, Antarctica - #646 | ecosystem: Environmental > Aquatic > Non-marine Saline and Alkaline > Saline | place: Antarctica: Organic Lake... | reverse complement strand
CGTTGCAGGGCCGCGCTCTGCTTTGCGAATGGATAAGTTTACCGATATGATGCTAGAGCAAACTGGTATTTTGGGTACCATTGGCAAAGCAGAGCGCGGCCCTGCAACGGTTAAGAGTATTGCGAAGCATAAGTCGGTGTACTTGATGGCAGTTGGCGGCGCAGCTTATTTGGTATCAAAAGCTATTAAAAAGGCCCATGTGGTTGCTTTTGAAGACTTGGGTATGGAAGCTATTTATGAGTTTGAAGTTGAAGACATGCCAGTAACTGTAGCAGTAGACAGCACGGGTGCAAACGCTCATGAAATTGGTCCTGCTATTTGGAAGGCTAATATTGCTGACTTGGACGCCGCCTTGAGTAAATAAGCAAATATGCTGATGTAAAATCAGGCGCTGAAATATCAGCGCCTTTTGTATTGATTGAGACACATTATAAATAAAGGAGTTTAGATTTGTTGTCATGGGATGAAATAGTATCAATGCCGCTGTATGTGCCCATTGCTGCTGGGGTGGTATTGTTATTGCTGTTTATTATTGTGCTGATGGTTGTCAATAAACGTCATCAAGCTGAACTGATGCAGGGCGAGCTAAGCACAGCACAAATTACTCAAGACTTTGAGCACCAACTTGCCATGCAGCATCAAAATCAATCACAACTTGAGCAGCAACTTTCACAACAATCTGAGCAGGCGAAAGAGCAACAAGTAAAATTTCAGCAACAGCTGAGTATTTATCAAGATAAGTTGTTTGAGAGCGAGCGCAAGCTGGGAGAGTATCAACAACAGTCTATTCAGCTTCAAGAGGCCAAAGACCAATATCAGTCACTAAAAGTCCAGTTACAGCAAGTACAAAGCGAGTTTTCAAATTTACAGGCTAAGAACGAAGCAACCCTAGCAAGTGTTGCGCAGGAGCGAATCGGTTTTGAAGAAAAATTCAGCTTACTGAAAAACGCTGAGGCGCAACTTAACACTCAATTTGAAAACATAGCGAACAAAATCTTTGAGCAAAAATCTGAAAAATTCACTAAAACGAGTGAAACAGGAATTAATCAGCTTCTCTCACCGCTCAAATTACAAATTGATGATTTTAAACGCCAAATCACAGAGCAGTATACCCGTGAAGGGCAAGAGCGAGCGTCTCTTAAAACCGAAATTTTAGGACTCAAAGAGCTTAATAAACAAATCACAGAAGAGGCAGCGGCCCTCACCAATGCGCTTAAAGGCGACAATAAACAGCAAGGTAACTGGGGTGAGTTAGTCCTAGAGCGCATATTAACCGAATCTGGCTTGCGTAAAGGGCATGAGTATGAAGTGCAAAAAAATGTTACGAATAGTGATGGAAAACGCTTACAGCCCGATGTTGTGATTCACTTGCCCAACGACAAAGACATTGTAGTGGATTCGAAAGTATCGCTTATTGCGCACGAGCGAGTGGTTAACGCGCAAAATAAAGAAGACCGACAACGGGCAGTAAAAGAGCATGTCGCATCTTTAAAAGGCCACATAAAAGGCTTAAGTAAAAAAGACTACCAAGACTTACCTGGCATTAAATCCCTCGATTATGTTCTGATGTTTATTCCCATTGAATCTGCCTTTTATAATGCAGTAGAGGCTGAGCCTGAGTTAATTAAGCTGGCGCTCGACAATCAAATTATGCTGGTAAGCCCCACTAATTTATTAGTTGCTCTTCGCACCATTAATAATATTTGGCAATACGAATATCAAAATCAAAATGCCAAAATTATTGCCGATAAAGCAGCAAAAATGTACGACAAGCTTGCAAATTTTGTGGGCGATATGGAAAAGATTGGTAAAAATATGGATACCCTCAGCAATACCTATGAGAGTGCTATGAATAAGCTATCCACAGGCCGTGGCAATTTGATTAGGCAGGCGGAAGGATTTAAAACCCTTGGCGTTACGAGCACTAAGCAACTTGATAGTAAATACAGTCAAGATGACGACGAAGACACTGTTGATGAAGATAATGTAAAAGCCTGATAGGATCTCCAAAGGCTCATTTACTCGATTATTGTAATAGAAAATTAAAGGAATAGACCATGACCCATTCAAATATGCGCATTTATGTGATTACCGCTCTTATTTTGTTTTCCATCTGCGTTGCCGATGCACACGCTAGCTCTGCTAACAATGAAGCTGAGAACACGGAAGCGACTAAGGTTAACAGTGAAGCTAGAAAACAGTTATTGTTAGACGCAAAGACACCCGAGGCCTTAAATGCCGAGTTTCAGTCTTACTCTTCAAGCCTAGATATGGGCGATTTTGATAGTCTTAAATTAGCTCTACTTTATGGCCAAAAACTAAAGATTCTTGGAGAGAGCGAGTCGGGCGATGAATACATCAACACACTGTTAGATTTTTTAGAGTCTTCATATGGCGATGAGAGTTTCCAATTTTTGTATGCGTCGATTAAGCAAATATCCTTGGGCGATAATATGTCCTTTCAGGAATATATAGCTGCGAATAAACGTGGATGGCGCTCGGTAAAAAGCTTTGGCGAGGAGGTTGAGACCAAGCAGCAGTTGGTCGAGCACTTTGCATTGCTGCAACAAATAGGTAGTAAAGGTACTCCTGTTGTCTCTAAAGGTACTATGACTTCGATAGCAAAAACGTTGATAAGTAAGTCTGAACAATTGCTCACAGAAAGCCTACAAGAAAAGCTCTTGTTTGATGTTTATGCTGCACGCTTATTCTTTATGGCAGATAGTCGAAAGAATGGCGCAGAACTCTTGCAATCAGTGGCCCAAGCATTGGATTCAAGTGAGGTAGATGAGGTATTCACCTTAAGTCTTCGTAAACGTTTAATAATGCATTTTGTTAATAACAAACTGCCTGAAGATGCTGACAAGCAAGTTTTAGCCATTGCTGAAGATGTGCGTGGCTCAGCTATTAATCAAGATGTCGAACATGTCTATCGCCTTGACCCTCGATACCCTGTTGCAGCAGCAAGAGCGGGCGAAATGGGCGAAGTATTGCTCACTTATAAGGTAAACACATCAGGCAATACGCAAGATATTAAAGTGGTTAACGTTGAGGGGCACGCAAGTTTTGGCCCCTCAGCAATGAAGGCATTAAGTCGATGGCGTTATATTCCTAAAATCGAAAATGGTGAATTTGTTATGTCAGAAGAAAAATCTATCAGCCTCGAATTTACACTGCAAAATTAGTGCACTCACTGAGCCTCTTAATCGAGCAACACGTAGCTTATAATTTACCTTGAGGAACGTCCTTAAGGTTTTGCTCTTGCAACAACTGCTCATCTACACTCATCTCATTAATACCATCTGAAATTGACCATCGCCAAAACTGCTCTTTGCCGACTTGTTCGGTAAGTGGAGTCAAGGTAATGGTTAATTCACGTGATGGGTCCACGCTAAATGTATGCGGCAAGGGGAATAATATCTGATCCCAGTGGGTGGGAATATCTTGAGGGCCAGTACCAAACTCAACGCCCAGGCTGAGCTGAGCACTAAACCAGCCGCAAAGTGCATAAACTTCAGCCTTTTCACTGGCAATAAGTTTGCTGCTAAACACTCTGGGCGAATCAGCCGTTTTAATAGTTCGCATATCTAAGCTGCCCATATTAGCAATGCTATCGAGCAAACTGTCTGGCTCTAGAGCAACTAAGTCCGATTGATGAAAGGGCGCTTGAGCAATAGCAGAAAAGTTTAAGCCATAAGGACGCTCACTCAAAAAAGCTAAATCTTCTAAAACCCCTTCGTCAGTCACCAAACCTATATGCAAAGTAAGTTGAGCGGGGATCATAATGCCATCTTTTGCTAAATATCGGTCTCTTAAACTCAATAAGGGCTCTAGCATTGCTTCGTAAAACAAGCAGTGGCCCATCCATTCAGAAACAATAACATCGACAGGCTCATCGAGCTTGAGTGAGTTATGGTCGTCATGATAAAAATCAATATTGTTGAAGTCGTTAGTCAGTGCAATCTCCTGCGCTTTTTGTATAAACGGTGAGCGGTCAGCCGCAATGACTTTTTGCGCGCCAGCGCGTGCAGCAAACATCGATAACACTCCAGTACCGCAACCAAAATCGAGAACACGGTGCTGCGGCGTGACCACATCCTCTATGGATTGTTGGTAAGCCTCTGTTCGCACTATGTCTTGAAGCATCACTTTGTGCATGGCAACGTCTCGATAAGACATGCGGTGCCGTCCGTCACTCCCATCTGTCTCAGTTGCGTTAATATCATTGCTGTTAATGTTGTCTTCGTTGCTCATCAAGGTCTCTGCTTGTTAAGGTGAAACGCGTGATTAAACGCCTCATCTAAATTCTCAAGGTATGTGCTATCATCTCACTTATCATCCGCATTAATCCACACAATATACAACTTGATTGAACTTATCATTTTAGCCATCGCCCTGAGTATGGACGCTTTTGCTGTGTCTTTAGCCATAGGTGCAAAACATGTAGCACAACGAAAGTCTGTAGCCTTAATGGCAGGTCTTTATTTTGGCGTCTTTCATGCACTTATGCCCCTCATCGGATATATAGGCGGCCTTAGCATCTTTGGGTGGATTGAAGCCATTGCACCTTGGTTGGCTTTTATACTGCTGTTGATAATTGGTATCAAGATGATTTACGAGTCAAGAACACCCAACAATAAAGAAGAAATCCCTGTGATAAGTCATTCAGTGATGCTTGTTCTTGCGTTTGCCAGCAGTATTGATGCACTGGCAGTTGGATTCTCGCTCACATTGCTTGAAATGAATCCTTTTATTGCCTGTTTGATCATTGGGCTTACAACCCTTGCACTCAGCTCAATAGGGGTATTGATGGGTAAGACGACAGGGACGTACCTGCAGACAAAAGCAGAGCTCTTTGGTGGTATTGTATTGATTTTAATTGGTTTTCAAATTTTGATTTTTTAATGAAAAAATAAGATTTGATTTCTTGTGTTTTATTGCTCAGTTTTGCTTTAATTATTCTCCCATTATGATATAAACTTACCGCTCTAATAGGACGTGTAAGTAGTACAACGGGAGTTTAGCCAAAGGTGCAGGCAACAGGAATATTAGTAGGAATATCAGTCTTTTAAACGTTGATATTCCTGATTGCTTATATCGAAGGTATACATCAATGCATGTTTGGCTTGCTGATGTAAAGGGTCACTTGGGTTGGTAGCGATGCTAAATAATTGCTCTTTAAGATCAGCCGAACGAGGAATGTTGCCCGATTGCAGGCCATCTATTACGGTATAGCGTAGCTCAATATCGTTGCCAGTAGAGATAAGATTGATTGCCATCTCTTGCCTTTGTTGAGCATTGCTAAACCTCATCACGTGATTTAATACTGCACCTACCTCACCATCTTCACTTTGCTCTAATATTCCGTTTAACCCACTCAATATTTGTTGGCGCTCAACATCGCTGACTTGAAACGGCATAACCATGTCTAAGGCTTCTAGTTTAACCTGAGTAGCCTCAGGCGAATAAAGCGCAATATTTACCAGTGAGCTTAAAATTTCGGGGTTGTCAGCACTATCTTGAGCATTCGACACAATATGTAAGAACTGTTGGATTGAGCTGCTGTCTGTGCGCTGACTAAGCTGTAAGGCTAAGTTCTGCAAAGCTGCTCGTCCTTTTTGATCAGGCAAGCCTTGTAGCAGCGAGGTTACGTAGTGAAATTCTTTGGTGCCATATTCTAAGCTTTGTAAATGCTCTGCCATTAGGGCCAACTGAGTCGGATTATTTGCTAAAGCGTCCCTGAGTTGATCAATCGCTTGTGAAAACATGCGCATGTCTTCGTCGGTTTGTGGTTCTGACAACTCAATGAGCTGATTGAACATACTGATGATATCGCTTGGATCACGCCAAACAAAGGCATCCTCGAGTACTGATAGCGGCTCTTCAGTCTCAACTACTCCATCTTCTGGCTCTGGTCTTGTCAGAGCTTCTTTAGCTGATGTTGGAGTGTCATTGGAAGCATCATCAAGCACTATCCATGCATGTGGTAGCTTGTTTCTTGAAGCAGAACTAGTGGATTCATTTAAAACAGGTTTAGACCTAACTAGGAGCTCAGATGTGCCTGTTTTTTGGCCCACCTGATACCCAACGGCAAAGGTTAATGCCGATAAACTTAAAATAGATAGTACAGTTTTAAGTTTCATATTGAATAAGTAGCTTAAGCTTTAATCTCATAAGTCGTTTTTATTTCGACTTTATCGTTAAGCATCAGCATAACTGAACAGTACTTCTGGGTAGAAAGTTCTACTGCACGCGCTAAGTGCTTCTCATGCACATTGCTTCCAGACACAACATAGTGAGCATGAATATGGGTAAAAACGCGTGGTGGGTTTTCGGCGCGTGTGGCTTCAAGTTCGCATTCACAGCTTTCAATACCTTGACGAGCTTTTCGCATGATTTCTACAACATCTACAGACGAACATGCGCCTACTGACATTAATACCGCCTGCATGGGTGACAAGCCTTCACGACTCCCATCCAAATGTAGGGTTTCGCCAGTATCCATTTTACTGTCAAAACCGAGGTCATGCTCTGAAGGTATCCAACTAACGCTTGCTTTCATTTTACTTGCTCTCTGTTATTAATTTGATGTGACCTGGGGTGATCAAAATCTTTTTTGATTTATACAACTGTCCGAGTGCGCGCTTGTACGTCGCTTTGCTTACGTTAAAGCGCACTTGAATATCTTCAGGACTACTTTTATCGGTGAGTGTAGATAGGCCATCATGAGCTTCTAAATCACTGATAATTTCTTCGCTTAATGTTTGCCGTTGTTTTTTATCATGCAATTGTAAGCCAACATCAATTTTACCATCATCTCTAAGACGAGTAATGTATCCTTGATGCGTCTCTCCAATGTGCACCGGCTTGAATAAATCACTGTGATATAACAAGCCACCGTAACTACCATCAATTACTACTTTAAATCCGAGAGGTGTTTTTGCGTAGATTAAAAGCTCAACAGGCGTTTTCAAGTCCCAAGCTTCAGGAGCGGGTGACAAAAATCGTTCTATTTTTGTGGTTGCGTAGAGCTTTCTTTGTTCTGAATCTATGATTAACTTTACAACTGCAGGTAAGCCTACTGCGAGTTCACTGTGAATGTGCTGACTAGGAGCATACAAATCTTTCGGTAATCCCCAATCAAAAAAGGCGCCAGCTTCTGTTAAACCTGCCACTCGAAGTGATTTTAGTTGGCCTTCTAAAATAGCCGGCGTAATAAGACTTGCATGAATGTTTCTATCTTGGCCGTAATATACAAAGGCGGTGAGCTCATCGCCTACTTCAAAGCCCTGTTCAGAGCTTGATAGCAGAATCTCTTGAGCGTGTTCAAAATCGTCGTCTAAATGACGGGTATCCTCTGCTTCAGCTAATATATAGCCTACTGGAGTCGCTTCGACGACTTTGAGTGTATTAATATTTCCGATGTTTAGCATATGGTTTCTTTTTTACACCAATGTGTTACTTTTTTAGAGTATATCAACATCCATAGTAGGAAGTATCGGCTTTGATGAAACTAAATGCGGATTTAGGTGAGAGCTTTGGTCACTGGCAGTCTTCAAGTGACCAAGAAATAATGCCATATATTGACCAAGCCAATGTTGCGTGCGGCTACCATGCTGGCGATCCACAAGTATTAGCGCATACCATTTCTAGTGTAAAAACCCATAGTGTAAGTCTTGGCGCTCATCCTTCTTATCCAGATTTACAAGGTTTTGGTCGTCGTAGTATGCGCATTCCTGCAGCAGAGCTTATTCCAATGTTACATGCTCAAATAGCGGTGGTGGAGGGCATGGCTAAATGCCAAGGCGTGGCATTAGAGTACATAAAGCCACATGGTGCGTTGTATAACGATATGATGCAAGACGCTAAAGTTTTTGAGGATGTAATAGCGGCTGTTACGCGCTTCCACAAAGTATATCCTCTTATGATTCAAACCTTAGTAAATAATGATTTTCACCAACAGCTTGCGAGCCAAAACGCCGTGCCACTGATATTTGAAGCCTTTGCAGATAGACGCTATACCAGTTCCGGCTATTTGGTATCTAGACAGGTGCCAGGCGCTGTATTAGCGCCGCATGAAGCCTTAGAGCAGGCAAAACGCTTAATAGATAGCAAAGAGGTGGTAAGCGACCAAGGTAAAATAATTAAAATACAGGCAGACAGTCTTTGTGTGCATGGTGATACGCCAAGTGCATTGCAAATGGCGATTAAAATAAGAACGATGCTTGGTGAGCGGAGCGCTTAACCTTGGTGTACAGCATATTCGATACTCCTCAAAATAGTGGACCGAGTACTTTAGTTCACACCATACGCTTGAACCAAAATTCGCTGATGCATTGGGTGAGTGAAGATAGCTGTATAATCAATATAGACTTAGCTCCTAGTAAGAATGAGCAACAGAAGAATGCCGCCTTACTTGATGCCAACAGGCTCGTTATGCAATGGACCCAAGGCCTGACACAGGCCTATCCCAAGTGGCTGACTAACTACGTTCCCTCTTACACTAGCTTATTGATCACCATTGATGTGATGTATAGCGATATATTTGCCGTCACTCAGTTTTTAAAAAACCTCGCACTAACGATGTCTCAAGTTGATGATCAAAAAGTGCTCGAGTCACCGCAGGAACATATCATTGAGGTATGTTATGAAGCACTGATACCTGAACAACCCAATGATTTAATTCAGGTGGGAGAGGTTTTAAGTCTGCCAATTGATGAGATTATAAAGCTACACACTGAAGCGATATATCGAGTATTTGCGGTCGGGTTTTTGCCGAATTTTGCCTATTTGGGCTTTACTTCGAGTCAACTGAATATACCAAGATTAAGCTCGCCACGAACAAAAGTACCCGCCGGAGCAGTAGCCATTGCGGATAACCAAACCGCTATTTATCCGCAGGTTTCGCCGGGTGGTTGGCATATTCTTGGATATACGCCGAGCGATATGAGTGGCCATGGCGATATTGTGTTTAAGGCTGGCGACAGCGTGAAATTTTCGGCGATTTCAGCCTGTGATTATTGGCAAAAGCGCGATATAAAAGATGATTAAAATAAAGCAAATAGGGTTTTATGCACAACTAGTAGACCAAGGTCGCCTGGCATCAATGCATTTAGGTTTTAGTGAATCAGGTGCCGCCGACTGGCAAAGTTACGAACTAGCGAATGCATTAGTAGGAAACTCTATAATTCGAACTGCAAAGGCCTCCCAAGTTAAGCCTATAAATGCAACGAGTATCGAGATTACTTTAGGCGATGTTAGTTTGCAGTTTGAGCAGGATTGTTTTATTGCGCTTACAGGGGCACAAGCTAGTTGCAAAATTGATGATAAACCATGCGATATGTACAAAGGGCTATGGTTAAAAGCGGGTGAGTGCTTAAGTGTTGCACATATCGGTCAGGATAATTCGCTATTGGGACTTAGAGTCTATATCGCGGTGCGCGGGGGCTTGAATACACCCACTCTCTTTGCAAGCGCCGCGAATGTAAAACGTGAGGGTAGCGGGGGATTGCATCAAGATGGCAGCGCTCTGCAAGCTGGTGAGAGCTTAGCGCTAAATGTATCTTTAGACGAGGCGTACTTGCAATCCAAGACTGCTGATGCTGTCACCGCTAGTAGTCAAAACATGATTGAACATTGTCATTCTTCTACCAATAGCATAGCTTTAATTCCAAGCTACCAATGGAATGAATTCTCACATATGCAACGCAATGCTTTGCTATCAAATAAGTATAGCGTCAGCACACAAGCTGATCGTATGGCTATTAGGCTAGAAGGCCCAGCAGTAATTAGTACAAATAAGAGTTTGTTTTCACAAGGTTTGAGTAAGGGAGCAGTGCAATGCACAGGAGACGGCCAACTAATTGTCATGTTAAATGACAGGCAAACAATTGGCGGTTATCCAGTACTGGGCGCTGTAGAAGCCTTTTCTCGCGCGAAACTAGCACAAAGTAAACCCGGTATGGCATTTGAGTTTGTCCTCAGCGAGCCCTTGAATGTTGCGGCTAAATTGCGCATTTGGCGCAAGCAAATAGAAAATATTTGTACATCTGTAGACCAATGCTTCTGTTCATGATTATATGAGCCTAGTAGCAAAGTGTTATGAGAAAAATTATGGCTAAAGTACTTCTGAACAACGCATTTGTGGATGAGAGTGAGGCAAAAATATCACCTATGGATCGGGGTTTTTTGTTTGGAGACGGCATATATGAAGTCATCCCATGTTATCAAAAAAAACCGGTAGGACTTAAGCTACATTTGCAGCGTATGAACAACGGTTTAAACGAAATCGGCATTCAATACGAGGCTAAACTAGAAGAATGGCAAAGCACGATTCAGACTTTGCTTGAACAATACGAAGCCCCTGATATGGGAGTATATATTCATATTAGTCGAGGTACTGATACAAAACGTTTTCATGCTTACCCCCAAAACGTCTCGCCAACCGTATTTGCTTATGCATTTGCTATACCTCCCTCACAAGTGCTTGATAGGGACAAGGCCAAAGGATTTCGTGTGACCACTGTTGAAGATCTACGTTGGCAGCGCTGTCATATTAAATCGACATCTTTATTGGGTAATGTGATGCATTTTCAACAAGGTCAGGATGCGGGTAAAGATGAAGTTATTTTATACAACGAGCATAAGAATATTACTGAAGCCGCTGCCTGTAATATTTTTGTGGTGAAAGATGGCATTATTTATACTCCGGCGCTCGATAATCACCTTTTACCCGGTATTACTCGCCGCATAATTATAGACTCGCTTGCTCATGCAGGTAATTTTGATTTGCGTGAACAGGCAGTGTCACTCTCGATGTTAGAAGATTGTGATGAAGCGTGGTTAACTTCTTCAAGCAAAGAGATTGGGCCTATTGTTGAAATTGATGATAAAAAGGTGGGAGACGGGCGACCAGGCAAGATGTGGCTGGCCGCGCAAACGGCTTATAACGCATATAAATTTACGTGTTAATCGACGTTATCCTCGCAATCCACCTTAGTGCATTCGCCATATAGGTAAAGGCTGTGATTAGTAAGTTTCATTTGATTAGTGGCAGCTATTTCTTCTTGCCGCTTTTCAATCATATCGTCTTCAAACTCTATAACTTTGCCACAGGTCAAACAAACCAAGTGATCGTGATGGTCTTTATGGCTAATCTCAAATACCGATTTTCCACCTTCAAAATGATGTCGATTTAATAGTCCGGCGTCGTCAAACTGGTTAAGCACCCGATAAACCGTCGCAAGGCCAATTTCTTCGCCCATTTCAATCAGCAGCTTATATACATCTTCTGCACTTATATGTTGATTGTTTGGCTGTTGCAAAATCTCTAAAATCTTCAATCGAGGGAGCGTAACTTTGAGGCCAGCTTTTTTTAATTCTTTATTTTGGTCCATTTGCTTCTTATTCTCACTAACTCGTACATCCATTATAAGTAAGAATTTAAGTTTTAACAGCATTTGCCGAATAATTAACAAGAGATTTTCTAAAATTTCAGCCTAAGACATTAAAATTACAGGATTATTCGTTGTATGCAGCTTACCGTTGTAAGAAAAATGGTCATTGGTTTTACCGGATTGGCCCTATTACTACTCACCACTAGCTTACTTTCATATTTAGGACTGGCTGATATTAAACAGTCGGCGCAAGAAGTCGCTCGCGAAAAAATGCCCATTCAGAGAATCGTGTCGTCGTTAAATGTGGATATATTGCGATTAGGAACGATTACCACCAACGCCTACTTTGAGCGCGATAAAGAAAAGATACAAACGCTGAACGATAAATTTTCTCAAGGGCAGATAAACTATAGTGAAAAGCTCGATGGCTTGGCTGCACTGGTAACAGCGGAAAATCAACTCTTATTAGAAGAGATACAACAAAGCTCCCAAGCGTACCTTACTGCAAGTGAGTCCATGTTTGACGCTAAAGTCTCAGCTATTTCGACTACGATAGAACTCACCACGCAGTCAGACCTTGCCCTAATGCATGCAGATGAGGCAAGTGCATTAATGCTCGATTTAAGTTACCTAGAAGGAGACTCAGCTGATTTAGAGGCGCTAATTGGTATGAGCACCAATATCGACAACAAACTTGGCTTGGCGCTCAATAATATAAAAGGCTTAGCAAATGCCACCGATGCAGACAACACCGAACAATCCATCGGCGATCTACAATATAATATTAGTAATATACAAGTGGATGCAAACTTTGCAAAACGATTGGCTGATGGCATAGACGACCAAGGTATTTTGGATATGTATGATGCTGAGTTTGAGAGTTTAGTGCAAACGCTTGAAGGCTCATCTGGTGTGTTTGCTTTAAAAAACTCGCAGCTATCACTCCTTTCTCAAGCCAGTGCGCAAAGAGAAGTATCTATTGCAGCAATTAATACTGCGATAATAGATATATCTAACTTATCTAAAATTACTAACGATGCAGCCTTAGAAGGGCAAGAAGATATTCTATACGCTGTAAGTGCAAATACAGCAAAAAGCATCGCAGTATCGATCTTCGGGATTATTGCAACGATTGCGCTGGCGATTATAGCGACAAGAAGTATTGCTAAGCCATTAGCGTACGTAAATGGAAAGCTTGCGGTCTTGAGTACTGGTGACTTAAGTCAGCAGCTAAAGGAAGATGGTCAGGACGAATTTTCAGTATTAGCAAAAAGTGTTAACCAATTGATACGTTCTTTGCATAGCTTAATTGGCAGTATTAGTGAGCGTGAGCAAAGCTTACGCCAGGTAATGGTCAAAACAGTAGAAATGGGAGATAGGTCATTAGAGCAAGTCGCTCAGCAGCAAATGCAAATTCATACTACCAGCGATAATACACAACAGGTCAAGGCTACTAGCCAATCTAACTTAGATAAAATTCATGCTGCCGATACGCAAATTGTATCTGCAATAGGGCAAAGTGAGACAGTTGTTTCATTGGTTGAACAATCTAAACGTCAAGTATCAGAGCAGTCTGAACAAGCCACACGTTCGGTAGATATTGTGAATCGCGTGGGTGAAAACAGCCATAAAATAGGTGGCATATTAGATGTTATCAAAACAATCGCTGAACAAACAAATCTACTTGCCCTAAATGCAGCCATTGAAGCGGCTAGAGCAGGGGAGCAAGGCCGAGGCTTCGCTGTGGTTGCTGATGAAGTGCGAACTTTAGCAACACGCACACAGGCTTCTACAGAAGAAATTGAAAAGATGATAAGTTCGTTGCAACAAGATTCACAATTAGCTGTGGATGCAATGAAAAAAGGCTCCGAGCAGGTTCAGCAGGGTGTTGAAACGACTAACGAAGTGCGTTCTCAAGTTTTGACCATTAAGCAACTGATTCAAGGATTGGCCGATGTTAATAAACAAATTGTGCAAGACACTGACCGCCAAGACGAGCTATTAGATGATGTGGCAAATCGCCTGACGACCATTGTGCAGCTTAGTGAAGACAGTGCAAATAGCACGCAAGCATCAAACGATGCGATTCATGAAATTGAAATACAAATGGACGGATTGAGAGATGCGGTGAAACAATTTAGGCTGAACTAAGTTTCAGCCTTCATAACCTTAATGAATTGCCTGTACCTGAGGTTAGATGTCTTTTCTAAGTGCTAACACGAGCGTAAACACCAATGCAAAGGGCGGGAAGACCGCCGAACATAAACCTAACAGCGCCATCAAAAAAGGATGATGGGTTTTACGTTTGCCTAGATAAAATCCAACAATAGCCATCACAACAGCAAGAGCGCCAATAAACTGGAATACAAAAGTAGTATTAAGATTGAGCATGTCAGATATCCTTAAGGGGGTAAACTCGGCACATGTGTTCGTAAGCCTATTTAACTGAGTTTATTCTAACTCAGCTAAACACATTTCTTCTTTTATTTGTGCACACCATCCTAAAACTCGTTGTTCAGTAAGCTCTGGTTGGCGATCTTCGTCAATGCCTAAGCCAACAAAGTGGTCATCATCTGCCATGCCTTTAGAGGCTTCAAAGTCATAACCCTCAGTTGACCATTGGCCAATGAGAATGGCGCCTTTGGGCTCTACAATGTCGCGTATCATACCCATTGCATCTAAAAAATACTCTGAATAGTCTTCTTGGTCACCACAGCCGAAAATAGCGACTAGTTTGTCTTGAAACTCTAATTCTTCAAGCTCTGGGAAAAAGTCATCCCAATCGCATTGAGCTTCGCCGTAGTACCAAGTTGGGATCCCAAAAATAAGCAAATCAAAATCTGCGATTTCCTCTTTACTACTTTTCGCAATATCCTTTACATCAATTAGGCTCTTACCTAATTCTTTTTGAATCATCTTAGCGATATGTTCGGTGTTACCGGTATCGCTTCCAAAAAAAAGGCCTACACTTGCCATATATTTCTACTCCAAATCTGCTGGCATTTAAATGCCTTGCAAGGTCCAAAATACTTCAATTATACCTTTTGCGACAAAACCAGCCGCGCCTAACCCTAATACACCATATGCAACAACGCGTCCTATTTTAGGAACATCATTTTTTTTAAGCACATCGTGAATAGCAAAAAACATGAGCGCAAATAAAACCACAACCGTAATGTTTAAGGCAATAGACTCGACTGTTTTAAACAACTCGGGCGACATTTAATAACCTACCTATGTAATTCAGATATCAGCGCTAGTTGAGAGCATGTCATGTATTAAAATCATACAAGAGTGGGTCTCAAACATAAGTAACAGCACGGCGATTTAAACTGGCGCGATATTATCATAAAAGCCAGAAGAAAATGAACACAAGCGGTATATTTAGCGCTGTAAACTGTTCCTTTTAGTCAACACGTAAAAAGTTTGTAATCAAAGCGTTAACTACTTGTGGTTTTTGTGCATGTAACCAGTGTCCGGCTTGCACAATTTTGGCGGAAGCCTGTGGAAACTGTTCAAGAATAAGCGTCTGATGCTTGCTTTGGATATAATCCGATTCTGCCCCTTTTATAAATAAGGTTGGTCCGGCATAACATAAACCTCGATGTTGCCAGTCGCTCAGTAATTCATAATCGCGAACAATGAGTGGCAAATTGAAGCGCCACTGCCACTGTCCATCATCATCTTGATATAAGCTTTTCAATAAAAAGGCTTGGGTACCTGGATCATCTATATGCTCTGCAAAAGCTTTTTTTGCTTGAGTACGAGAGCTGATAGTCGCCAAATCAACACTATTGAGACCATCAAATACCTTGTGATGTCGAGCGCCATAAGGCACCGGTG
>Ga0307966_1002098_pt1 | contig 15322 bp, 7 predicted proteins | sample OrgLakmetagen646_FD_203141 | JGI IMG/M metagenome (GOLD analysis project Ga0307966, IMG submission 203141) | Saline water microbial communities from Organic Lake, Antarctica - #646 | ecosystem: Environmental > Aquatic > Non-marine Saline and Alkaline > Saline | place: Antarctica: Organic Lake... | reverse complement strand
GTCCTGAAATTTCAAATTTTATCTATCTAGCGACAAAAATCTAAAATTTTATCTCAGCCCCCAAATCTATGGAGATATTTTTTGGGAAAAATGAAGTGAATTAAAGTTTGTGAATTAATCAGGCTAAGTCGTAATTTCTTAAAAAAGGGATTCCTCGTCGTTGCACTCTGTCGGAATGACAGATGGTTTTGCGAGCACATTGGGGGAAGGAGATGGCGCTCTGCGCCATCTCCTTCCCCCAACGGACACTTACTGAGGATGTCATTCCGAAAGTTTTGTAAAATGGAGGAATCCCTTTTTTTTAATTGTTGGTTCAGTGAATTACGACCAAACTTGGTAACCCAATAAAAAATATCAGGCGCTAGACATTTTTGTTTTTTTTTGGGGCAACTTAGCGAAATAAAAATACTGACCAACGGGAGGTGACGATATTTTAAAGCGTTCTCAGTGACCGAAGGGAGCTAATGCCAACCGACGCGAAGCAAGCTCATAGACTGTCCCGAGAAATCGGGAAACACAAAATGAAATAAACACTTGTGAATAAAAAGAAAAAACACTAATTCTTGCATAGCGTTTTTTCTGAAAGGCAATCTTGGGTAAATAAGCGGATAAGCATAAAAGTTAATATACAAACAACACCTTCAACGCTGTCTTATCAACCATTAACTTCTTAAAATATACATTTTACTATATTTCAATCAAAAATTTATGTTCATTTGCTTATTATTCATTAATTTAGTGGTTGATGAGAAATTTAAAAATGAACAATATTAAATACTTATGGGTTTTATTAATTAGAAGTTAAAAGAAGTAAACTAAGGTAATTAAATTTATTGTTCGATGAAATTATTAATGTCAATTTAAAACTATTTATTTTTAACCAAAGGGTAAGTACCCGCAAAAACAATTTAAAATATGAAATATTTATTCACCTTTCTTGCATTGATCGCTTTTTTAGCGCAATCGCAAGCACAAGTCGAACGATGCGGAGCACACACTATGGAAGCAAGGCTTTGGGAAAAAAATCCAGAACTAGAAACAGCATATATGGAAATGCGTAATAATGCGGCAACTCAAAATGTAACAAAAGGAAATCAAGTTTATACCATTCCAATTGTCTTTCACGTGGTACATGAATATGGCAATGAAAACATATCTGATGAGCAGATTTACAGACAAATGGAGATTCTTAATGAAGACTTCAGAAAATTAAATAGCGACACTTCAGCAATCGTTCCAGAATTTGTTAACATAGCTGATGACGCTAGAATAGAATTCGTTTTAGCATCAGTAGATCCTTTTGGAAATTGTAGCAACGGAATTGTACGTCACTATAGCAATGAAACAAATATCGGTGATGATAACTCAAAACTTACGCAATGGCCTAGAGGTCGTTATTTGAATGTTTGGACTGTTAAATCAATGGAAGGAGGAGTAGCTGGTTATTCATTTTACCCTAGTTCAGTTGAAGGAAATAATCGTTTTCGTGATGGAGTTATCATTCGTCACAACTACATAGGAGATACTGGATCAGGAAATGTTAACAACTCTAGAGCATTAACACATGAAATAGGTCACTATTTAGGATTAGCTCATCCTTGGGGCCCAACGAATGATCCAGGACTTACAGGGAACTGTGCGGTTGATGATGGAATTGCAGATACACCAAACACTATCGGGTGGACATCTTGTAATTTAGCTGGAACAACTTGCGATACTATATTGGATAACGTTCAAAACTTCATGGATTATTCATACTGTTCTAATATGTATACGGAAGGACAGGTGACTTATATCCGCAATATTTTAACTCAAAATATGAGTCAACGTTCGAATCTTTGGAGCGCTGCAAATTTGGATATTTCCATTCCAAATAACGGAACTTGTGATCCTATCGCTGATTTCCATGCCAACAAACTCTATGTTTGTGAAGGAGAACAAGTCGCTTTTAAAAATTTCAGCTGGAGACTATCTGGAAATAATACCAATTATACTTGGGCATTTCAAGATGGAACTACTTCAAATTTGAATGCAGAAGATCCAACAGTTATATTCAATTCTACAGGTTGGAAAGACGTAACTTTGACATTAGAAGAAAATGGTTTAACCGACACTATTCTAAAAGAAAACTTTATTTATATTGCTCCAGATTGGCCAATTTTTTCTGGAACACATCAATACAATTTTGAAAACAACCCGAATTACTGGATTATTCAGAACCCACAAAAGCACGAAGCAGAATGGGAAGTTCAGAATGATGTTGGAAAGAACGGTGGTGGCGGAATATTTTTAGATATGACAACTCCTTACCAGGATCCTGTTTTGTTCTCATCGGAATTTTTCTTCAATGACAGAAGAGGTGGAACAAGACATGCATTTGTAACACCAACGATGGACTTTTCGTATATGACGGACATTAGCATTTCATTTGATTGGGCTTGCGCAACAGATGGTACACAGGCTAGTGAAATTACCGAGCAATTAATTGTTTATACGTCTACAGATTGCGGTAATTCGTGGCAACAGCGTAAATCGATTGCTGGGATAGAACTTGTAAATAATGGTTCAGGTTGGGCTTCTTTTCGTCCGAATGCAGGAACGTCAACACTTTGGGATACAGAAACGCTTCAGCTTCCAAATTTAGGAAATCACGCGATGATAAAGTTTGAATATATTGGATCAGACAACTCGAACAACATTGCAATTGACAACATAAACATTGGCGGAACATTGAGTGCCGAAAGTTTCCAAAAAGAGGATAACTTAAGCATCTATCCAAATCCAACAAGTCAAGCGGATGGTTGGGAAATAAAATACGATCCAGCGCAATGGGGTGGAGCAAAACTTCAATTGACGGACATGTCTGGTAGAGTAATATCAGCTAGTGAATTACCTATAAATCAATCAACGTGGAACATCAAACCATCTGGGAAAGCTACACAAGGTGTTTATATCTTAAAAGTTGTTCATGGAGAGAAGGTTGTTCAGAATAAGTTGATTCTGAAGTAATACACTCATGAGTTACAAACTCGTGTTAGCGTAGTTTTAAAACATAATCTACAAACTAATAGAAACAAAAAAGGAAACTCTGTACAGAGTTTCCTTTTTTGTTAAATATTAATTCTATCTATTCGATATTATTTTCTAGTGTCTGATTTATAAAACTCGTTACACAATACCGATATTATAGACTAAACTACCGCGCGTTTGGAACTCGTGGTCATAGTCTATAAACTATCCGCATTTACTGTGCCCACAATTAGAACAAGTCAAACATCCTTCTTGAAAGAAAACAGTGTTTTCGTGACACTCTGGACATTCATTTTTACTTTGTGTTCCATCTGGAATGAATTTCTTCACCACACGCGTTACTCCATTTTTCCATGTATTCAAAGTATCGTCACTTAGATTCAGTGAACCTACTAAATCTACAACGTGCAATAACGGCATACCGTGACGTAAAACACCTGAAATCATTTTTGCGTAGTTCCAGTATTCTTTTTCGAAAGATCTTGATAAACCTTCCACAGTTACATTGTAACCTCCCCTATCTTCATATTGGAAATCGTAACGGCTGCTGTCTTCGCTTTTCACTTTTTTAATAATTCCTTTCTTTACATCGTTGGGAATACCATTGAATCCATCTCTACGACCTGTAAATATTTCGTAAGGACGACCGTCTAACATTCCAACGAATGCAATCCACTCTTCCATGTTATTTTGGAAACGAACAACTTCTGCTTCTAATCGTTCTGGGCGTTCTGGAGCATGGTGATCATCAAAGTTTGTTACTGTTGAAACCTCTTCTTTTTCGCTTGCAGCAATAAGAACACCTGATCTTGAACCATCACGGTAAACGGTTACACCTTTACATCCAGATTCCCATGCAGTTTGGTAAACTTCCCCTACCATTTCTTCAGTTACATCATTTGGAAGATTCACCGTTACAGAAATTGAATGGTCGATGTGCTTTTGAACACGTCCTTGCATTTCCACTTTCTTCACCCAGTTCACATCATTTGATGTTGCTAAATGGTAAGGAGATTTCGCAATAATAGAAGCAATTTGATCTTGATCCATCTTACGAACGTCCTCCATATTGTAACCTTTAGCGATAAGGTAAGTTTCAAATTTATGGTGGAATACTGGGTATTCTTGCCATGAATCTCCAACCTCATCTACGAAGTCTACTGTTGCATTTTTATCATCTGGATTGATTTTTCTTCTCCTCATGTAAGAAACCATAAATGCTGGCTCAATTCCAGAAGTTGTTTGCGTTAAAATTGAAACTGAACCTGTCGGTGCAATAGTCAATAACGCGATATTTCTTCTTCCTGTTTTAATTAAACGTTCGTATAATTCAGGATTTTCTTCTTTGATACGTAACATGAAAGGATTATTTTCCTCACGTTTTGCATCCCAAATTGGGAACGCACCTCTTTCTTCAGCCATGATGCTTGAAGACAAAAAAGCTCCATGTTTTAATCTTTTGTGTAATGCTTCAGAGAAATCGTTTGATTCATCTGTACCGTAACAAATTCCTAGTGCTGCTAACATATCTCCTTCAGCGGTAATTCCTAAACCTGTTCTACGACCTTGTTCACATTTCTCACGAATACGTGTCCACAAGTTCAATTCAGTACTTTTTACTGATTCAGATTCTGGATCATTTTTTATTTTTTGAATGATATTGTTTACTTTTTCAAGCTCCAAATCAATTAAATCATCCATTAAACGCTGTGCTAAAATTACGTGCTTGTCAAATAATTCATAATCAAATGAAGCTTCGTCCGTAAATGGATTGTTTACGTATGAATATAAATTGATTGCCAATAAACGACAAGAATCGTTTGGACACAATGGGATTTCACCACATGGATTTGTTGAAACAGTTTCAAAACCTAAATCTGCGTAACAATCTGGAATAGATTCATTAATTAAAGTATCCCAAAACAAGATTCCTGGTTCAGCAGAGGCCCATGCATTATGAACCACTTTGTCCCAAATTCTTTTTGCATCAACTGTTTTTGTAAACGAAGGATTTTTAGATTTAACAGGGTAAGTTAAAGTATAATCACCACCCGTTAAAGCAGTTTTCATAAAATCATCAGAAATTTTAACTGAAACATTCGCACCTGTAACTTTACCTGCTGTTGTTTTTGCATCAATAAATGCTTCTGAATCTGGATGATCAATTGCAATTGATTCCATCAAAGCACCTCTTCTTCCACCTTGTGCAACTTCTCTTGTTGAATTAGAGAAACGCTCCATAAATGGAACAACTCCTGTTGCAGTTAATGCTGAATTCTGAACTGGTGAACCACTTGGCCGAACAAATGATAAATCAACACCAACTCCAGCTCTTCTTTTCATTAATTGAACCAATTCTTGGTCTAATTTTAAAATTCCACCGTAAGAATCTTCGTCCTTCTCGTTTCCAATTACAAAGCAATTTGAAATCGAAACATATTGAAAGTTATTTCCAATTCCAGCCATTGGACTTCCTTGAGGAATAATGTATTTAAAGTCCTTAATTAAATTATAAATTTCTTTTTCGCCTATCGGATTTGGATATTTCTCTTCAATCCTGGCAAACTCACTTGAGATACGTCTGTGCATTTCATCTGGAGTCTTTTCATACAAGTTTCCCATTGCATCTTTCAATGCATATTTCTTCATCCAGACCTCACCCGCAAGAGTGTCTCCTTTGAAATAATCAATTGCAGCTTTCAAAACTTCCTCCTGAGAGTAGCTTTTTAAATCGCTATTTTTTTGAGTTTTAAGTGCCAATCCTTCGCTCATATCACTGTGTGTTTTTAGTTATCAAAATTCTATAATAGATATAGGTGTTGTGGGTGAAAATGATTCAATTGTATTTTAGAAAATACATCTTGGTTTCAAATCTGTGTTAAAATTAGAAACTTTAATTGACAATTTTAACCGAAAGATTTTTTATCAGTTTTTAGTTATTCACAATTTTTAAAAAGGCTCAAATGATAAAAAAATTGTCCGTTTTGTAATGGTACATTCACAAAGGAACTTGCGAAAAATCTGAGGTATTTTAAACGTGATTTTTTTATTAATAAGACGCTAAAAATATATATCAACATCAGTTGTTAATAAATCAATAAACTAATTGTCAATGACAATGATAAATTTGATAATATATATGGCGCGTAAATCAAAAGACAAATCGATTTAATTTGCTTGTTAAAGGTTAAAATTGTTGGGTTTTGGCAGAACAATTTTGATTTATTCAATTTTGGAAAGTAATTAGTGTCTGGTCGGAAACAGACAATTTTTATAAATATTTATTCAATCATAATAATTTTTTAAGGTTTTTCCCGATTTCTCGGGACAGGCTATGAGCTTGCTTTGCTGCGGTTTGATTTTCTTTCTTTAGGAGATGCCTTAGCATCAGCCGACAAAAAAAAAATTAAAATAAACTCAAAAGAATCAATTTTAATTTTGTTGTGTTTCCGACCAGACACTAATTATGTAATCCTCCCTCTCGGTCTCCCTCCAAAAAGGAGATATTGAATCTCAATCCTTTTTTATTATTTATGATACTACAAAGATTTTATAATAAAGCAAAGTATAAATCGGAGGTGTTTTAAATTCCTCTCCGTCGGCTGACGGAGAGATAAAGAGGGAGGACGCTATACGTGTGTGCCGTCTTAAAATGTAAAACAACCAATTGAAGGAAGCAAATAGGATTATTTAGAAATTGGGAATAAAGCATCAGATAGTTTAACTTTACACTTCCAATTGAATATTTATGAATATAAAGACGGTAAAAGCAGAATTTAAAAAATCCAGTAGTGTTGTTTCAACAATTGAGAAATTACAACAACGCCCAATTAGTATTCAATGGAAAGGAGTTGTTGGCGCTAGTAAAGCTTTTAACGCAAGCACCGTTGCTGAACAAGTTCCAGGTCATCATCTTTTTATTCTTCAAGATAAAGAGGAAGCTGCTTATTTCTTGAATGACTTACAAGGACTTTATCAGGATGATGACCGTGTGGTTTTTTATCCAGCGTCATACAAGGTTCCTTATAAATTGGAAGAAACCGATAATGCAAATGTCGTTGGAAGAGCGGAAGCATTGGACAAAGTAACGAAATCTCCAAACTCGTGGATTATAACTTATCCAAAAGCACTTTTTGAAAGAGTTCCGACTAAACAGAAACTTTCTACCAATTCATTTAAAGTTGAAAAAGGGAAAGATTATGATATAGAATTCCTCAATGAATTTCTTTTAGAACATGAATTTAATATCGTTGATTTCGTTTATGAACCAGGACAATTTTCTATTCGTGGAGGAATCGTAGATATTTTCTCTTATTCAAATGACCAACCTTTCCGACTAGAGTTTTTTGGTGATGAATTGGAAACTATTCGAACTTTTGACCCTGTAACTCAACTTTCGATTAAAGAACATGCTTTTTTCTATATCGTTCCTAATATTCAACTTTCACTTGATCAAACAGAGAACGGAAGCTTCCTTTCTTTTGTTGGGAAAGGAACCACAATCTGGTTGAGTTCTTATAAAGAAATCAAAGGTCAATTAGAAGCGGAGTATAAAAAAGCGGCGAATATTTACAATGAACTTCCAGATACTGGAGCGAAACATAGTCAGCCTTCAGAATTGTATTTTCACCCTACAGAATTAGAAAAACAAATTCAACTTTTTTCGCAAATTGAATGGGGACCAGATTTCACAAATAAAGAAGCTACATTAATTCAATTTAATGATAAAGCGCAACCAGCATTCAATAAGAATTTTGATTTATTAACGGAGGATTTAAAACAACGTAAAAAATTGGGTTATAAAAACCTCATCTTTTCTAATCAACCAAAACAAATTGAAAGATTACTCGATATTTTCCGCGATATCCAAGCGGAAGTTGAGTTTACTCCGATCAATACAGCGATTCATGAAGGATTTATCAATGACGAATTGAAATTGGTTTGTTATACAGATCATCAAATCTTTGAACGTTACCACAGATTTAGATTAAAAGAAGGATTCCGACAAGCGAAGCAAGCGCTGACTTTAAAAGAATTACATAATTTACAAAAAGGAGATTATGTAACACATATTGATCATGGAGTTGGTCGTTTCAGTGGATTAGAAACCATTGATGTCAATGGAAAACAGCAAGAAACGATTAGATTAGTTTATAAGGATAATGATGTTTTGTATGTTTCTATTCACTCTTTGCACCGTATTTCAAAATTTACGGGGAAAGACGGAACGGCACCTTCAATGAATAAATTAGGTACGCAGACTTGGGCGAAATTAAAGAACAAAACCAAGAAGAAAATAAAGGAAATTGCTTTCGATTTAATTCAATTGTACGCCAAAAGAAAGAGTCAGCCAGGATTTGCTTACACTCCCGATACTTATTTACAAAATGAACTTGAAGCATCTTTTATCTATGAAGACACGCCAGATCAGTTAAAAGCGACTGAAGCGGTGAAACAGGATATGGAAAAAGATACACCAATGGACCGCTTGATTTGTGGTGATGTTGGTTTTGGGAAAACCGAAATCGCAGTTCGTGCGGCATTTAAAGCAGCTACTGACGGAAAACAAGTGGCTATTTTAGTTCCTACAACCATTCTTTCGCTTCAACATTACAGAAGTTTTAAAGAAAGGTTGAAAGATTTCCCAGTTACCGTTGATTACGTGAACCGATTTAAATCTACAAAGCAAACCAATGAAACTTTGAAAGATTTAGCCGATGGAAAAATTGACATTCTAATTGGAACACATAAAATAGCGAGTAAAAATGTCAAGTTTAAAGACCTTGGATTAATCATTATTGATGAAGAACAGAAATTTGGGGTTTCGGTAAAAGACAAATTGAAAACGCTAAAAGCGACTGTTGACACGTTGACATTAACTGCAACTCCAATTCCGAGAACATTGCAATTCTCTTTGATGGGAGCCCGGGATTTAAGTATTATCAATACGCCACCACCAAATCGTCAGCCTGTACTTACGGAAATCGTGGAATTTGACGAAGAAATAATAAGAGATGCTATTTCTTATGAAGTTAGTAGAGGCGGACAAGTTTATTTCGTGCACAACAGATTAGAAAACATTCAAGAAGTTTCTGGAATGATTCAAAGACTTTGTCCAGGCGTTCGTGTGGCAATTGGTCACGGTCAAATGGACGGGAAGAAGCTGGAGAAAGTCATGATGGATTTCATCGAGCATGAATACGATGTCTTATTGGCGACTACGATTATTGAGTCAGGAATTGATATTTCAAATGCAAATACGATTATCATTAATATGGCCAATAATTTCGGATTAAGCGACTTGCACCAATTGCGTGGTCGAGTTGGAAGATCTACCAGAAAAGGATTCTGTTATTTGATTGCGCCACGTTACAACATGTTGACCTCAGAAGCCCAAAAACGATTAAATGCCTTGGTTCAATTCTCGGATTTAGGTGCTGGATTTAGCATTGCGATGAAAGATTTAGACATTCGAGGTGCAGGAAATTTACTGGGTGGAGAGCAATCTGGATTTATTGCTGATATTGGTTTCGATATGTATCAGAAAATACTAAACGAAGCCATTGATGAATTGCGTCAATCTGAATTTAAAGATTTATTCGAAAATAGAAACAGTGATAGTTACCAATCATTTACACAAGAATGTGTCTTAGAAACAGACATGGAAATACGTATTCCAGATGATTATGTAAATAATGTATCGGAGCGACTTTCACTTTATCAAGAGTTGGATAATTTGAATACGGAAGAAGAACTAAAACAATTTGAAAAACAATTGGCAGATCGTTTTGGTCCAATTCCAGCTTTAGTTGAAGACTTATTGCAATCTATTCGTCTACGCAGAAAAGCTCAAGAAATAGGCTTTACCCGTTTAATTATAAAATCTGAAAAGATGATTGGCTATTTCACCGAAAATCCAGCACACATTTATTATCAAAGTCCAATTTTCACGCAGGTGTTGAATTATATTCAAAAGAATCCTCCGGGGGTTAAAATGAATCAAAAGAATGATAAGTTGAGGTTGGTTTTTAGTGATGTGAAAGGAATAAATGATGCGTTGGAGATGATTACCAAAGTGATGCCCAAAACATTGTCTGTACTATGATTTAAATTGATTAAATAAGATTACCATGATTGTTTGACTTGAATATTTGACTTAAATCGAATAGTTTTTTCCTAATCATAGCTCATCAAACTAATCATAGTGAAGACGTTTTACCATGATTGTTTGACTTGAATATTTGACAAAATTTGCATGGTTTTTTTTCCTAATCATAGCTCATCAAAAGAATCATTCTAAATCACTGTATTACTTGATTCCTGGGTTACCATTTTTTTTCTGGTTAAACTTTTTATTAGATAACCTTTTAAAGTCCAAACTTTTTGAACCAAAATTGATTAACAAGCCAACTTCAATATCGTAGGCTTCAAGATAATTAATCGCTTGCGCTAAATGAACATCTTCTAACTGAATCACTGCTTTTATCTCAACTGAAATATCTTCCCCAACTAGGAAATCAACTCTCCGTGTTCCAATATGATGATTTTTATAATAAATGGGCATTTCAAATTCTCGAAGGAATTCTATATTCTCATCAGCTAACTCAATTTGTAATGCCCGCTGATAAATTACTTCTTGAAAACCATTTCCTAAAGCACTGTGAACCTTCATTGCACAACCAATTATTCTTGATGTTCGATCGCTAAATTTATATTGTTGTTTTATCATACCAATATAAATTAGGCAAATAATTGAAGTAGACCATATCTTTACTATGATTTTTTATTAATCGTAGTATATCAAATTAATTATAAAAAATCATAGTAAAGACAGTCATCATTCATAATTAAACCAAATCTTTCTCAATGATTTCTTTCAATGCAGTTTTTGACAGCGCACCTGCTTGCATCATTGGTTGTTTAGCGCCTAAAGGAATGAAAAGCATACTTGGAATACTTCTGATTCCAAAAACGGAAGACAACTCTTGCTCAACTTCAGTATCTACTTTATAAATTTTTACTTTTCCCTTGTATTCTTCAGAGAGTTCCTCTAAAATTGGCGCTACCATTTTACATGGACCACACCAGTCTGCATAAAAGTCAATAATTGCTGGGACCTCATCTTTATATTTCCATTCTTTCGACGCTGTATAATCGAATACATCTGCTTTAAATTGTTCTGCTGTTAAATTTATTGTTGCCATAATCTTTTTCTTTTATGCAAATATCCGGATTTAACTACAGAATATGTGTAACCCAAGTAACGTTGGCAAAATCAAAAGTAATTGTAATTAGGATGTATATTTAAAAACTCATAATTCTCCGAACCAATATTCCAGAACCAAAAATTCATCATTCATAAATAAAATCCGAAGCAAACACCTTGAGTCGTTTACTTACTCATAATTTTGAGTTCTTTTAAGCTGCTTAAATCCTTATTGCTTGATTACCTGAACTGACTTTTCGCCATTCACAACATAATACAATCCTTTTGGCAATTGACTGATGTCTAATAATGTTTTCATAGATGGAGAAATTGAAATATTTACGTTTCCTGTCACCTCAACTCCTATTGTATTAAAAATACGAATTGACTGGATTGCGTATACTCCCAAAAAGGGTTGAAGTATGTGAAACAGGATTTGGATAAGCTTATTAAAATATATTTTATTACAAATTTAGCTTACAGAATCATTTTAGAAGTTAATTATCCATGATTGATTGAACATAAACTCCGCCTCAATTTCTCAATATTTAGAGAACAAGACGTGGTTTTAACGATGATTTGGATATAATATAAGTGTAATAAACTTATGATTTATCGTTTTGATAACTGAATACTCTTTTCACCGTTGGCAACATAATACATTCCTTTTGGCAATTGACTCAGGTCTAATAATGTTTTCATAGATGGAGAAATTGAAATATTTACGTTTCCTGTCACCTCAACACCTACTGTATTAAAAATACGAATGGGTTGGTTTGTATTTACTCCAAATAAAGAAGATGTGTGCGAAACAGGATTTGGATAAGCTTGTAATTCTTCAACTTGATTTTGCTCAACAGACACAATGTTGAATGTTTCAGATTTACCATCGTAATCTGTTTGCTTTAATCTGTAGTATGGAATTCCAGCAAAAGGAGAATCATCAATCCATGAGTAATCTCTTACTTGTGAACTATTTTTAGACCCTGGCAATGTATGAACAGTTTCCCATGATATTCCATCTGCAGAACGTTCGATTGTAAAGTAATCGTTGTTTAATTCACCTGCAGTTGCCCATGAAAGTTTAATATCACGGTTTTGCTTTACTGCGTCGAATGTAATGAGTTCTATTGGGAGGGTTGAGATGGGATTAAGAACAACAGTTTCATTTATACCAGGTCCACTCACCAAAAGCTTAATTTGATCACACCCCATAGAAGCTAAAGTGGCGGTGTTTGGATTATGTAGTGTTTGATTATTGGAAGCCAGACCAGAACCATTAGGGTTGTTATTATAATTTGATTCTAAATTATGGTCTGTCTCGACACTGCCACACATAAACTTAATTCTCAGGTTATAAAAGTTAAAAGTATAATTAGATGATTTCTCTACACCATCTTCAAAAAAGCGGGTAATATAACTGAAATATATACCATAACTTGAATGATTTGGGTTATGATAATTTTTTTGTAAACTATCAGATGTTACTTCTATCATGATATTAATTGGATCAGCATTATGAGTTTCATCAGTTGTACCTGAAAAATGATAATTCTGTCCAACTAGACCAAAACCAACAATAAAAATCAAAAAGAAAGAGATCAGTATTTGTTTCATTAAGTAGTATTTTGAATTTGGCAGAAAATGTATATAAATTATTTCAACTATCAATGTTTAAATGAGACATTTCATCGATAAGCACCCACTTAGTATAGTTTAATTACGTAATTAAGATAATTTCTTTTCTTTTAAAGGGTGTTTTATTGGGAAAAAAAACTATCCTGAAATACAAAAAGCTCCATCTCTTTTTCTCAATTAAGAGAATAAAGGATGAAGCTTTAAATATTTTTTAGGGAAAGAAATGTAAACTATCTACTCAAGCTCTACTGTTTCATTAACCGTAAACTTTTATCGCCATTCATTACAAAATAGACTCCTTTCAGCAATTGACCCATGCCAAATAATGTTTTCTTAGATGGAGAAAGTGAAATATTTATGTTTCCTGTTACCTCAACTCCAACTGTATTAAAAAAAAGAATAGGTTGGTTTATATCTATTCCTATCAAAGAGGATGTGTGTAAAACTGGATTTGGATAAACTTGTAATCCCGCTTATTCGTTTTGCTCCAAAGAAACTTTCCCAAAAACGCTTAACCTGTGTTTTTCATCGATAAACACCAATTTACTGTATCTTAATTACGTAATTAAGAAAAGAATTAAATTTATAAGCTTTATTTTTTGAGTAGGTCTATTTTAAAACTGAAGACCCTGTTTAATTCTCTTAATATTTAGAGAACTAGACAGGTTTTTTTTCTGTAGTTTTTAATATAATATCAGAGATATATTCTTGGGGTTTACTCTTTCAACAACCGTAAACTTTCATCTCCATTCGTTACATAATACATTCCCTTTGGCAAATTACTCATGTCTAATAATGTTTTCTTAGATGGAGAAAGTGAAATATTTATGTTTCCTGTTACCTCAACTCCAACTGTATTAAAAATACGAATAGGTTTGTTTGCATCTATTCCTATTAAAGAAGAAGAATGCGAAACTGGATTTGGATAGGCTTGTAATTCTTCAACATCTTTTTGCACTACAGAAACGATATTGAATGTTTCAGATTTTCCGTCATAATCTGTTTGTTTTAGTCTGTAGTATGAAATTCCAGCATAAGGAGAATTATCAATCCATGAATAATCTGATACTTGTGAACTATTTCCAGCGCCTGGTAATGTTTGAACAGTTTCCCATGAAATTCCATCTGCAGAACGATCGACTGTAAAAAAATCATTGTTTGTTTCGCTTGCTGTTTTCCATGAAAGTTTTATATCACGGTTTTGCTTTACTGCATCGAATGTTATGAGTTCTATTGGGAGAGTTGAGGTACCCAAAGCTCTAACAGTATTATTGTTATACCCTTTTAAATTAATTTGAAAATCTATTATGTTACACATTAAACTTTCAACTGTTGCAGTTGCACAATTCGAGTTACCAACCCAAATATTGCCCGTAGTTGAACTTGAGCCACTTCCTGTAGTGTTTGGAATATTAAAAAAACTTGTTTTACCGTCACATATAAAATTACCTTGTAATGTATAAATATCAGAATCTTTAAATTTTCTCTCTTTTCCGTTCTTATAAAAGTTCACTGAGTAATCAAACAGAACGTTGAAATTGTAGCCATTTGGACAATGACCTGAAGGGGTAGAAGTCTCAATCCCTGTAGTTGATAATTCAATAACCATTGTAATTCCATTATTTGTTGTTACAGCAGTACTAAAGTGATATTGTGCTTGTGCACCAAAACCAACTGTGAAAATCAAAAATAAAGTTATAAATAAGTGTTTCATTGTGCGTACATAATTAAATTTTGTGCAAATATATACTTTTTTTAAGTATGTATGCAGAACATTTGTTACACAACTCTAAAATAAATTGGAAAAACAATAACAAATGTGAGTTTTACAGTGAAGTTTAGTTTGTTTTCGGGGCTTCAAGAAATATTGAAACTTTAAATAAATTAGAAACAATTAAACAAGAAGATCTTAACTTGAAGAGTAGCAGCATTAATTATTAGAGATTAAGGCGAATATTTTGATTTTTATTCACCTGCGGTGATAATTTTTAACACAGAGCTTCACAGAGGTTTTTACAGAGTTTATTCACCTTTGGTGAATTGAGATAAAAGAGAATAGATTTACCAATCACAACTACGAATCGTATCGATCAATCTACAGTTGAAATTGAAACTTTGCAAAAAGAAAGAAGAATTTCGACTTAGCTTGGTAATCCAAAAAGAGAAAATGGAAAAAAGCAACTGGAATGATTCATCAACTTATTAGATAAATAATTCACATCTCATCATTACCCAAGGTAATCACGTTAACAATTAACCATTGACAATTAATAACTCAAGTTTCGGTACTAAATGAATAAGTGTAAGTTCAGATAGGCAGTAGGCAGTAAGCTTTATGCTCGTTTTTGCCTTCGTTTTTAAATTGAATACTTTATTTACTAAACTTTCTATCTAAAAAAATCAATTTGATGTATTAAATGCTAAAACTTGCCAATTGCATATAGCCTA
>Ga0307966_1002094_pt1 | contig 15334 bp, 13 predicted proteins | sample OrgLakmetagen646_FD_203141 | JGI IMG/M metagenome (GOLD analysis project Ga0307966, IMG submission 203141) | Saline water microbial communities from Organic Lake, Antarctica - #646 | ecosystem: Environmental > Aquatic > Non-marine Saline and Alkaline > Saline | place: Antarctica: Organic Lake... | reverse complement strand
CAGGGAAAGGGAAAGCTCCTATACTCTGCAGTGGCAAACAAAAGATGACAAACAATTGCATACCTCTTATTTTAGAGCGAGCAATATTTTAGATAGTTTAGATAAACTTTACTACGGAAGAGATCGTAATACCATTACCGTTTTTAGTGTAGTACTAAATCCGGTATCATAAATAAATATTTACAGTCATGATTATTGTTACAGATAAAGCGAAAGACAGATTAGGGAAATTGAAAATCGAGGAGGGACATGCCGATGCTAGCAATGTTAGGGTTTCCGTGAAGGGAGGCGGATGTTCAGGTTTGATGTATGATTTGAGTTTTGATGACCAAATTACGGATGGAGATGAAGTTTTTGAAGATAAAGGCGTTAAGCTTTTAGTTGATAAAAAAAGCATGTTGTATCTGCTGGGAACTACTTTAGATTTCTCGGATGGATTAAATGGAAATGGCTTTCAGTTCATCAATCCTAATGCAAGTAGGACTTGCGGTTGCGGGGAAAGTTTCTCTATTTAAGAAATTAGCCGCAGCACGAAATCTTAGTGCATTTTCAATCTGTATGAAAAATATGTCTAGTCCTAAATAAGCGATACAGTTTTACAAGGATACTAATTTTAGATAGCACCGAGAATTTTCTTGGTGCTATTTTTCATTTTATAGGTTTTGATTTTAATTTTTGATTGTTTGTGCATTTGATTTGGCGTATAAAACTGACAACTCAGATGCGGTCTTTCTTCATTATATATTTGTATGGATTGATTGACTATTTTTTTCATTAATTCAATATCCTGCACCTTTATTCCGCTCAGGAATTCATGCTTTATTATACCATTTATCCGCTCTGCTACAGCATTTTGGTAAGGGTCGTATTTTTCAGTCATGCTTGTTTTAAGTTTTTTGTCTGAAAGTGCATCTTGATAATCATAGGAACAGTATTGTAGTCCCCTGTCTGAGTGATGGATGAGTGCTTTCTTATATACTCGTTGCTTAACTGCTGTTTTTATTGCCCTCAATGCCCCGGAGGTATCCAGGCTGCTAGATACATCATACCCCATAATTTTTTTAGAATATGCATCAGTAACCAGCGCCAAATACATAGGGTTTTTACGGGTGCCTATATAGGTAATGTCCGATACCCACACTTGTTCAGGTCTTGTCAGTGTTATATCTTCAATCAGGTTTTTATGTTTTCTAAATCTATGGTGAGAGTCAGTTGTGATATGATATTGTCGCTTAGGCACAATACTCATATGATTTGCACGCATAATAGCAAACAATCTGTCTCTTCCTATACTGATTTCTCTAAAGTCATTGTAAAGCAGGTGATAAAGCTTCCTACTGCCAATTCTGGGCATTCTTAGACGTATCTGCTGTACAAGATCTACCACTTTTTCAGCTTTTTGTCGTCTTTTCTTCTCAGAAGTTTTGGCTCTGTAATATACCTGTCGATTTACCCCAAACAATTCACAGGTGCCCGTTAGGCTTTCTTGTTGCTCGATTTTGTAGCGTTCGATTGTTCGGGTGAGTACTTTTTTCTGATTGGTATTTTAAATTCTTCCTCAGCAATATTTATCATCATATCAAAGAGAATCACTTTTTTATCACTGATGTCAATTCTCTTTTCTAATGAAGCTTTTTGCTTTTCTAACAATTTTACCTGCTGCTCAAGTTCTAGTAGCTTCTGTTCGGGTGATTTGCTCTTAGTCATATGAGTTTTATTATACCAATCAAAGTTACCATATTTTCTTAACCATGTGGTTACTGTAGAATGGGCTTGTATCCCATATTTTCTAGCTGCAGCTTTTATGCCCAATTCCCCAGATTCAACTTCCTCTACAACCTGCAATTTAAAAGCATAACTGTAATCCCTTTGGGTACGCTTAACGTACTGATTCTCTTTCTCTTTTGTCATAACATTACTTTTTGTGTAACGCTATTTCAGGACGGGACAATAATAATAAATCTAGCCCCTGATATTTGCGAATGTCAGGGGTTTTTTATTTATTTGATTTAATGATTTTTATAAATCAAACATATCATTATAGCTTCTGCCCTATTGAAGCTCTTTGCAAAAGCCTGAATCTTTTGGGTTTACAACCTATTTTTGATTGTTAGTAAAGTAGAATCTTATTTCTAAATAAGCGATTCCTAACAATTAAAAACTACATTCATGAACCATATTCCTTATTACAAAATTCCTATTATTGTATACTTATGCCTTTTTACCTTCGGTCTGCACGCTCAGGGAAATTTAATGCTTGTTGGAGGGGGTGGTGAAACTGATGGTGGCTGGAGTGATACGCCTTATCAATGGATGGTTGACAATGCAGGAAATAAGAAAGTGGCTATCATCAGTTATTCAGATGCTGACAATTGGTTAACGGATTATTTTATCAGTTTGGGAGCTAATGATGCAGTCAACATTAAAATCGACTCTAGAGATTTAGCAAATCAGTCCATCATGTTTGATAGTCTTAATCAGTATGATGCTTTATTTTTTAAAGGTGGTGATCAAAGCAAATACTACGAATACTATAAAGATAATGAAGTCCAAGAGGCGATTGAAGAGATTTACAACAGAGGCGGAGTTATTGGTGGAACAAGTGCTGGAATGGCAATTCTTTCAGGAGTTATGTTTACAGCCGTAAATGGCTCCGCTTATCCTTATGATGCTCTAACTGATATTAATAGTGAATTTATTACGCTAGAAAACGATTTTCTTTCTTTCTATCCGGATTATATATTTGACACCCATTTTATAGAAAGAGGAAGAACTTCGAGATTGATTGGTTTCCTGGCGAACTGGTATAAAAATCAAGATCAACTTATCAAAGGTATCGGAATTGACGATAGAACTGCTTTTTGTATTAATGATCAGGGTGTAGGGACGGTATATGGAACTGGGGCTGCTTCAATTTATCATCCAAAAGATTTTCAAGTTCAGGATGGTCGAATCATCAATAGTAAAGTTAATGCAATTCAATTGACACATGCCCATTCCTATAACTTAATTGCACATGAGCTACTTGACAGAGAGTTGTCTGAAACGAGCCAACCTGAACCTAATCTGCCTTATTACCAAGTGTTTGCCACTTCAGAAAGCATGCTTAGCAGAACTAGTAATTTGTTGGGAGAGGTCGTTTCCAGTGAGAAATTAAATGGAAAAGTTCTCATCGTTAGCGACCCGAATAATAGTAAAGTAGAGGATTACAATCAGTTTTTTGCAGATAATACCTCTACAGAAGTTGTCTTGTTAGAGATTTCAACTTCTGAAAGTCAAGATGAACAAATTGCTTTGCGTAATAATATTCGCGAAAGCAGTTTATTAGTTTTTTTGGAACCTGGAAATTTGGGCTCTTATTTCCAGTCGGGTGCAACTGGAGAATTGCTTGAGTCCCACATGAAAAGAAATGGAATGACCAATGTTTTTCTGGGTACCGTTTCTAATCAATTAGGGGGGAGTTATGCTGATAACATCTTTGAAGATCCGTTTAACGCATATTATGATGATTTAGAGTTTAAAGAAGGTTTAGGTCTGTTAGAAGATTTTAATATTTTCACGGAAGCTTATGGCTTAGATGATAAGGATTATTATGAAAATATCACTTCTTCTGTTGTAGATCGTATCTTGACTGAGCATTTGACCTACGGCATTTATTTAACAGGAAACACCTATTTTTCCTACACTTTTAATGAGAACAATCAGGCAGCTATAAAATTAGATGGGGATTTGTCTTCTATTCTGATTGAAAATCTAGGGACTAAATATTCACAAACAGGAGAGACTGTTTCAGGAAGCAGTAGCAGGTTGCAATATGCATTTGACAGCTTAAACTACTTCATAACTAAGGGGAGTGAATTTGAAATCGGAGAAGTGAGTCCCGAGGATCAAGAAGATTATGAATTTGAAGAGGAAGAAGAGGTTTTATCTAATCTTCAATTAGAAGAAATTGGGGTAACCTTATTGCAAAATCCTGTTCGTAACAACTTAAAATTAATGAATACTTCTTCTAAAGATTTTAACATTGAGATATTTACAGTTGAGGGTAAATTACTTTATAATACAAAATTGCTTAAAAGAAGAACCAACGAATTTTTCGTAGGACAATTACCCTCTGGTAAGTATATTATTTTGGTATCTGATATGATTACCAATAAAAAATATTCTGTTGATATTTTAAAAACAGACTGATTTAATTGTGTTTTACGTAGCAATTATTTAATATTGAAATAACAAGATGAAATTTTCAAAAACATACAGGTCAAGTAAGCCCATCCCGGTGCAAGCGCGCAAATCATTAACATTAATGAATTTGCAGCCTATTTTTGATTGTTAGGTTAAGACCATTTTATTAAAGTCCTTATCTTCTAAGGCATACCTAAATCTAATCTTTTAGGTTATTTCTTATATCAATATTTAATGTTTTTCTTATGAGAACTTTTATCAAAGCACTCGTGATATTCCTTAGCACGTGTACGTTTGTATTTAATATTAACGCTCAGTCCATTCTTTTAAAAGGTACAGTTACTTCTAATGAGGATGGATTACCACTGCCTGGGGTAAATGTTATTGTGAAAGGTAGCGGCACAGGTACTACCACAAATATAGAAGGGAACTACCAATTAGAAGTAGACAAAAATGCTAGCTTGCTATTTTCTTTTATCGGTATGAAAACCCAGGAAGTGCCCGTAAATGGAAAGAGTACACTAGACATCGTCTTAGCTTCTGATATATCTCAATTATCGGAAGTTGTGGTGGTAGGTTATGGTTCGGTTGACAGAAAGCTTTTGACTGGTTCAGTAGCACAAACAGAATCAGAAGAACTATCGAATACTGTAAATCCTGACATTAGTTCAGCATTGCAAGGCAAAGTTGCAGGAGTCCAAATCAATCAAAATTCAGGGACTCCCGGTGCTGCACTCTCCATCCAAGTCAGAGGTCAAAATAGTATTTCAGGTGGCACTCAGCCCCTTTACGTGGTGGATGGGGTACCTATTTCATCTGGTAATTTCGGCCAAATTGGATACGAAGGACAGGGTATTAGTGCAATATCCGATTTAAATCCAAATGATATAGAATCTATTTCTGTCTTGAAAGACGCTTCAGCTTCTGCTATCTATGGTGCTAGGGGAGCAAATGGAGTCGTTTTAATTACTACCAAAACGGACGAAATTCAATCTTGAATCTTACTACGGTTCTCAGGAAATTTACAAAAGTCTTGACTTATTAGGTGCTGGCGAATTTAAGCGCTATGTAAATGATATTGCGGCTGATGAAGGTGCCGCTCCTCCTTATTCAGAAGAGCAGCTTTCAAGTAATGCTGTTGATACCGATTGGCAAGATGCTGTATTCAGAACAGCACCGATTCAAAATCATCAAATAAGCGCCTCAGGTGGTGGGGAGAAGACTAAGTTTTACGCATCTGCAGCTTTATTCGATCAAGAGGGGATTTTGATAGGAACTGACTACAGGCGGTATAGTGGCAGATTGAATTTAGATCATAAGGTTAATGATCGTCTTAATATTGACACTAGATTAAGTATTAGTTTTTCGGAAAACAATAGAGTTCCTGGAGATCAATCGATCAACGGTGTATTACCAAATGCTATTTCTAAACCACCGATTCATCCGATCTATGACGAAAATGGAAATTTTGTAGAGCAAGGTTTTTGGGATAACCCTGTTGCGAATGGAACTGAAGCGGACAATGTAGCGCAATCCTTTAGAACTCTATTTAATGTGGGTTGGGACTATAGAATTGCTGATAATCTTAAGTTTAGAAATCAGGTCGGGGTCGATTATTCTCATTTGATGGAAAGAAGATACGAGCCTACCACTACTCGCAGAGGTGCTCAAAGTGGTGGTATTGGAATAAATGCCAATTCAAGAGTTACGAAATTTATTCAGAACTCGACCCTTGAATATAATAAATACATAAACGACCAACATGATATAACTGCCTTGGTAGGTTCTAGCTTTGAGTTGATTAGTGATCGATTTGATTTCATGAGAGGAAATAATTTCCCATCTAACGATTTGAGGTATGTTGCCTCAGCAGGAAATATAGAAACAGCCAGTGCAAGCGGTAGTGAATATGCGATCAATTCCTATTTTGGAAGATTCATGTATTCCTTTGAAGATAAATACATACTTACTTTTAATTTAAGAGCAGATGGTAGTTCAAATATCGCTCCTGACAATCGTTATCAATTATTGCCAGGTGTTTCTGTTGGTTGGAGGTTGATAGAGGAAGGGTTTATGCAATCTCAAAGCATATTCAATGATCTGAAATTGAGGCTGGGATATGGGAAGTTAGGAAATGATAAAATAGGTAGAGGTAGATTCCTGGCGCTTTATGGGTCAGGAAATAATTACTTTGGCAGTCCGGGAATTATCCCTTCACAAATCCCAAATCCAAATCTGAAATGGGAGGTAACTACTAACTATAATGCTGGTCTTGACATGGCTTTCCTTGGCGGAAAAATCAATTTCACCACAGATGCTTATTACAACATTACAACTGATCTTTTGCAATTCAGGCCATTGCCGGGGACTTCAGGTTATGCTGGCTATGATGAGAATATAGGGGAGATGGAAAATAGAGGGTTGGAATTTGCCTTGAAGGCTAATATTATTTCAAGTGATGATCTCCAATGGTCGGTTAGTGGAAACCTTTCCATGAACAGGAATAAGATTCTTTCATTGTATAATGGGCAACCGATTACGAATATCGGAAGGGGAAGTAATGCGGTGATCGAAGGAGAGCCGTTGGGAGTCTTTTATATGTTTGAATCTTTAGGTGTTGATCCGTCAACTGGAGAATTAGTAATGGATGATGTAAACAGTGACGGAGATATTACGGATGCAGACAGACAATTGGTTGGAGATCCTAATCCAGATTTTACAGGAGGGATTAGTACCAATCTAAACGTTAAAGGCTTTGACCTATCCATAGTGAGTCAATTTAGTTACGGAAATGATATTTTTAATGGTACCAGGCAGTACACTGAAAACATGACTCTGGGTAGCAATGATAATCAGTCAACCCGAATAATGAGAAGATGGAGAGAGCCTGGAGATTTAACGAATGTGCCAAAAATTAATGGTCGATTCAATAATGAAATCACGTCTCATTACATTGAAGATGGATCTTTTTTTCGCTTGAGAAATATCACTTTGGGCTATACGCTTCCTACTGATTTTATTTCAAAATATAAGTTAACTAAGGTCAGGGTATATGCAAGTGCTCAGAATTTACTAACGCTTACTGCTTATTCAGGCATGGATCCGGATGTGAATTATTCGGGCTCGGATGCTACTCGAAAGGGAACGGACTTTTTTACGTTTCCTGTCCCTAGAATGTACACAGCAGGGATAAACATTTCATTTTAAAAACTAATCAAGATGAAAAACTTAACGAACATAGTAATTTACTCTTTTATCATTTCCCTCTTTTCTTGTGAGATTTTGGATGTAGAACCTCCTTTTGATAGAGTATTAGCTGAGAATGCCATTTCAGATAAAAGAGGTTTAGATGCTGCCATCAATGGAGTTTACGATGGAATGCAAAGCGGGGCAATTGTGCTAGATTACCTGGTGATTTCTGATTTGGCTGCGGATAATTTGGAGGCAGTAGGAAGTAAGATTGATTATATCACAATTAATAATAATGACCCCTTCAGTACTAATATTTATGTAGAGGCAGTTTGGAACGCACATTACGATGTGATTAACAGAGCCAATAATATTCTGGGTAATATTGGTACTATTGAAGGGGTTTCAGAAGCTGAAGCCAATAGGGCAGAAGCAGAAATGCGAACAATTCGAGCAATATGCTATTTTAATCTGGTCAGAATGTATGGAGGAGTTCCTCTAAGAGAAACCGCTGTTTCAGGTGCCTCTGAACAGGAAATTTTCATTGGTAGAGCTTCTGAAACTGATACGTATGCATTTATTCAAAATGATTTAGAGGTTTCCGAAAATTTATTGGAGGCAGCTGGTCGAGGTAACAGTGTGAGAATAGATGAGCCTACAGTAAAGGCTTTATTGGCTCGCTTGCATCTGTATCGGCAAAATTGGACTGATGCAGAGGCTTATGCAAAAAGTGTTATCAACGAGTTTGGATATGAACTAGTGGAGGATTATTCTTCCATTTTTGATGAGACCAATATCAGCAATGAGATCATTTTTCAAATAGATTTCTTAAATGATGATGATGTAAATACCATCGCGCGCTGGCTATTGGCATCTGGCAGATATGAAGCTGCTGCTACTGAAGATGTGTACAATATTTATGATAATCAAGATTTGAGAGCTGCGGTTTCTGTTGGGAATGCTGGCGGTGACTTTTTCTGTAATAAGTACACTGGTCTTCAGAATGATGTAGATAATCTAATCGTTACTCGATTATCTGAAATGTATCTGATAGCAGCTGAAGCGATAAATGAACAGGGGTATGATGCCAATTCAGAAGCCTTTGATTTTCTAAATGAAGTACGTGATAGAGCTGAATTAAGCGGTATTACCAACCTTGAAGCGACTGATCAAGCTTCATTAAGAGAAGAGATTGCACTGGAAAGAAGAAAGGAATTAGCTTTTGAAGGGCACAGGTGGCATGATTTGGTAAGAACTAACCAGGCTCAAACTGAACTGGAAATTGATAATCCCAACAAGCTTTTGTTCCCAATACCTCAATCAGAAATAGATACTAACAAACATCCTGAAATGACTCAGAATGACGATTACTAAAATCAAATTTTAAAAATCCTTAAATCAAATAATTATGAAAAATTTACTTAACTATTCGAAATTATGGTCTCTATTGCTAGGGCTAAGTTTATTATTGTTTACTGCCTGCGATCCTGAAGAAGAGGAAGAAGTGACTCCTGAACCAACGGCAAGTTTTACCTTTAGCCCTGATGCTCCGGAAGTGGGACAGGATATTACGTTTACCAGTACTTCTGAAAATGCTAGTTCTTTCAGCTGGTCGTTTGGAGATGGAAATACTGCTACTGGAGCAAACACGACACATGCTTATGAATCGGCAGGAGAGTATACGGTCACTTTGGTGGCTTCTGGTGAAGGTGGCAATGTAACAGTGGAAGAGGCAGTTACCGTAGCTGAACCAGAACCTCAAGCCGATCCGGTAGAAGTTTATTTTGCTGATAATACGGGAGATGTATTTACTATGCAAAAGATATCGGGCTTAGGATTAGAAACTACTGTCGAAACTGCTTTTGAAACTACTGGCTATACGATTCAGGTTTTTTACGATGAAAATAATGGTAAAATATATTATAGTGATGATGACAATGGTCAAGTAGTAAGAGTCAATCCTGACGGAAGTGGGGAAGAAATCGTAGCAGAAGGTATAGCGGGGCCAAGAGGATTGGCTGTAAATGCTGATGCATCACAATTATTCGTGGCAGATAGGGGGGCTGATGAAATATTATCGTTTGATTTATCTACAGGAGAAAAAACGGTTTTGTATGACTCTGCTGACATGGCAAATGCAATAGGAGATGGCGTGCAGCCAGTGGCTTTCTTGCCTGAGGGTTTAACCTTTCACGATGGTGAATTATTTTTCACTTGCGTTGACTTTGACGCTGAAACATTATGGAAAGCTTCTGCTGATGGTTCAGGTGTAGAGCGATTACTAGCTTATGGTGACGCAGGGTTTGGTTACGCTGTTATAGTAGATACTGAAAATGATGTTTTGATTTTTGATGATGCGGATACGAATAATTTATTATCATCAGCATTTGATGGTTCTGATATTAATGAAGTAGTAGGAACTGACGACTACACCTATGGTATTGGAATAGATTATGTGACTTCTAAAATTTACTGGTCAACTAGAGATGGTGCTATAAAAAGAGCCAATAGAGATGGATCTGAAGTTGATACTTTAGTTTCTGCTGATGAAGGAAGAACGAATAGAGGTTTAGTGGTAGTACCCACTAATTAATAGGTAGTTTTATGAGATATATTGTAATAATTCTTTTTACTGTATTGCTGGGGGCATGTACATCCATAGACGATGAATTTCCTGTGCCCCCTGCAAGCACAGTTTCAAAATTCTCGGTTGAGGTTTTGGATGAAGATGCACGAGAGGTTCAATTTAATAATGAATCCATTATTCCTGAGAATGCTGGCTCGGCTAACTACACTTGGTCATTCGGTGATGGTACTAACTCCTCGGAAGAATCACCTGTTCATACTTATGATGAATTTGGTGAATACGAAGTGAAATTGGTGATTTTAACTACTGGAAGTGGAGAAATCAAAGAATCTTCGCAAGAGTTAGCATTACTTCAGGCAGTCGATATCGATTTCACTCTTTTTTATATGGATTCAGATATGTTGCAAATCATTGGGGTAGGTCAGCAAAATGTAAACGCTGATGTAAATGGTTTTGGCAATGGATTAGCAATTGATCGAGAAGGGGGTAAACTTTACTATGCTGATGATGATAATTTGAGTCTAAATATAATGAACCTTGATGGCAGTAGCCCTGCAGTACTTTACGATGGCTTAACCGGAATTGGTAGCGTAGCGGTTGATTCTGAGGCAGGGAAGGTTTACTGGACTAATCGTACTGATGGAGTAGTCCAAAGAGGAAATCTTGATGGATCAGGTAGTGTGGAGACAGTCATCGAAGGTTTAGAATTACCTGAAGGTATTGCAGTTCATAATGGTAAAATTTATGTTTCTGATGTAAATGTGCCTCCTGTAGGAGAGAATATTTATGTGGCCAATACGAATGGTTCCGGATTAGAAGTTTTTGTAGCGGGAAGTTGGGGATATGGAATGGCGGTAGATCCGGTAAATCAAAGGTTGTATTTTGGGGATCAGGCGGTTTATGATGATCCTGAGGATAATAGAATCAAGAGTGTTGATTTAAATGACAACTCTGATATAGTTACTGTGGCCCCTATTGAACCAATTGGTGCTAACGGGAGCAGGACATATGGAATTGAAATCAATACGGATGAGAGTAAGGTATATTGGACTGATCGTTCATCAGGCAGAATTAAGTCGGCCAACTTGGATGGTTCTAATGTTGAAACAGTCTTGGTGGCTGAAGGATCTCCACGTGGGATCGCATTAAGCTTTTAATGCTGTATTTAGGTTAAAAGTCGGAGGTTTAGTTCTCCGGCTTTTTTTATTGCCTATTTCATTTACATTTGTTTATTTCAATATTGTATATTTATTTCCATTAATTTTTACTGAATTATTTTAATAATTACTTTGAAGTGAATTGATTAATCTAAAATGAGAGAGCTACTTGTTGTCATTATCATATCTACCATTTTTTCTTGCCAAATTGAGGAGGAAAAAGAAATAACTTCTAAAAATCAACCAAAAGGTGGGCTTTTCATTATAGGAGGAGGTTCCAGACCTTCCGAAATGATTGATAAGCTTATCGAATTATCTAATTTGAAAGAAGGCTATGGCTACATTTTACCTATGGCTTCAGCCGATGATTCTGCCTACTACTATGCCAACAAACAATTTGCAGAAAAGGGACTCACCGATCTAAAGGATTACACCAAAGGTGGAGTACAGCTGCTTGATTCCATTGAGAACGCAGCTTTAATTTATATGGCAGGGGGAGATCAGAGAAGACTAATGGAAGTACTAAGTGAAAAGGAAAGAGAGGCCATTCGAAAAGCTTATGAAAGAGGAGCTGTGATAGCTGGTACAAGTGCAGGAGCTGCAGTAATGAGTAAAAAAATGATAACCGGTGATGAAAAGAAACATCCTGAATATCATCCTACCTTTCGCACAATCGAGAAAGATAATATCATATTTGATGATGGATTAGGCTTACTACCTAATAATATTATAATCGACCAGCACTTTATTTATAGAAGTAGGTACAATCGACTGTTAACAGCTATTTTAGAGATGCCGGACCATACCGGGTTTGGAATTGATGAATCTACCGCCTTATTTGTGAAAAATGATTCTGCTACTGTTATTGGCGAATGGCAAGTGGTTAGTTTCCTAAATACAGACCAGCAATCAGCAATTCAAAATGGTTTATTGGGTGGGCAAAATATTGAATTAAATATTTACCTTCCGAACGAAAAATTCAAACTTCCACAATGATAAAAAAGCTTCCCGATACGCTCGTCATTATCTTTTTTATTTTAATTGTTTTCACTTTACTGACGTGGATTATTCCAGCAGGAAATTATGATAGAGTTTTAGTGAACGGACGCGAAGTAATCGATCCGGATACTTTTTCTTACTCCGAACAAAATCCACAAGGCGTATTTGATTTATTAAAAGCGCCAATCGAAGGTTTTCAATCAGCTGCGCAAATCATTGCATTTATTTTGTTAGTAGGTGGGGCTTTTGCAATTATTAATAAAACCGGAGCCATCGATGCAGCACTTCAATATGTAGTGCAATACAGCCTCAAATATCCAAAAACTAAAAAATGGATTTTACCGATTATCATCACTTTATTTTCGCTGTCTGGAGCTACTTTCGGCATGAGCGAGGAGGTCTTAGTCTTTGTGCTGATTACCATTCCGTTGGCTCGGGCGTTGAATTATGATGTACTAGTAGGTGTAGCAATTCCATTTTTGGGAGCTGGGGCAGGTTTTGCAGGTGCTTTTGCTAATCCGTTCACTATTGGTGTGGCCCAAGGAATAGCCGAGTTAGCACCTTTTAGTGGAATGGAGTACAGATTGATAGTTTGGGTGGTTTTCACTGTGGCGGTTAATATTTTTATCATTCGCTACTGCAACTTGCTGGACAGCGGCAAAAGGAAGCATTATCTGACGGACATAAAACTAACTTCGCCTACAGAAAATACAGTATTTGCAGGAAGGCAAAAGCTAATCCTCATGACATTTGCAGTAGCCTTGCTTCTGCTGATTTATGGAGTAAATAGTTGGGGATGGTATATCAATGAAATTGCGGCACTATTTGTTGGTTTGGGGATTATTTCCGCAATAATCGGAAAACTTGGAATGCAAAAAACTATTGATGCTATTATGGAAGGAGCCAGAGATTTGATGCCGGCTGCTCTGGTAGTGGCACTTTCAAAAGGTATATTAATTCTCGCAACGGACGGAAATATAATTGATACTATTTTGCACAGCTTGGCTTCTTTATCAGAAGGAATTCCTGATTATTTTTCCATTCAAGTGATGTTTTTTGTACAAAGTGCCTTGAACTTCTTTCTGCCGTCTGGGAGTGGACAAGCAGCCCTTACAATGCCCATTATGGCTCCGCTCAGCGATATTTTAGGAATAGGAAGGCAGACTGCAGTACTGGCATTTCAGTTTGGTGACGGTATTTCTAACTTGATTATTCCTACATCTGGCGTGACGATGGGAGTGCTTTCCATTGCAAAAATCCCTTACGAAAAATGGTTGAAATGGGCACTTCCTATTATCATTATTTTTTCAATTCTGGCCATGCTACTGCTTTTACCTCCTGTTTTGCTTTTTAATTGGGCCTGATTTATATAATTTAGTATTTAAATAATGAAGAATGCCTTTAAATACTTTTAATCCTAAATATCAGGAGACTCAAACGAAGAAATTAGAAAAGCAAATTGATAGGTTTCAACAATTGTTGAAAGCCTTTGCAAGTCGGGAGATTCCCGAGCCAGTTTTAAATTCCATAAATGAAGAGGTGGGAAAAGTTAATAAAGCAGAATCCAAATCATTATTAACCGCTCAATTGTCGAAATCATTTCAGAACATATTAAAGATTGCTGAAAAGGAATTGAATTTGGTTGCAAAAAACCATTACAGAAATACCTGGCTAGCAATAGGGATGTCCGCTTTTGGAATTCCTTTGGGACTTGTATTCAGTAGTATTCTAAATAATTATGGATTTATAGGAGTTGGTCTACCTATTGGAATGGGTATTGGAATTGCAATTGGTTCTAAGAAAGATAAACAGGCATTGGATGAAGACAGACAATTAAATGTCGAAATATAGAAATCCGACTGATGCCTTAATTTATTACATCAACTTCACATCTTTGCACAATGAAGACAGATAAATCAGCACCTATTGGTATTTTTGATTCTGGGATAGGCGGGCTCACAGTAGCCCATAAAGTAAAGGAGCTCATGCCTAATGAAAGTATGGTCTATTTCGGTGATATTGCGCACTTACCGTATGGAGATAAGTCAGCAGCAGCCATTCAGGCGTACAGTATAAAAGTAACCGATGTTTTATTGCAGCAAGGCTGTAAATTAATCTTGATTGCTTGTAATTCTGCGTCTTCCGCTGCTTTTGATTTAGTAAGGGAATATGTAGGTTCTAAAGCAAAAGTATTTAATGTGATTGATCCTGTTGTGGAGCACGTTTCCATTAGCTATAGTAATCAGAAAATTGGGTTGATCGGTACGAAGCAGACGGTAAGCTCCAATGCATATGAATCTAAACTAAAACAGCTTAATCCGGATATTGAATTAAAAAGTTTGGCGACTCCTCTTTTAGTGCCGATGATAGAAGAAGGTTTTTTTGAAAACAGAATCAGTCATGACATAATTGAAGCATATCTTCAGAATGAGGAGTTTGAAGAAATTGATGCTTTAATTTTGGGCTGTACTCACTATCCGTTAATTAAAAATGAAATCAATAAATTCTATGGAGGAAAAGTAGATATTCTGGATTCTGCATCGATAGTTGCTAAAAGATTAGAACAATTCTTACAGGAGCATAATCTTTTTTCAGATAAAAAAATCAGAAAAGATAGATTTTTAGTTTCCGATATTACAACCTCTTTTGAGGCTTCAGCTAAAATATTTTTCCACGAGGAAGTGCATTTAGAGAAGTTTCCTATTTGGGATTAATAGGGATTTTTAAAGTGAATTGAGAACCCTTATTTACAATTGAACTAACAGATATTTCCCCTGCTAAAAATGAGATGGCTTTATGGGCGAGAAATAATCCTAGTCCCGATCCTTGGGTTTTATTGCTTATTTTGAAATAAGGTTTGAATAAGTCATCAAAATATTTTTCAGGTATTCCAAATCCATTATCCTTGACATGGATATAGAAAAAATAATTTCCAATATCCGTATAAATTTCTATTTCATTATGCTCTTCTCTTTGATAAAGCAGAGCATTCTCTATTATATTATCCAACGCAATTCTAAGGAGTGCTTCGTTAGCTTGAACTGAAGTGGCGTTTTTGTCGATATTTACCGTGATTTTAGCGTCTTGTTCTTTTATCTCTAATGCCATGTCCGAAATGCACTCTTTAGTTAGTTTGTCAATATCAACTTTCTCAATATGATGAGTGTTATTAAGCTCATATGCCATTTGAAGCTTGAATAGCATCTTGTCCATACTC
>Ga0307966_1002088_pt1 | contig 15348 bp, 12 predicted proteins | sample OrgLakmetagen646_FD_203141 | JGI IMG/M metagenome (GOLD analysis project Ga0307966, IMG submission 203141) | Saline water microbial communities from Organic Lake, Antarctica - #646 | ecosystem: Environmental > Aquatic > Non-marine Saline and Alkaline > Saline | place: Antarctica: Organic Lake... | reverse complement strand
TTTATCGTGGTGATTTTGCTCTATCCGTTTACGACCATGCCAGAGCGATATAGCCTGACTATACCCCTCCTCATTTTCATCCATATACTCGGAGGTATTTCAACGGCAGGCTTCAATCTTTGCGCGGTAAGTATTGCCATCCGTTTGGCGCCCCAGGGCAAGGCAACTGCCTATTTGGCAACGAACGCATTTTGTAGCGGTCTGGCTGCGACCATCGCTCCTATTTAGGCGGTTTGATCGGTAGCTTCTTTGCGGTCAGAGAAATTAGTCTACGTATGTTTTATAATTCTGATATCAGCCAGTCCGAGCGGATATTCAGTATTCCAGCAATGAGCTTTCGTGGGGTCGACTTCATCTTCTTTACCGCGGCGATTGTTGGTTTCTATTCGTGGCACAGACTTTCTTTGATCCAAGAAGATGGCTCCCAGGAAGACAGTGAGGTTCGGGACGAAGTCATAGCTTCGCTACGAAACAGTTTTGCCAATCCAACTTCATTTTCCGCGGGTATGCGCCGGATGACCGCATTTCCATACGATACTCTCCGTCGCACGAGTAAATCAACCAGCTCAACTTTAAACCGCGTAGCCCGCGCAGGCGTCAGTCAGGCTCAATCCACGCTGAGGTTCAAAAAAGATAGCGGGAAAGAGCCCCCTAAAGAATAAAAAAAGGGACTCGTTACCGAGTCCCTCCAGAAGATTTTTTGTGTTCGCTTTAGTAGCTGTCACGACCACCACGGTCGAAACCACCACCACTGCGACCGCCGCGATCTCCGCCACGTCCGCCACGATCACCGCCGCGACCGCCACCGCCGCCACCGCCGCCGAAGCTGCGACCGCCGCCGCCACCGCCACCGCCGAAGCTACGACCGCCACCGCCGCCGCCTTGTGGGCGTTCTTCGCGAGGACGTGCTTCATTGATTGCTAGGTTACGGCCCATGAATTCAGCTCCATTGAGCCCTTCAATTGCCGCGTCCATTTCTGCTTTCTCGCCCATAGAAACGAAAGCGAAGCCACGGGGGCGATTCGACTCACGGTCTTTGACGATGAAAACATCACTTACGGTGCCATGTGCTTCAAAGAGCTCACGGATATCTGCATCAGTTGCATCGTAGGACAGATTGCCTACATACATTTTGGTATTCATTATAGTGTTCCTTTATCTTGAGTTGGGCTATCCCACTGCTTCTTTGCTATTGAGTGCCCGTTTTCGGACTGGATCACCTACTGAATACTTACGTCTCACCTGATGACTACCCACGCTCTGAATGTTAACATGTGTTCTAGTCAGATTGGCTTTATCGTATGTAAATAGTGAAAAAGCAAGCTGTATCGCCATGAGTCACAGATATGTAACCTACGGTTATTTTATATTAACCGGACTAATAAACGAATGAAGCCGAAGAAGCATCACCAAAACTAGGCACGTGTAGTGCACGCACTTGTTTACTGACCGTATCTAAGATCATGAGTCGGGTGCGGCCGCCCGCTCGCTTAGTAAAGACGAGATGACGTCCGTCGTTTAGCCAAGCGGGCTCAATGGCATCTCCACCTCCGCTGGTAATGATTTCAGCGCCACCTTTGCTCGCATCATAAAGTGCAATCTGGAAGCCCCCTCCTACTCCAACGGTAAAGGCAATCAAGTTGGAGTTAGTAGGATTCCAGGCGGGCTCTGCGCAGTAGCGACTGACATTCGTCTGTAGTCGGCGCATAGGACCGCCGCTAGTTGAAATCTCATAGATTTGTGGCTTACCAAACGCATCGGATGTAAAGGCGAGGCGACGACCATCGGGAGACCAGGTTGGGCTCGCTTCCAAGCTGTCATTTGTGGTCAAACGTCGCGGACTCTTCCCCATAGCATCCGCAATGTAGATTTCTGTGTTACCACCACCCGCGGTCAAGGTCATCGCGATACGCTGACCATCCGGGCTGTAGCGACCTCCCGAATTGGTTCCTTTGTAAGTGGCAATCGGAATTTTACGCCCCGTCGACAGATCAATTTTGTATATATCCGGAAATCCCGCTTTGTAATAGGTTGTGTAAAGCAAGGAAGTGCCCGAGGGCGACCAACTAGGACCAGTGACCGCTGCCCGATCTGCCGTTAATGGACGCACTTGGCTAAAGAGCATGTCACTCAAGTAAACCTCGGAAACACCCCGCTGTTTACCAATAAAGGCTAGTTTGCCAGAGAAGAATCCAGGCATCTTTAAAGTAGCTTGCACACTTAGATCACAGGCCTTCAAGACGGCGGACCCGAGGTCGTTTGACGAAACTTTTTGTCTAAGTTGTTCTTGGTAGGGTTGACCTGAACCAATCGTCAGCAAAACCGCATTACTACTGGCACGTTCGATTCGGATGACGAAAGCCGAATCTTTGCTTGGTGTGATCCGAAACCCACCATGCAAGTTAAAGAGGCGTTGTCCGATTCCCGCGATGGTTGGATCTGCACTTTCAAAAGCGATCGACATCTGATTGCTACCATCTACGACTGCATCGCCTAGTTTTATAATTTGAGCGTTCAGCGGACTGCTAGGAGCACAAATCGATAGGAACGTGATGAGAAGTAGATTGATGAAAATACGCATATAGTGGAAGTGTCTCAATAGACTGAGAAATCGCAAACGCAAAGAATTTAAACTGAGAACAATCGAGATTTTTTACAGAATGTTCGATTGCTGTTGAATCAGCAGGATTTCCACTCACTTTACACTATCCTTTATGGTAAATACGGATCAAATTAAAGAAGCGCTGAAATCGGTTAAATTCCCCGGTTTTAGTAGAGATATAGTATCGTTCGGACTGGTTCGCTCAGTCGAGTTAGACAAGGGCGAGGCACAGATCGGGGTCGAAATTACCTCTGGGGACGAAGCAGTCCCTGAGAAAATTGCCGCAGATATCAAATCTGTAATCGGCGCTCTCACTGGAATCGAGTCCGTCAAAGTGCGCATGGAAATCTCCAAGCCAAAGCAGCAACCGACTCCAGGTGGCAGTGGCGCTCAGACCTCGGCGAACAACCCGGCTATGCAGAAGGTTAAATATGCGATCGCTGTGGCCAGCGGTAAAGGCGGTGTCGGGAAATCCAGCGTAACGGTTAATTTAGCCTGTGCGCTCCAGAAAGTTTTACGCGAATCGGGACGCAACTCCGGCATTGGGATAATGGATTGTGATATTTACGGGCCATCGATCCCCCTCATGCTGGGGGCTTCAGGACGTCCGGAAATACAAAATGATCTAATCATGCCGATTGAAAATTTCGGCATTCGCACCATGTCGATGGGCTTTTTAGTGGATGAGGATACGCCCGTCGTCTGGCGTGGGCCCATGATCATGAAAACAATTCAACAATTCGCTCAAAATGTGGATTGGGGCGAATTGGAAATTTTAGTGGTCGATTTGCCGCCTGGAACCGGCGATGCACAGCTTTCGCTGGTGCAAACGTTACCTCTGGAAGGTGCCGTCATAGTGACGACTCCCCAACCTGCCGCGGCCAATGTAGCCCGTCGCGGTGCTAAAATGTTCGATAAAGTCAATGTGCCTCTCCTTGGTGTGGTTGAGAATATGAGTTATATGGACGCTCCGGATGGGACGAAACAATACTTATTCGGTCAAGGCGGAGGCGCTGAAACCGCTCAAAGCTTGGATACGGTTCTACTGGGACAAATACCTCTGGATCCAAATATTCGAATCGGTAGCGATCAGGGCATTCCTATCGTAATTAGTGATCCTGATTCAGTAGCCGCCCAGGAATTCTTCCGAATAGCCAAACAACTAGTTGCCAATTTAACTTGAATGCGATGTCTAATCTGGTATCAATTACATACTGCACGCATGGTAAAGTGCTTTAGAATGCAGCACTTTTAATTGTAATGGCTAACTCATCAGACAACCGAGGCTTGCGCACGGAGGGCAATCGTGATTTTGCAAAACGCTCCAGCCTTTACCAAGAATTCCTTGCTGAACGGGACGAGATTCTAAAGCATAAATGGATAGAGTCCGAAAAGCAGGGTAATGACATTGGGTTTGAGCGCGCACTACTCGACTGGATTCGAAAACACCGCGACAACTGGAGAAAATCACGCAAGTAGCGCTACAAAAGCTGCCTTTTAGAGAACAAAAAAAACCGCCTAATTTTCAGGCGGTTTTTTGTTAAAGATATTTGCTGAAATTAGTTCTTAATTTCGCGGTGCAATGTGTGGCGACGAAGAAATTTGTTGTATTTCTTTTTCTCAACACGCTCGGTTTGCTTCTTTTTGTCGCGTGTGGTCATATAGCGGGACACTGGCTTGCCTTCGGCGCGGGCTTCAGTGCATTCGATCATTACGTGCTCTCTTGGCATATCAAAATTGGGTTATTGGATTGGAAAAAGACGCGAAACGTAGGCTGAAACCTATTGAGTGCAACTCTTTTTTCTGTGATTCGTCAGTTTGCACGCACTAGTCTTCTTGTAGCCATAGCAAAGCGTAGGGTTCAAGCGTGATCGTATCGTTGGTAGAATACGTGGACTGACTGAATACATCTTTCAAATAATGCGCGAGCCCTTCTGTTCGCAAGCTTCGCAAATCAACTTTTTGTGGTTGCTCGGAAAAGTTAGCTAAGACCACTAATATATTTGAATCATGCCAACGTAGATAGCTGAGCGTATGCGGATTATCACAGGGCAAAAGTCGCATATGGCTGCCCGTAAGTGCTGGACTTGCTTTTCTTTCTTTAAATAAAAGCTGCAGATTTAAGAAGATACGTTTATTAACCGATCGTTTCTTTTTTAACTCTTTCAAAATCGACCAAACCATCCGGGGACGGTGTATCCAGCGACTATCCGCTTCTTTTTCAGGATCCTCCTTGTAGGCATAGTCGTTAATTAATCCCCACTCCTCGCCAAGAAAAATGAGCGGAATCCCCCCAATACTACAAAGGACGCCGTAAAGCATACGGATTCTCTGAACTGCTAATTCAGTAAGTGCTTTGTCGCCCCGGTCTGTCGCTTTTTCAAGTCCAGCCAGAGAGGCCATTGTCCCGGATACGCGCATGTCACCATTGGTTTCATTATGCTGAAACGGAACACCCGCGGCAAAAGTCCCTGCGAAACGGCCTGTGTAAAACTTATTCAAAAAGTTACGGTGATCATCAGGATTTATCCCAACTGCCCAGGCATCACCATTATCGAATGACCAACCAATATCGTCATGACCGCGCAAATAGTTCACCCAGGAAGTGCCTGCATTTAAATACTGTCGATGACCGAGTGACTGCTTCAGTAACTTGGTCTCACGGGTAGCGATACTTTCCCATAATAGCGCCATCAAAGTCGGATTATAGGAGATCTGGCACTCTTCCCGACTAATGTAGCGAACGACCTCATCCGGGTGCACGATTGCCTCCGACTTGAAAACCAGTCCTGGCGCCGCGATCCGGCAGAGTGCATTAAATGCCTGAATCAGCAAATGCGCTTCAGGTAAATTCTCACAACTCGTGCCCATCTGCTTCCAAACAAAAGCGACGGCATCCAAGCGTAAAATCTCTACCCCGGTATTGGCTAGAAATAACATCTCCGCTGCCATTGCTCGAAAAACTTCCGGGTTTGAATACTTTAAATCCCACTGGAAGCTATTGAAAGTCGTCCAAATCCAGCGCTGCATCCCCTCGTGCCAAGTGAAGTTACCTCTGCGAATCGTCGGAAAGATCTCTCGCAGATTTGCTTCATACTTCGCGGGAATCGTTCTGTCGGGATAGGTATGGAAATAGTTTTCAAATTCGCGATCCCCTTCCTGCGCTTTGATTGCCCACGCATGCTCATCCGAAGTATGATTAAAAACAAAATCAAGCACGAGGGATATGCCCACTTTCCGGAAGTCGCTGGCCAGTCCACGTAAATCTTCGATCGTGCCGAGATCCGGATCGACCGAACGGTAGTCATTGATCGCATACCCACCGTCATTATTTCCAGAGCGGGCTGCAAAGAGCGGCATCAAGTGAACGTAGGTCAGGCCGAGATCTTTAAAATATGGGATACGGTCGCGTAAAGTGTTCAAGTCATCGCTGAAAAGATCCACGTAGAGGGAACCGCCAACCATCCGCTCAGACAGATACCAACCAGGGTCGTTTTCGCGCCGAATATCGAGCTGATACAGCTCATCAGGGCGACTTAACCAGCAATCAACTGCGGTCAGAGTGATATTTTCCAAATAAAAGAAAAAATCGTAGTGCTCACCATACAAGCGATAAAGCAGCCCAAACAATCTCGACCAGTGCTCCGATAAACGGGCATCGATCGTTTCTATTAGTTGCTCGTCACTCAAGAGTGACTGGCTCGATTGCTCGATGCGCTCTAGTATTTTAGGGCGTATGCGAGTTAGTGAGCGTTTGGCTTCATAATCCGGATCAAACTCAGGCATCGATCTCTAAGATTTTGTCATTAGGAATTTCGATTGCATCGAGGAATTTGTAATAATGAACCCCTTCGATGATTCCATTTGCGTGATGTGCGTCTGCAAAGTAAACACGTGGATACTTTCGCAGTTTTTCCAGTTCCCGGCTGTAGTTGCCGACAACTACACCGAGCGTATTACCTGAGAGCATCGCTTCGTCATTTCCAGAGTCGCCGGCCACTAAAATATGTTCGAGCGGGAAGCCCCATTTGTAGGCCATGTGTCGAATGCAGATACCACTACCTGCTCTCGATGGAATGATGTCGAGAAACATACCAAGCGACAGGATCAGTTTAGCACGTATACCTTTTTCGCGCAGAATACGACGGAGGTTCTTAACATCCGGAGCGATTTCAAAATCGACCCGATAGCTTATTTTGAATCGAGATTGCTCATTATCCTCTTGGATGTAGAGGCCCTCGATCGAGTCGAGAACACTTTTGATGCCTTCAGCATCCCAGCGAAAATTAATATGCTTCTGCCAGCTCTTATCCAAGGTATAATTCTTACCGTAGTAAATCTCTGTCCCAACCGAAGTGATTAAAACTTCCGGATGTGGAATATCATATTTTTCGATGAGACTTAATACGTCCTCGTAGCCTCGGCCCGTGGCGATTCCAAAACCTACATTGTCTTCCGCGTCCGCGATCATTTTGAAAAACTCTGCCATCGCATGCTCGTCACCTGTCAAAGTGTTGTCGATATCTGCGATGATCAATCGATCAATCTGCGGCAGCCTGCGAGTCACACGACCACGGGCAATTGGTCGCGGCGTATCAGCATCCTTTAGGATTTCCTGCACATCTCGCAGATAGCGCTTAACATGCCGCTTCCAGGAGTAATGCGCATACACATTTTCAAGGCCCGCCTTAGACCATTCACTCCATTGATCGGGCTCGATCAATGTGTGTAAAAGCGCCTTCTCGATAGCTTTGGAATCAAAAGGATCAACCAGTATCCCATTCTTACAATTAGCGATGATGTCACTCGGACCGCCATCATTTGTCGCCACAATGGGTGCGCCACTCGCAGCTGCTTCGAGTAGTGTCAGCCCGAAAGGCTCAGTCATTGCCGCGTTGATAAAGACGCCTCTCGATTTCGTAATAAGTCGATAGAGTGCAGGCACCTCACTGGATTTATGCTGCTTTGGATAAGCGACTTTTCCGTAGAGGTTATAAACGTCGATCAGAGCGAGCACATTGGTCAAAACTGTCCTTTGTCCCGGTGGCATCTCACGCAGGTCGTCCCTTGAACCCATTATAAGTATCAAGTTCGCCTCTCTTTGCAGTTGCGGTGATTCACCATAGGTGCGGACGAGCATTTCCAGATTTTTACGTTCATCCGGCCTCGCCATGGCCACAATCATCGGCTTATCCGGATCGTGTAGAAAGGCATTGATGTCGTGTCCAAGCTGCGGAAACGCTTCCTCCTCATTTGGAGCGTGAAATGAACTTAGGTCCACACCAGGCGGGATGACTTCCATCCGCTCGGGAATGTAGTGCTCATAGCGCTCATATTGCTCACGCACCTCTTGATGGGTGCTTGTGCAAATTAAGGAACAGGTTTCGAGGGCGAACTCTTCCGCTTCAATGCGAGCTGAGATGCTGTAGCGTGCCTCAATTTTGTCCTCAGAGACACCCGACTCAATTAGCCGCTCCTTCTTGACCCGCCCCAAAGAGTGTCCCGTGAAGATGAAGGGGATACCCAGAAGCCGGGACAATTGCCCTCCCCCATAGCCAGCATCCGCATAGTGTCCATGGATGACATCCGGCACCGTTTGCGTCCGTCGAAAGTGATTTAAACATTGGTCGACAAACATTTCCATGTAAGGCCACAGCTTCGTCTTACCCAAGTAGCGCTTCGGCCCAAAAGGTATCCGCACAATATAGGCCTTATCAGATATTTGTTCTTCAAGATGTGCGTAATCTTCCGAGATGCGGTCATCAACAACTTGCCGGGTAATCAAATCAACACGACTGACCTTGGGGTCTTCTGCCAGCGCGCGCGCTAACTCTAGAACATAACGAGTCTGACCACCGGTATCTTCATCCCTCCCAAGTTCAAGATCTTCTCCACGGATCAGCCCGTGTAAGCTGATCAACGCGATACGTATTTTCTTTGGTTCAGTCATAATATTAAAAAGTGTAAAAGTCCGGGTCCGAAGAAGTCGCCCCGCGTAAGCTGCATACTTTAGCCGCAAATTCAGACGCTCGTTCGATAATGGTTTCGACCGGCTCTTTAGCTAAGATGCCCATTATTGTGACTGCAGTAAAAGAGTCACCCGCACCGACACTGTCCACAAATGATTTGGGCGTAGCCGCAGGTGTCTTTGCTCCATATCCATAGCTGCCCTTTATCAGTGCGCCGTCTTTACCTGCAGTGAGCAGGATATTCGCAATACCGTAGCGTGCTCTGAGTGCATCCACTAATGGCTCGGCCGAGGCGAATTCGACAGTTTCGGCATCTACTAAATAAGCCAGTTCGTCTATGTTCAACTTGACCCAGTCGGCTCCTTTAAGCCACTTAGCTAGCAGCGACTTCGAGTAGTATGGCTGACGTAGATTCACATCAAAAAAGCGTTTTGCCTTCGAACTGTCTACGACCGCTTCAAAGCTGGACGCACTCAAAGTGCTTCGTAGGCCCAAAGAACCGTGGTAGATCAGATCAACCGATGGCACAGCTGTTTTATCGATGTAGTCCCACGCTCTACCTTTGCAAATATCATAGCTGGGCTCGTCATTTTCAATCGATACCTCGACTTGTCCGGTAGCATGCTCGGTGTCAGTTTGTAAGCCACATTGTGACATCCCCCATTCTGACATCGTTTGCTTGATCGCTCTCCCATCTGCATCCTCACCGACTGCGCTCATAAAGTAAGGATTGAGTCCAAAGCCTTTCAAGCCCCAAGCTACATTGAAAGGTGCACCCCCCAGGATGCGTCGACCGTCAGGAAAACAATCGTAGAGAACTTCTCCATAGATTAAGGTCTCGTGAGTTCCTTTTTCTGTTTGATTGTTGAGTAGCGTATTGTTCGATGACATGTAAGCTTAGTGTGCAGATTTAAACGAGTGATAGGTCGCCTATCAATTAGCACCGCCAATCCATAACATCGATATGAATAATTTCAACCCACAACCTAAAATTAAACCAAGAGTCCTCGCTACCGACTTGGACGGCACGTTAATTCCGCTTCCCGGACGCGAAAATAACGTAGCTGATTTAAAGACGATTGCGGCTGCGCGCGCGTCTGAAAATTTTGAAATCGTTTTTGCAACCGGTAGACATTTTGAATCTGCGATGGAAGCCATGGAAACACAGAAACTACCGGAACCGGATTGGATCGTATGTGATGTTGGTTCCAGCATCTACCATAAGGTGGGGCATGATTTTATCCCTTACGAACCCTATGTAGCTCACTTGGATGAGACAACTGGCGGGGTGGATCGTCAGACAATACAGGAACTCATCGCCTCGATCAAAGGTATGGAGTTGCAGTCACCAGACCATCAACAACGTTTCAAAATAAGCTACCAATGTGCTTCTGAAAAGGTTGAAGAATTAATTGATGCCGTCTCTCAAAAAATTGAACACGCCGTCTTGCCTTTTTCTGCCATGGGGAGCGTAGATCCATTTCTTAATTGCGGGCTGATTGATGTCCTGCCCGCGGGAGTCACTAAAGCCTATGCACTTTTATGGCTGGCTACACATGCTGACTTTATGCCTGACGAGGTCATCTACTCGGGAGACTCTGGTAACGACCTAGCCGCGCTCACATCCGGCTTCAGGGCCATTATTGTAGGCAATGCCAGCACAGGCCTTGAAGGCAAAGTGCGGAGTCAACTCGCTGCCCGCAACTTGGAAGCCCGGCTTTACGTTGCCCAATCTGAGGCCACTTCAGCTGTGCTTGAGGGCTGTCGGTATTTTAAATTAATTCCATAATCAGTGCTTGTTATCGCGGCCTCGAAAAATCAGAACGACTCTTGTTATGGTTCATGCAATTAAAGAGGATATCCCTCCAACAGTGGATGTTGTGCTGCCGCTGGAAGTCTCTGAGGACCCCATTGAACAACGCAACGCCATTGGAAAAAAGCTGGAGTGCAGTCCCTTTGAAGTTGCCGATTTCAGGCTTTTGAAGCACTCGATAGATGCCCGGCAAAAGCAGATAAAAGTTCAATTGAGATTTGAATACAGTCTCGACTCCGCACTGCCCAAAAAACTACCACCGCTGAACACCTATCCAAAGGTATCCCAGCAATCCGAACACGTCTTAATTATAGGGTGCGGGCCGGCCGGGCTGTTTGCAGCCCTTCGCTGTCTCGAACGAGGCCTGAAGCCTGTCTTGTTAGAACGCGGTAAAGATGCTTCCGCGCGCCGTTTTGATTTAGGCCCCATCCTAAAGAAAGGCACCGTCATTGAGGATTCCAATTACTGTTTCGGCGAAGGGGGCGCGGGCACTTTTTCGGACGGCAAGCTCTACACCCGAGCCACAAAGCGCGGTCCCGTGCGAACCGTTTATGAAACACTCGTTGCGCATGGTGCACCTGAACGTATTTTAATCGACGCACATCCGCACATTGGATCCAACCTCTTGCCTAAAGTAGTGATGGCTATGCGCGAGTCGATCCGTAGTGCGGGCGGCGAGGTTCACTTCGGCGCTAAAGTAAATCAGCTCCATATTGAAAAGGGATGTATTCAAGGAGTCGATACGGTAGATGGTCGAAGTTTCCACGCCAACCATGTCATACTCGCGACTGGGCACTCTGCGCGCGACATGTATACTTTATTGAACGAAAACGGAATACGACTTGAGCAAAAACCATTCGCTGTTGGCGTTCGTATTGAACACCCCCAAGCGCTCATTGACAGCCTGCAATATAATTACGCCAGAGGCACCGAGCGCTCTCGCCTATTGCCTGCTGCCAGTTATCGGCTTGCCACCAAGATAGACGATCGAGGCGTGCATTCTTTCTGTATGTGTCCCGGTGGTTTCATCGTCCCTGCTGCGACCGAAAATGATGAAGTTGTTGTCAATGGGATGAGCCTAGCCCGTCGCGACTCCCCTTTTGCCAACAGCGGTATGGTCGTGACCGTCGAACCCGAAGACACCCGAGCATTCCAAGAGGCGCACGGCGTTTTAGCGGGTATCGCCTTTCAAAAAGAACTTGAAGTTTTAGCAAAGTCCTCAGGTGGAGGCGGTCAAGTTGCCCCAGCTCAACGCGTGACGGATTTTCTCAACGAGCAGGATTCTTCGGACTTACCACCGACCAGCTACTTTCCCGGAATACGCCCTGCACGACTCGATCAAATTCTACCCCAATGGATCGTCTATCGCTTGCAACGTGGCTTGAAGCTATTTGGGCAACAGATGAAAGGTTACCTTACCGAAGAATGTAATCTGATTGGCTTCGAAACTCGCACAAGCTCACCCGTTCGCATACCCAGAGATGCGAATACCTTGCAACATCCAGAGGTCGAAGGGCTTTACCCGTGTGGCGAAGGCGCAGGTTTTGCTGGAGGCATTGTCAGTGCCGCGCTCGATGGTATGCGCTGCGCGGATGCCGTTCGTATCAGGAAATAGTCGGCTTCTTTGGCAGAAATTTTCTGACCATTCCCCGTAGCGTCGCAAGCTCTTCAAAGCGCATCAGTGCCAGTAAAAATAAGTAAAGCCCGGCTGCGGTGGGTATTAATAGAACTACGATCGCAAACGGCTCCCACTTTCCAGTCAGATCAAATGACTCGACTGCGACCCGCCCAGCATAACAATACAAACCCATCAGCACACTGCCTGTAATTACCTTCACAAAAGCTTGAAAGAGTTTACTTGAAAGAATCTTGGTGTTGGCTTTAGACAAAACACTCCAAAGCATAAAAGCTTGAGCGCAGGCAGCAAGGACATTGGCGAGCGCTAGTCCGCTTGCCCCGAGAGGATACATTAAAGTGACGCCTAAGACTGCGTTGATGATCAGACACCAGGCAGCGATTTTAACCGGGCTCTTCATATCTTTACTCGCGTGTAGCCCTCGGGTTGTAAACGTAGCTGCAGAATAAAAAGGTAAGCCTAGCCCATAAATCGCAATCAATGGAAGCGTTGCCACAACATCACTTGCGCTGAATGCACCCCACTCGAAAAGTAGCTCAAGAATGGGCGCTCCTAAAACACATAACCCAACCCCGGCAGGCAGGGAAATACCCACCACTAGGCGCATGCCGGAACAAATAGCCGACGAGAACCCAGCCTCATCGCGAGCCGCCTGCGATTTAGCCAAAAGCGGGAAAAAAACCGTCGTCACCGCAATCGTAAAGATGCCGAGCGGTAGCTCCATTAACCTGCTGGACAGATAGAGCAAGGCGGCCGCTGATTCATTGAGGTAAAATGCCAACAAACGCGAAACGAGAATGTTAATTTGTAAAATAGCCGCGCCCATCAAACCAGGCAGAAATAGCCGCCAGAGCTCTTCCATTTCCGGTAAGCGCTCTGCAATGCGCTGAGGCCTCCATCCTGATCGCGCAAAATCCCAGGCCGGTAAAAGTAATTGCAATAGTCCACCCACTAAAACTCCGCCACAAAGCCAGCGCACGAGGATGGCTGCTTCGTCCGTCATAAATAGCCCGGCCATCAATGCACCAATCATCGAAAGATTCAGCAAAACCGGAGTGAGCGAAGGCAGCGCAAACTTACCGAGTAAATTGAGTCCAGCGGAAATAATCGCGGCAAGACAGATGAACCACATGTAAGGCAATAAAACGATACTTAGGTGCGCACCCGCTTGCCATCGCTCCGGTAGAACACCGCTGTAACTGACGAGCGCTAAGAGCGTTATGCCACCGAGTATTAAGACAAATAAAACGACACAGAGTCGCCAAAGAACACCATTAAAGAAACGAAAAGCTGCGACCTTCCCTGATCGCTCTAAGACGTCCGAAAATACCGGCACCATTGCAGAGGTCAGGGCGCCTTCTCCAAGTAAGCGCCGAAATAGGTTCGGGAGCGTAAAGGCCAATACGAAAGCAGAGTTCCAGAGACCCGCCCCGAGTGATGCGAAAATCAGAATATCGCGAACCAATCCAAGCACGCGCGAACCGACCGTAGAAAAGCTCACGATGGCTATGTTTTTAAAATGACTGAACATCCTGATTCGACCTCATATTGTTAAATTGAGTGGACTTAAGAACGTTCCTCGAAAAAGCTTTGGCAATTGTATATTTCAACTCTATCCCCATATTGGTTTATACTTTGCTTAAGATCATCTGTCTCAAACACAATCACTCCCCACCATTACTAGAAAATGCCACTCATAACCAAACTAGCCGAACGTCTCAAGCGCCATCCAAAGCGCGTCGTCTTCCCGGAAGGCAGTGACCCTCGTATTCTTCAAGCCGCTCGTAAATTTGCCACACGCGGGCTCGGAGCGCCTATCTTGCTCGGAGACCGTGCAAAGATTAAGTCCAACGCCGAGAAACTCGACATCTCTCTCGACCGTATACGTATCATTGAGCCTAGACGCAGTGACGATTGGGATGAATTCCTCGAGAAATTCCAAGGGCTCCGTCGCTTTAAGAATCTCAATGAGAAACAAGCAGCTGAATATTTGGAAGATACCAACTATTACGCCACGCTCATGCTCGCCACGGGCAGAGCAGATGCACTCGTTTCGGGTGCTACGAGCACGGCTTCCAGCGCGCTGCGCCCGATTCTTCAAATAATTCCGCTCATTCCGGGCGTCACATCGATGTCGTCACTGAATATTTTTGATCTGCAAGATCCGGAGACTGGTAAAGACCGGGAATTATTTCTTTCTGACTGCGCAGTCATCCCCGATCCCACAAGCCAACAGCTTTGCGACATGGCCGTCAACACGGCCGCACTTCGCTATCATCTCACAAACTCAATCCCCCGGGTCGCACTCCTGAGTTATTCGAGTAAAAGCGTCTCCAGCAAAAACCCAACCGTAGCCAAAATGAAGGCCGCTACAGAACTGGCGCGCAAAAAAGCTTTAGAATTGGGTTTACCGATGGAAATCGATGGAGAACTTCAAGTCGATGCGGCCCTCGATGCCGTCATCGCCAAGGTCAAACAGATCGACGGTCCTGTAGCCGGTAAAGCTAATGTGCTTATCTTTCCAGACCTACACTCTGCAAACATTGCTTCGAAACTAGTCGATGTGCTTACCCGTGCCCGCAACTACGGCCCGATTTTGACTGGCCTGACTAAACCTGCCGCTGAAATCAGCCGTGGTGCGACTGCGAGCGACATTTTCGGCACCGCCGTCATGGTTGCTTCCCAAGCAATCAACCATCGCCTGCTCTATCCGACTGATGGAGATGATCTAAATGAAGATGTAACGATTGTGGATTAAGTTCAGCCCACGCGCGCGCTAAATTATATAAGATTATGACCCGTTCTCCATTCATAGAAATCAATGACGAGGAAATGCTGACCGCACCTCGTAATGATAGCACGAAGCGGATTTTTATCGCAGCAACCCGCATGAATGACGGGAAAACCACGACCAGCTTAGCCTTGTTCTCAGCACTTCGGACGCTCACAGATAAAGTAGGTTTCATCAAACCCGTCGGTCAGCGTTTTATCGATGTCGAGGGTCACAAGATTGATGAAGATTCCGTTCTGCTCTCTAAAATATTTAATGTCGAAGTGCCGATCCAGGCAATGAGCCCGATCGCCATCCACCCCTCTTTTACTAGAGAATATCTGGACAATCCTGAATTAAGCCAGGCCAGTAACATCGATAAAATGTGCCGCGCGTTTGACCGTGCAGCCTTTCAAAAAGATTACATTATTATAGAAGGCACCGGTCACGCGGGCGTCGGCTCCGTATTCAATATGTCAAACGCGGACGTCGCTAAACGTCTGGAGGCGAAGGTAGTCATCGTTGCTCGTGGCGGCATAGGACGTCCACTTGATGAGA
>Ga0307966_1002087_pt1 | contig 15350 bp, 24 predicted proteins | sample OrgLakmetagen646_FD_203141 | JGI IMG/M metagenome (GOLD analysis project Ga0307966, IMG submission 203141) | Saline water microbial communities from Organic Lake, Antarctica - #646 | ecosystem: Environmental > Aquatic > Non-marine Saline and Alkaline > Saline | place: Antarctica: Organic Lake... | reverse complement strand
TTGTCGCCTGCTTATGCAATGAAATCAGCATGTCCTGTCCCCGTCTCGAGCCTCGCGTAGCACCGATCTTGCCATGAAAAGAGCAGAACGGCGAGGGTCTATGTGATCGTCCGGGATGGAACATCTAGCAACGAGGTGGCGTGTGTAAGATTTTCCAGATTCCTGTCTATCAAAAAAACCATGAAATCGCTGCCTGAGAGCAGGTTCGTCGCCACCACCACCCAAAGCTTGGGTCTGTAACAGATCTGCTAAAGACCAAGGCGATCCATACGTTGAGTCGTTCTCGTCACGACCAGTCCCGACAGCCATCAAATATTCCAATTCAAGGCTGAACGGGAAATCCTCGAAGTCTAGCGCCGGAACATTGTTCGAATACTCTCTTGGAACCATCAAAATCTCCTGCCTTTAGAATTTAGCCGGTCTCATGCGTTGGTTCTAGGCACTTTCTAACAAAATCTCACATCATACTAATAACTGCTTTTTTCATACGCCTCTTATTCTCGGTCTTAGTCAGCAGGGCGATCTTGCTGACCGTTGAGCAACCGCCAACGCAACTTGAATCTGAAAGGACGTTAACATGTTAACTACATTAGAAGATCGAGGCTCTGTAACCAAAGTCGATCTGGAGATTTCTTATCCAGACGGTCGTGTGAAGAAGGTCACGCTGTCAAACGACTCGGCAGACAACTTGCACAATCACCACATGCTGTCCGAATTAAACGGTTTGCTTTTTTCGCACACTGGCGCTCTGCCAAACGTCAAAACGTTCTTCGACACAATGGACGATGAGAACAAGACAGCTGCATGGGATCAAGTCGCTAATGGCGACGACTACAAGCCGTCTCTTGTTGTTCTGAAAAGCGACGGTGACGTGCACATCATGTGCGGTGGCCACAAAAACGGCAGCATTCGCATCGCTGCAGAATAGTCAAAATCACAAGCAAACATGGAAGGAAGATAAAATGAAACTGAAAAAGGCATATGGAAGCACACTTGTCCTAGCACTTGTCGCTGCCACGACATTCACCGCCCCCGCACAGGCATGTGGTTGGGGTTCAGGATGCGCACAACGAACTACAGAGGGCGTCTTTCGTGAGTATGGCCCACGACTACCAGACAGCATTCGCAGAGGAGCTGAATCTGTCCGCCGTGGAGCAGATCGGGTGGGCGAAGAACTTCGGTTCCTCGCGCCCAAACCCCGGATCGGGCGCAATGGTCTCCGCCCACCAAGCATCCCAGGGTTGCTCCTGAAACCCCGGTGCGCCGGAGAGAACTGCTAACAAAGATGTCTCAAAAAAGGTGCCCGACTAGTCGGGCACCTCTCCAAAAGGGGAACCACTATGACAGCTAAACTTTCGAAATTACTCGTCGCCGAAGCCAAACCGCTTTGCCTTGAAGATATTCGCACCGGACGCCGCAAAAACCGGAAGGCACTTGATGAATCTCGCCCTTCGAGGGCTCCAATCAGGAGGTTTTTTAGCACAGTCCCTACGGACTCTTGCGCACAGGAAAATGCCGTCGCCATTCTGAAATGGAAGGTGCGTGCCGCATATCAAGGAGCAGTGGCATGAAAGACTTTCATCATAACGAAGGGCCCGCGCGCAACGTGCACGTGCCTATCTTTGCACGCTTTAGTGGGCGCGACACTGATATTCTTAAAAAGTGCCCACTCGATGAAATCCGCGTGAGCGCAAACCTAGGTCGGGTCCGCGCAGTAGCTGCCCTCCTTCATGGCGGCGGCATGCTTGCAACGCTTAGTATCGTTGGCGTTGAACTGCCGGTTGCGGGTGCCATTGCGGTAACTACCGCATGCGGACTTGCAGCTGTGGATGGCATTATCATTGCCGCACATGATCGTGCGGACGCGGAAGCTGCCATACGTCAGATTGAAGGCACTGATAGTCCCAAATTAACTGGGATATTTTCACAAGTAAGCGCAACCTCTGTCCGCTTCATTTTTAGCGGTATCATAGGCCTGCTCTTCGGTGGTGCGATCACCGCTCACATTTTTGAATATGACGTTGCGACTGACTTGAGCCGACAGCAAGCGGAAATTGATGCGCCATTCGTGGCAGAGACATTGAGCCTTCTAAATACCGAGCGAGAAGCCTTGGAGGTGAACCTGCAACAAGCACAAGATGCATCCGTCAACTTGGCGGATGCTAAAGATGCTGCTGAACTATTAGCCATGGAAAATTTGGCCGCGCTTGAGGCCAATGTCGAACAACACCGCGCCCAAGTGGAGTTTTACCAGCATGAACTACGCTCCGCACAGGCCATGGCCATTACGCAGCGCGATTTAGCTTTGTGCGAAACGGCTGGGGTTGGCCCTGATTGCGCAACAGCATCTGGCGCGGCAGGCGAGGGCCCACTTTGGGAACTTGCAGTTGCACGTGCCGATGCAGCCGAAGAGCATGCCAATGACCTCCAACGCAATCTACAGCAAGAAAGCGGATTACTTTCGGCCGCACAATCCCTTTTGTTTGATGCCCGCCGTGAGATGCGTCCAGTGGCTATCGGTGAAGGGAACCAGATAGCGGCACAGGCCGAAGAAGCCGCCGATGCCTTAGCTGAATTCGATGCAACGGTCATGGAACGCGCCGACAAAATGGTCGTTGTAAATCCGCTGCGTCATGAACTCGACGCACGTAGCTTATCAACTCGTATTGCAGTTCTCCATCAACTGGCCCTGACCAGCCCAGGCTTTCTACCTGCAATGTTGATAATAAAGGCCGCAGCGATGGGCTTCGAATTGATGACTCTGCTCGCCGCGATGATGCTGCGGCGTGGCGAGTACAGCCTGCATCGAGGACGTGAACTGTCCGCGACTGCCCGTACACTTCGCAATCTTCATCTTCAAGAATTTGCTGAAGATCGTCGTCTCCACGCGGAGTTTCTGAGCGCAAGGCGATCCCAGGCAAATGATGCTTTCGCAGACCAATGGGTCACGAAGGCCATGAAATCTAGCCAGATTGCGGCTAGTGAACCGGCCATTCGGCCATAACCAAAACATGCCCAGGGAGGGCACCATAATGGAAAACTTCAATCAAGAACGCGTGAATACCGGCTACTCAAATGCTTCTAGCACGAAGCAAGACCGGAAGTCATATGACTCTTCATCAGACACGATTGCAGTGATGAAGGATAACCCGTTGCCGGATAATCCTCTGGAAGTGGGACTAAACTCAAATGGCTTTACCTTAGGGACGGCTTTGGCAAAAGCGCGTACGAGGGCAGCGCTTAGCGCCGAGGCGCTAGACGTGTATAAAAGCGCACTCGTACAAAGGATGCGCCAGCAGGCAGACCTCGCTTTGCATGGTCACCAACTCGCAACAAATGCTGCAAAGATGGAGACTTACGAGCGGGCATTAGTGAATAAGACTGATCTTGTTCAACGCCTTGAAAAACGTCTTGATGAAATCATCAATGCGCTGAAATCTTCCGAAATCAGCGCTGTAATGGCTGCTGAAGAAGACGCGCAGCTGAGGAGGTTAGAAGTTGTGGAAAAGGTAAATCAAGGAGTTTTCGGAGAGAAAGCTGCTGGCAACCTGACGGCGCTGATCGAAGAGCAGCTAGAATATAAGGTTCGGTGCGCCATGTTGCGTTGTAGTGAGTTTTTAGGTCAGACAGAACAGGAGATGATGCAGTCCGTTCGCGAGTTCAAAGTTGATATGAGCGGCGTCATCTAATGGTTTGGTTTAAGCTGTTCAGGTTCAGCTGGATGAAAAGGGCGCGCCTTCGGCGCGCCCTCTAGCCATCGAAGGATACAAAACTGATCCATAATATCTAATATTTTTGAACAGGTTGTTTAGTTTCTGGCTCTGCTCGAAGTGCAATAACGACTGATTTCAGAAGTTCCTGCACATCAATCTCGAGCGCAATCGACCACGCCACCAATTCCACGGCATCTATTCTACGTTCTCCAGTCTCAATTTTAGCGACATAGGACTGTGGTCTTTGAAGCATGTCCGCGACCTGTTGCTGTGTGAAGCCTTGTTGCTTCCTAACTCTGATCAGTGATTGCATCAGAGCCATATGTGCAGGCGTTCGCAGGGTTTTTGGCATTGTTGCGCCTCCAAGAGCAAGTAACTCTTGTCGGGTAATCCCAAATCGGTATTATCCCATTATGGGATACACGCTGACGGACCAAATCACCTTCTTAAATTCGGTGGCCCTGCCCGGTCGCGGCATCAGCAGCTGCCAGCAAGGCCGTGACGTCAGCCCCAAGCGCACGGGCCAAAACAATCAGCTCGATGACATCAATCCGGCGCTCGCCGCTTTCAACCCGAGCAACAAACGATTGATGACATTTCAATCTGCCAGCCAGCTCTGCCTGCGTAAGGCCCGCAGCTTTGCGAGCGTCCGCCAGCGCTCGGCACAGCGCTTCGTGCCCTTCACTTCTGATCGTCTTTGCCATGCTGATGCGAACCCACTTTCGCACCAGCGCTAATCCAGTTATTAGATTATCTAAAAAGTAGATAAATCTCGCTACGCAACCCCTCAACAGGAGACCCACCATGCACATCATCACCTTCTTCGCACCCAAAGGCGGTTCGGGCCGCACGACAGCCCTGATGACGGCCGCAGCGGGTCTCATTGAAGCGGGCCACCGCGTCGGCGTGCTCGACATGACGGAGCAGGCGCGGACGGCGGCGCGCATCGGGCAGTCGTTCATCACGCAATGGGAAGACAGCATGGTTAAAAGCGGCATCAGCGCAGAAGAGCTGACGACAATCCCTGCATGGGACGATGTAACGCGCCAACGCGCAATGATGAGTTTTGCGCACGCTGGCTGCACGCGAGTTCTGGTGGATACGCCGAAGACCCCAAGCGATCTGGTCGTCGAGATGCTCCATCGCAGCGATGTGACTATCATGCCGTTCGTAAGCTATATGGAAGCGACGTTCATCAGCGACTGGTCCTTTGCGACTAAGATCCCAAACAAAAAGGTGTTCGGCCTTGCCACAGGCCTGACAGGCAGCGCGGAAGAACAAGATATCCACCGCAAGGCCTTCCTCGGCGCACCTCTGCTGAACGCCGAACTTGAACGCAACGACATCTATCCGAACCAGCTGACCACCGGCAGCATTTTCAAGATGACGCGCCAGCAACAAGCGTCCGTGGATGCAACGGCGCTGCACCGTGCACAGACAACGGCCTTCGCATTTACCGACGAGCTGAACCAGCTACTGCGGTGGCCCACACCACGTTCATATGCAACGCAAGCGCCCCTCGCCACCGGATCGCAGTTCGCGCACTTCCACGCGCTGCGCAACGAAACACCCGGCGTGTTTCACTGACAGTCGCCATTTTTTGCACTTTTTCGAAAGGAACTTCTGATGGCTTTTGCCCCTAAACTTGCCGCTGCCTTGCTGATCTTCGCCCCATCCCTCACGTTCGCCCAAGAACACACCTTCACCCCGCTGCCCGCGCCCGCAGAGCGCCCTTACCCCTTCGAGATCCTCGGTCTCCAACCCGGTGACAGTCTTGATGATGTGATGGCCGTTTTTGCCGAGCGCAGCGACACCGCGCCATCAGATGAAACAGAGGTCATCAGTGTGCAATCTCCTGACGGCCGCACTTTGGAATTTACCTATGATCGCAATCGCCAGATTGGCGCGTTGTCCCTCAATGACCGGATGGCGGAAGTAGACTTCGCCGAGAACGTGCGGGCCACCCTATCCTCGGACGTGATGCAGCAGCGCCCCGTCAGCATCAGCCGCTCCATGCGCCTGCCCACGGGCGAGCTGCCGACCGCACAGGCCCTGCAAGCCCAAATGGAGGAGACCTATGGCCCTCCGTCGCGTATCGAAACCAATAGCGGCTACGTGAGCCTTGTCTATGCGTGGAGCGACGAGGGCTTTATCGCGGATCTGAACGCCCAGCCCCCGCGCGAGATCACTTACACAGGCCGGGGCGGGCGCGTGATCACCGACAGCTACCTGCCCTGCCAGCGGACCAGCGGCAACGCCTACGACACCACCACCGAATATACCTTCGACTACCCACGCACCCGCGAGCTGTTCCCCGGCTGCGTGGCCATGTTCAGGATCAGCCACACCACCAAACCCGGTATCGTGTCGATCTCTTTCACCCTCGATGACTTCGACCTCGCCCGCCAGCATCGCACCGAACTGGACCGTCAGATCGTCGAAGCCCTGACAGGCGAGGCGAACGAAGAGCCGTCGAAGATGGAACTTTGATGACGACAGTGTAGCCGCTATCACTGCACAGAGTGGATGCCACAATCCGGAGCGGATGAAATGACGAACCTGCCCCCAGTCTCGAATAATCAGAACTCCGAAGAGACGTCCTACGGAATCCCCGTCCGGCACTTGCAGGTCTCGGAAGACAGATCACTCCCCTACGTAGTGGTGTCGGATATGGACCCGAAGATCGCGCAAGAGTTCACAGCATACATCGCCCCCTGCGCCTGCCCGACCGTCGAGGGGGAGCAGGCGTTTTACGTCCATGACTGGGAACGCTGGAACAGATCACACAACGCTGCCGCCTGACCGAAGCATGACCTACGCCGCCGTAGAGGCCTGCTGTCGGGAACTCTGACGGGTGGCCGATGGGCCAAATGCCTGTCAGGCAGAAATGCCAGCGCCAACGGAACGGACAGCTGAACGGCCACGGTTCACGCGCAGACAAGCCGATGCCAAGTCACCCCCGCCGGACCGCCGAATGCGGTGATTCTGGCGCGGCGAAGGTTATCGGCACCGGGCAGGTACCAACGGCGTCATCATCACATGCCCACAGAACGGTCACTAATCGCTCCCGCACACTAACCAAAGTCAGCGTTGCAAAACCATCCGCGCCGGAACGGCGATTCCGCGCAACATAAACGGTAGAGTCGTCACCAGATTATCGAGTTTGGTCGCGACCACTTTCGCGCCGTCAGGCGCGACACCGACCTTGGTCGGCAAGCGTTTTTGTGCAACATAAACACAGCTTGTTATTCCTCTTTCTTCATGACCGCATCCGAATTATAGTCGCGACCATGGAAACAGCACAAACAACAGGACGACCACGCAAAACCGATGCTGACGCGATGTCATCTCGCATCGCATTTCGGGTGACGGCGAAGGAACGAAACGAGATAGAAGCAACCGCAAAGTATCATGGGATAACTGTGAGCGAGCTCGCCCGCGACCGCACCATGCAAACCTATCAGACACCCACGCGCAAGAAATCCAAATCCGACATCGAGGCGAGGACGCTTGTCGAGCTGAATCGTGTTGGTCGCAACCTGTCGCAGATACTGCGACACCTGAACTATGGCGGCAGCATTCCCAACGACTTGACCGAAGCCCTCAAGGAGATCCGCGTTGCGGTCGCAAAACTGGCGGAGGACGACAAGTGAATTTGAACTTGTCGTCCGCAGGATTCAGCTTCAAATCGGCCGAAAAATACCTCAACAACGACAAGCGGCTTGAGGGCGATGATCCAGAGCAAAAGGTCACGACCCGCACGCGGGTTGCATGGACCAGTACCCGCAACCTGATGACCGACGATCCGACAGTTGCCACCAAGATCATGATTGCGACAGCCCTCAATGCCGAGCGCCTGAAACAAGAGGCTGGCGGAAAGAGCACGGGCCGGAAGAGTGCCCGTCACGTCCAAACGCTTTCACTCGCATGGCACCCTGACGAGACCGTGACACGCGAAGAAATGGAACAGGCTGCGGATGAGATCATTGAGATTCTGGAACTCACCGACCACCATGTCGTGATCTTCTGTCATAGCGATACGGCCCACCCCCACATTCATCTTCTCATAAACCGGGTGCATCCGGATACGGGCCGCATGGCCGTGCTGTCGAACGCGAAGCGTAATCTCGACAGTTGGGCGCAGAAATATGAGGAGCGGCGTGACAACATCGTCTCGCCGAACCGTGATGCAAAATACCGTCGCATGGAGAAGGCAAAAAAGCACTACCCTGATGTGAACGACCGCCGCGCTTGGGCCATAAAGAAACGCAAGGAGGCGGCAGATAAATCCCCCATCAAACCAAAAAGCGAACGCTGGGGGAAACTCAAAGCCGCAGAGACAAAAGGATCCGCTCTGAGAGCCACTAACGATCGCCATGACGATCTGGCGGCAAAAGTGCCTCTTGATCGCCAGGAGGCCGCTGAACAGCTCCTGCGGCCGCTTGTGGGGTTTCAGGAGACCTCAAGTTTGCAGAACAAAATTACGGCAGCGGTATTTGCACATGATCCGGAATTGGATGTTCGAGGTTTGCTGGAGCGAAACCTGCCCAGACTGAGGAGTTCCGCCGATCCGAGGGAAGTCTTCAACAGGCTCGACAAGGATTACAAAGCGTGGACGACTATCGAAAGTGAAATTTTGAACGACCCAGAGATGGAAGCCGCATTCAATAGCCTGTCCGGCACACTCATGGCGGCGGCGAATGTATTGCGCGATACATCGTGGGTGACGGTTGAACGAAATATTAGGAAATCTTTTGGACAACGTGTTGCCGAGACCATAAGGCGTGCTGTGGATTTCCTCGCTAACTTGTTCAGAGAAGAAAAGATCGCAAAGCTGGAAAAGCCGCCTGAAACGCCGATAGCGGGTGGGGCAGAGCAACCCAAGGCCCCTGCCCCACCCGCCGCGCCGGATTATGGCGGAAATTATTAGTCCTGATTTATTCTTAGCAGTTGTGCGCACGTCTGATGAAAATGATGCGCATTATAATTCTTCGCATGCAGGTTGGTCTGGATGCTGATATTGAGATTTTGGTGTTGATTGTGCTGCATACTTATTTCTCAACTAGCGACGCTGTAATTTGTACTGATTTTGGGCGTTTTTAGATATCTGGGCATCGGTTTTCTGTGCTCTCCAAGGTCTATTTTGTCTCTATCGGTTATACTTGATCGTCCTAGTGATCAGCCTTCTTGTGTTAAATATGTGTTAATATATGTGTTACACCAAATTCGGGTGTCAATTTACACTTATTGTTCAGCCACTTAGGCAAGTGACTGGTGTGTAATAACACGTTTAGAAGTGTGTGATAACACGAAAAATGGTGTGTAGTAGCACGTTTCTGCTTGCTGGTGTGTCATAACACGAAAGAACTTGACTCGGTGTGCAATAACACGAATTTAAGGTACATGGTGGGTAATAACACGAAGTCACGGTCCCCTCTTCTTCCGGACCGAATGCAACAAGGCGATTTTTTCGTCTGTGACATCTTTGATGCTGCGCCTAAGGGTGACATGGCTTCTATGGAGCATCCGGTATTTTCAATTTCTACAAAACCCGATAAGAACATCCGTCGATATGAGAATGGTGATATTTTTGTTGAGGTTGTTCCGTCAGTTAAGGGACTGGCAACTGTTTATGATCGTGACATCCTGATCTTTTGTATCTCCCAAGTTATTGCTGCTTTGAATGATGGCCGTGAGGTCAATCAGACGGTCCGCTTCAAGGCGTTCGACCTCTTAACTTCTACGAACAGAGGCACTGATGGGCGTGGCTATGAGCAACTTAGAGCCGCATTTGAACGGTTGTCCGGCACCCGCATTGCCACAAACATCACCACGGCAGACACAGAAGTATTGGATGGATTCGGCCTGATCGATCGTTACCGTATCGTTCGGGAAACCCGTGATGGCCGTATGCAGGAAATCGAAGTCAAGCTGTCAGACTGGGTATTCAATGCCATCAACGCTCGTGAAGTTCTCACGCTCAGCCGGAACTATTTCCGGCTTCGCAAGCCGTTGGAACGCCGTCTTTATGAGATCGCGCGTAAGCATTGTGGATATAAGCAGCGTTGGGCAATCGGCCTGACTAAGCTCAAGGACAAGTGCGGCTCCTACTCCACTGACAAAGAGTTCAAACGCCTTATTTCTAAGATCGTTGCGGAGGACGTCGCCCACGACCACATCCCAGACTACAGCCTTCGCCTTGAGGGCTCGCAGGCTGTATTTTATTCCCGTGGCTCAGTCCCTACCCCACAAGAAGATGTGTTCGAGGGGCGATTGGAGTCAGATGCGTATGATGCTGCGCGGGAAGCAGCTCCCGGTTGGGATACTCGGCATCTGGAGCATGAGTGGCGTCGTTGGTGCGGCAAAGAAGAGATTGAGCCGAAACACCCCACTAAGCACTACATCAAGTTTTGTGAGAGCTGGTTTGAGAAAAGAGGCCGCCCATAAGGAATTTAAAACCGGTTATTGAAATAAAACCGGTTGTTTATTTAACTCAGGTAATAGAAATAATACCGGTACGAGAAAAATAACTGGTATTGAATTTAAAACCGGTTTCAGATATGTTTTCGGTAAGAGAAATAAAACAGGTTAGTTGAATGCCGGTCATCGTAATGGCGAGCCCCAAGGGCGGAGTTGGAAAGTCTACTTGTGCAGTACTGCTTGCGTCGGAGTTCGCTCGTATGGGTGCTGATGTAACTGCCCTGGATTGTGACCCAAACAAGTCGCTCACACGTTGGGCATCCCACGGATTGCCCAAGGGTGTCACACTTCACAGCGATGTGGGCCGGTCTGATATTGTGACTACAATTAAGAATGCGGACGGGGACGGCAAGATCGTGATCGTCGACCTTGAAGGCGTAGCTTCACAACTGGTGAGCCGCGCAATTTCACAGGCAGATCTGGTAATAGTGCCGATGCAGGCGACTGCACTGGACGCTGAGATCGGATCTGAGGCATTGGCGCTTGTTCGTGAAGAAGAAGAAGCTCTGAGTCGAACGATTAGACACGCGGTAGTTCTGACCAAGACCAGCGCAGCAGTGAAGAGTCGGGTGCAAAAAGAACTTGAAAACCAATTGCGTGGGGCAGGGATCGACATGATCGAACCGTCTCTCGTAGCCCGCGCAGCTTTTTCAGAGCTCTTCGCTTATGGTGGTGATCTTACATCGATGTTGAACAACCCAGATATTGTGACCGGCGGCAAAGTGGACAAGGCTCTCTTGAACGCCACGGCATTTACGGAGGCAGTGTATGAGCGGCTCAAATAGATTAGCAGGCCTCACTGCACGGCCAAAAGACACTGGCCCCGCCGAAGTCCGGAAAGTTGACGAGGTTGGCGAAGCCAGAGGCTTTGTAGACCGCACACCAAGGAAAAAGCCTGGCCGAAAGCCAAGCCCTCGGACCTATCAATTGCATCCCAAAGTTTTCCCAAGGGTCGGGGAGGCCATAGCAAGTGAAGCCGAACGCCTCGGCATCACTCAAGGACAACTCATTGAACAGATGTGGGAAACTTACCAAAATTCTTTATAAGCGCTGGAAATTTATATTGTATATTATGACCGAGGCATGAATCTAGCGCGGCACTTTCCAACTTGCTTGGTGATGGGCGTTTCAATCAGCAAATGTGTAAGCAATCTATTGACACATGTAAGCAATTAGGCTACATCATCAGATGATAAAGACCTTCGACAACAAACAACTCAAAGCTCTTTGGGAAACAGGGAAGTCAAAGATTGATGCGAGGTTTCATTCTCGCATTCTACGTCGGCTAGACGCTCTAGATGCAGCAACAAGTTTAGACGACATGAAGCTGCCCGGCTTCGACTTTCACGCTCTCAAAGGACACAAACCAACGCGCTATACCGTCCATATAAACGGACCGTGGTGCGTCACTTTCGAGTTCAACGATGGTAATGCTTACGTGCTCGACTTTGAGCAATATCACTAGGAGGCGATGATGAGCCGTAACCCAAACCGCTGCCCGACGCATCCAGGTGAGCTGCTGCGTGAAGACGTACTTCCCGAAGTCAAAAAATCGAAGGCAGAGATTTCCCGTTTGCTCGGCATTTCTCGGCAGCACCTGCATGACATTTTGGCTGAACGGAAACCTGTAAGTCCGGAGGTTGCAGTGCGCCTTGGCAAGCTGTTTGGTAACGGTGCTGGTCTCTGGATCAGGATGCAGGGGGCTTATGATGAATGGCAGGCGTCCCGTTCGGTCGATGTATCACAAATACCTACTTTGCTCGCGGCTGAGTGACAGACAGTGACTAAAACTGGCGACGAACTGCTCCTGTCCCTGAATGAAGCCCTCGCGTACGCACGGGGGCAGGGGCCTGCGACGGTTCACTTGTTCGAAGACACTGGTGCGAACGGGTGGCAAAAAATCCAGCCAGAAGAACAGGCAGAGGAAACGGACCCGTCCCGGACAGACCAGTAAGGCCCGGCTAGGCATTTAGGCAGCCGCGCTCAACGTGTGTTTTTATATTGTTCTTGTATTCAGGGACTCTTAACGCCACAGTGTCAGAAAAATACCCAGATGATATCTGACAGGGGCACCTTGCAATATGACTGAATTTGAGATGCTGATGCAGCAAAGCGGCTGGACCGTGCCGGAAGCTGCGAAGGTGCTGGGGTATTCCGAGGGCCATGTCTACCGCTGGAAGCGGGGCGACGAGATGCCGCGTGACGGCGTTATGACGTTGCTGAAAATGCGGGCCGACGCGCGCAGGACGGTCTCCGGCGACAGCGACTTCCGCTTCATTGATCTCTTTGCGGGGATCGGCGGACTGCGCAAAGCCATGGAAGGTGCCGGGGGCCGCTGTGTGTTTACCTCGGAGTGGGACCGCTTCGCGCAGGCCACCTACCATGCGAACTTCCCTGATAACCGGGCCATAGAGGGCGATATCCGCGAGATCGAGGCCGCTGACATTCCCGAACACGATGTTCTCGTAGCCGGGTTTCCCTGTCAGCCGTTCTCGATTGCGGGTGTGTCCAAAAAGAATGCCCTCGGACGTGCGCATGGCTTTGATGATGAGACGCAGGGTACGCTGTTTTTCGATGTCCTTCGCATCCTGATGCACCACCGGCCTGCCGCGTTCCTGCTGGAGAACGTGAAAAACCTCAAAAGCCACGACAAGGGCCGGACCTTTGATGTCATCAAACGCAAGCTGACCGAAGAGCTGGGCTATACCCTGCACACCCGGATCATCGACGCGGCAAACTTCGTGCCGCAGCACCGGGAACGGATCGTTATGGTCGGTTTCCGTGAAGAGACCGGCTTTGATTTCGATGATGTCGTTCTGCCCGGCCGCAAGGGTAGGGGGATGCGGGATATCCTTCACCCTGAAAACGGGACCGAAGCGCCCGAGGGGCATTTCACGGTAGGTCCGGATGCAGAGGTCAGCAGCAAGTATACGCTGTCGGACAAACTCTGGCAGTATCTTCAGGGTTACGCCGCCAAGCATAAAGCAAAGGGCAACGGCTTCGGCTTCGGCCTTGTTGATGAGAGCAGCATTTCCCGGACGTTGTCCGCCCGGTACTACAAGGACGGCTCCGAGATCCTCGTCAGCCGGGGTGAGGGCAACAACCCGCGCCGCCTGACACCACGGGAATGCGCCCGCCTCATGGGCTACGATGACAGCTTCCGGATTCCAGTCTCCGACACCCAGGCCTATAAGCAGTTTGGCAATTCGGTAGCCGTGCCGGTCTTTGCGGAGGTCGTCCGACTCATGCGGCCGCAGGTCTGCGGGCTGATCAGAACGCCGCCGCTCCGTCACGTTGGCTGACGTTCACGACACAGCAACCCGCAGCCGCAACATGGCGGCGATCCGAGGGACTGACACACGCCCGGAAATGGCCATCCGCAAGGCGCTGCATGCACGCGGGTTCCGGTACAGGCTTCACGCAAAGGAACTGCGCGGCAAACCCGATCTTATCCTGCCGAAATATAATGCAGTGGTCTTCGTCCACGGATGCTTCTGGCACGGCCATGATTGCCCGCTCTTCAGATGGCCCAAGACCCGCGAAGATTTCTGGCGGGACAAGATCGGCCGCAACCAGACGCGCGACGGTGGTGTGCGCCGCCAGCTCGCGGCGGACGGGTGGCGCGTTGCAACCGTGGGGTCTGCTCCGGTAGGGGGCAGGATAGTACTCTAAGGGGCTTTTTTAGCTCTGAGGCGCTCTAAAGTCCGATAAACGGTCGGCCTTGAAACCGCGAACACTTCGGCGAGGTCGCTGATCGAATAGGCACAACCAATGTGTCGCCGTCGCGAACGGCAGCGAGTGCTTGGTCCAGGCCGGGGCGTGCGCGGTTGGTTCCGGTCAGGCCGTGGTCTGTGTAGATGCGATCCTCCACAACACCCAGTTCCAAAAGAGCCTGTCGTTGGGCTGACAGGTCCTGTTTGTCGGTGGAGCAGCGAGCGTATCCGATGAGCGTAGTTTTCATGGGGTGAGTGTACGTATATGGCCCCCCTTTTGCAAATCTTTCCGTACCACTTATATGAGACGATCTTGGAGCCTGTTTTGCAGGGCTGCTATCCGTTTCTAAAACCGTCCGGTGAACGATCCTCTTACGGACACTTGAGGCCGTTAGCGTACTATCCTGCCCCCTACCGGAATCGACCCCACCGTCTGGGAATGCGCTCTGAAGGGAAGGGGCCGTCTGCCGCTGGCGCATGTGATTGACTCCCTCTCCGCATGGCTGTCCTCTGATGCAAAAGAATTTAGCATCGAAGGCCAATGGATTGACGAACCCGCTCAATAAACTGCTCGACCAGATGGCCGCCCAAGGTGCTGTCAGATTTTACGCAAAGCGCCTTGCGCCGAATGATAACTCGAAGAACCAAGTCTATCTCGGCGGCGGCTTCGGTGCGCTGAACATCATCCCCCACGGTGAGATCGAGGATGACGGCAGCACCTTGGCCGGATCGGTCCGGGACCGCGCCAAGGCGAAGGTGAACTTCTTCTGGCTCGATGAGCAGGGGCTGGCGCAGGCACCCGATGCGCAGCTGATCCTCTACCCCAAATACCCCGAAGTCAGAATGTCCGGATTTCTGCGGGGCGCTGAGCGCGCTCCGGGGGATCTGATGCGGTCCAGAGACGAGGGCAGGGTGCTGTTCTTGGGCATCAGCCCCGACAGCCAGGTGTTTGGCCATGTGGTGGCGCAGACCGATCCCATAGCTGTCGCTTTCGACGCTGTTGCGGACGCTTTGCCACTGTCCGGTGTATTCATCGACCTCGAAACCCTGCGGCAGGGCGGCACCGACCCGAAACAGGCCCTGCTGGCCGCTCTGCGGCGCATCCACGGCAAAGGCTGGATACCGTCGCAAAAGATGGGCAGGACAGGGGTGCCTGAGCCTTACAGCGCCCGCAATGGCGGGGGGTATACGTTGGAAGCGGAACTGGGCATTTCGCCCAACGGCTACGCTGAACCGGACTTCATGGGATGGGAAGTCAAACAATACGGGGTGCGGGATTTCACGAAGTATGCCGCGAAAAGTCCAGTCACGCTAATGAGGCCCCATCGGAAGGTTTGTGCGTAGGATCCCGTTAAGGCGGAACAACATAAGAACGTTTACGATTAGGCTGTTTCCGTGATTAACCTGTAAGCTGTTGATCTTGCGATGCCGAGATGTTTTGCAG
>Ga0307966_1002081_pt1 | contig 15374 bp, 11 predicted proteins | sample OrgLakmetagen646_FD_203141 | JGI IMG/M metagenome (GOLD analysis project Ga0307966, IMG submission 203141) | Saline water microbial communities from Organic Lake, Antarctica - #646 | ecosystem: Environmental > Aquatic > Non-marine Saline and Alkaline > Saline | place: Antarctica: Organic Lake... | reverse complement strand
ACCTTGTTATATCAACACGAAACAGAGCCGCTTGTGTTAAACCTCAAAGAGCGGCAGCAAATTATTATTGATTGTTTGGGTGATGCATACCGGCAGATTTATTCTTAAAAGGGGTGCGGAATGTCAGATTAATGTCTAAATGTTGTAATTGCGCCCTAGCAATCTTAAAAGACTTTCACCAATCTAAGGTTCACACGTGAGTCTTCAAAAAATCCATTCTCTACAGAAATACTGCGACCATATTGCAATTGCACCTGTAAATCTGGCGCAAGAAAATGTTGGACCGTAGCCTGCAAACGACTATTACTCAACTCATCGTTTTGTTTAACACCTTCTACTTTTGATTCAGCACCAAAATCATGATAGTAACTTAACGATAGCATGGTAGCCTCATACATCTGATAGTTTAAGTGGGTTTGCACCCCATATTGTGCGTCTTGTTGTAAAGTCACACCACTGCCGCCAAAATCATCGTTATCACCAAAAAACGTATACTCACCTATTATTTCCCCAGAAAAACTGTCAGAAAGTGGAAATATATAAGCGGCCTGAGTAACGTACTTGAAACGATTTTCGCCAATATTAATTCCGCCTTGCTCTTTGTCATAACTGCCTAGAGGAATTGACACGAAGGCCGAAACGGCGAATGCGGCTTTTGTATCAGTGTTATTGTAAAGCCAAATAGTGGCACCAACTAAAGGATCGCCAACCCCAGTGGCCGATAACTCTGAGCCACCGCTATTAAGTTTGACACTCCCAAATGGAATCACGACTTGAGGGTCAATCAAGAACCCCCCTACTTCAATGTAATGTATCCACCGAGCTAATCCAATATCAGTGGATAGTGTGGGAGCATCTTCAATACTCACACCATCAACGTAAAATTTATCATGCTCGGTCATTTGGTAATACAACGCAGCGACATCAAATCCTGCTGGCAGAGGTCGGTAATCACCCGGATCGGTAGCGACTTGAGAAGCAAAGACACTTGCTGAACAAATAGATAGCGCTAGTGTTGTTGCCAGATAAGATGTTTTGATTTGAAATGTCATTTCTATATTTCCTTTTTTTGTTTTAGTTTTCTTAAGCCCTGTTACTGCAATATACATTCCATTAACATAAAACTCATTTAAAACAAAGAATTAACATTGTTAATGCTATCAAAAACTAGATTGGGGTCTTAAAACTAAACGCTTTAGAAACTAGAAATTCTCATATTGATACAGCTTGCGTTTTGATGGTTAATGCTAAGGTGAAGATGCTCTAAGGTCGGCTTTGTTTTAAGAGATGAAATAATGCATGATTAATCCGTTTCATGATTATCCGCTTTATGTTGTACCGCTGTTGCATACAGACGAATTGCAACTAACAAACCGCCTAAATCCGCTAAAGTAAATACATGCCGAAACCAAGTTGTTGACCCCTCATATGTCCAAGGATTCAGTTACTATCGTAACGAGTCGGCAATAACGTCCACCACTTTCTTTTATATGGAATTACTTTCGTTATGCAACAGTTACGACCACATTTCGTATTTCAATTAGTTAATGCTTTTAATGTTTAATTTAGTCATACTCAAATAGATTTAATTCAAGTATGTTAGTTTTATAACGATAATAAAGTTAGTATTAAAAGAGTTAATAGTAGAAAAAAATGGACTTAGCCGTCGTAACAACAATACGTATCCTCATTATTGACAATGTGGTCAGCGCTAAAAAACACTTTACATCGCCTTTAGAGCAAATTGGTTTTAGAGATATTCAATATGTCGAATCAACTAGTCGTGCCTTGCTGGCTATTGAAAAGCTACCTTTTGACTTAATTATTTGTGCATATAGTATTCAAACTGAACATGATGGCCTGTATTTTTACGAACAGTTATTGCAGTTAAAGTTGTTAAATAGTAAAACTGGATTTATCTTTACTAATGCCACCACTAGCTTTGAAATTATCCAAAGCATTGTTGATTTACCTCCTGACGACTTTATAGCGAAACCAGTCAATACTCAAAAGCTTGCGGAACGCATTCACCGCGTATACAAAAAAAAACAGGGCATGAGTGCTACTTGCGAATTTATAGGGCAACAAAAATATAACTCAGCCCTCACTGAAGTTGACAAAGTTCTGTCATCTCAAAGTAATCGAGAACTTTTCCCAATCGCGCTCAAAACCAAAGGTGACCTGTTATTGCTCAGCCAACGCTATACTGACGCAGATGCCTTTTTTACATCAATGCTAAAAGTACAAACCCTTAGTTGGGCTGAAGTAGGGTTTATTAAGTGCCTCATTGCACTTGATCAAGATGATGAAGCTGAAAAGAAAATCATTGAATTAGCTTGTAAAAGAGAGACCAAAACAATAGCTTATGAACTCTTAGCTATATTGCATGTTAAACATAATAAATTTAATGAGGCACTTGAAAGCACAATAATGGCTACCGAGAGCTCACCCAAAAATTTTAAACTTCAAAATACAGTTCGTTTATTGGCTAAATTATCACACGCTCATGAAACCGAGTTTGATGTCACTAAACGCATGCTAACTTTTGCAAAAAATTCAGTAAAAGAATCACCCCAGTTATATAAGAATGCCGTGCGCGCGGGTATAGACTATGCGATGAGCGCTGAACCAAAACAACTGCACGATATTATGAATGCGACTAAGCAATTTCTAACTCAGTTGAAAAAAAACTATGCCATCGATGAACATGCTGAAGAAGTAAAAGTGATGCAGGCACGGAACTTGTACTTGCAAAACGAAAATGGAAAAGCACTCGAAATTGTCGAACAATTTAGTAGGGATAATTCATTGAAGTCAGATGAAGCTCTGTTAGATAAGGCAAAAGCCTTGCATGAAGTCGGATTAAAAGACGATGCCATTGCACTTTATAATGTATTGGAAGCGCGCGCTCAACAACGCATTAATTATATTGACGGCCAACTTTCCGATAGCTGGCTATTGTCAACATTAATAAGCAAAGAAAAATTAGAAAAACTAGAAAAACTACGTATTCAATTGAATCTAAAAGAGCTAAACAAGGAAGGAATACAGGCCTTTAATACCGGTAATTTTGCCAAAGCATTTGAAATATTTTCACAAGCGTCGACATTAATGCCTAAAAATGCCGCGATTGCATTAAATTTGTTGCATGTCATTTCAAAACTGCAAATGAGCACGGCTATTTCAGAGTTGGGTTTACACATTCGTCGTAGTATAGATGTACTCGAACAGAAAAAACTTAATTTCGAACAATCTCAAAAATATAAAAAACTGCGCAATCTATTAAACGTTTAACGGATAATTCGCGTACTCTCTTGATAGTAGAAAATGTTCTAATTATTAAAGGTAGTGCAACAAAACCATGCGACAATCACGCTTCAATGATCCAGAAGACGCCGCAATAAACTGGCGTGTACTGACTAAACTAATACCTTACCTTACTGAATTTAAAACCCGAGTGTGGCTTGCCATAGGCTGTTTAGTCGCTGCCAAAGTAGCCAGTGTAGCACTCCCCTTTATATTAAAAGATACGGTAGATAACCTTAACCTAAACACCACGAAAGAAGTAATAATGGCCGCCACAATAGGTCTTATTATTGCTTACGGTGTCTTGCGACTGGCAAACGTATTGTTCGGTGAAATAAGAGATACCTTATTTGGTCGTGTTACCGAGCGCGCAATGCGTCGACTGGGCCTAACCGTATTTAATCATCTACATAAACTGGACCTCGACTTCCATCTTTCTCGTCAAACTGGCGGTTTGTCGCGTGATATCGAGCGCGGCACATCAGGTGTTAGTTTTTTAATGCGCTTTTTGATTTTTAATATCGGTCCTACTTTGCTTGAAATTGGTATGGTAGTCGGACTCTTGTTTTATAATTACGGTGCCAGTTTTGCTTTGGTTATTTTTGTTTCTGTTGTGCTTTATGTGTTTTTTTCGATGAAAGCGACAGATTGGCGAACAAAATACGTGAAACAAGTAAATCAAGCTGATAATAGTACGACGTCGCGTGCCATAGATAGTCTGCTCAACTTCGAAACAGTCAAATAAATGTTAGAATTTTTAAGTGTAGAATCAAGAAAGCGTAGAGAGAGTGTAGATTACGGTAATTCTATAATCTACACATAAAATACTTGATTCACTTCGTAAGTGTAGGGAATATAATCTTAAAACTTATACATAAACAAGCAGTATTTATCACTTTCATACCTCACACTCAAAATTATATGTTGAGGCGATCATACACGTTATCATTTTATTGTTACTAAATAGGTTAAATTAATGCGCTCTAACAGAAATCCAGTCGATCAAAACACTCCTATTGACTGGCGCATCTTTAAACACCTATTGCCTTATTTGCTGGAATTCAAACAGCGAGTGATTTTGTCAATGCTATGTTTAGTTGCTGCAAAAGTAGCAGTTGTTGGGTTACCTTTTATATTAAAACATACAGTAGACAACTTGAATGTTAAATCAAGCGCTGAACAGATCGCTGTGGTCCCTATTGCATTGATTATTGCTTATGGAGTTTTACGGCTAGCGAATGTTCTGTTCGGAGAAATACGAGATACACTGTTTGGTCGAGTCACCGAACGCGCCATGCGAAGAGTGGGATTAAAGGTTTTTAAGCACCTGCACAAACTAGATCTAGACTTTCACCTAAATAGACAAACAGGAGGATTATCCAGAGACATCGAACGTGGAACAACTGGCATAAGCTTTTTGATGAGATTTATGGTTTTCAACATTGGCCCAACATTAATTGAAATTGTTATGGTTGTTGGCATACTTTTTTACAACTATGGATTCAGTTTTGCTGTTATTATTTTGTCTTCTGTAATTACCTATGTGACATTTTCAATAAAAGCTACTGACTGGCGTACAAAATATGTGAGAGAAGTCAATTTCGCAGATTCAAGCACTAACTCACGTGCGGTAGACAGCCTTTTGAACTATGAAACGGTAAAATATTTTAATAATGAAGGTTATGAGGCAGAACGTTACGACAAAGATTTAGCTGAATGGGAATCAGCTCGTCGTAAAAATCGATTGTCCTTGTTTGCATTAAATGGTGGTCAAGCTTTCATAATTGCGGCTGCAATGACGTCGATGATGGCATTAGCTGCTTTTGGTGTTGCAGATGGAAGCATGACAATAGGCGATTTTGTTTTAATCAATGCGTTTACTATGCAAATATTTATGCCCCTTAACTTCTTGGGCTTTGTATATAGAGAGATAAGAGGTTCATTGGCTAACATTGAAAATTTGTTTGCATTAATGGCTAAACAACCGTCTGTTACAGACAATGAAAATGTAGCTGAACTGAAGGTAGATAAAGGCCACATCAGTTTTAAAAATGTAGGCTTTTATTATCGAAAAGACCGCTCTATTCTGCAGGCCCTTAGCTTTACTATTCTACCAGGACAAAAAGTCGCAATAGTTGGGGAAAGTGGTGCTGGAAAATCGACCATAGTTAAACTGTTATTTCGATTTTATGATGCGTCTGAAGGAAATATACTAATCGATGGTCAAGACATCAAGACCGTGAGCCAACAGTCTCTTAGAAGAGCTATTGGCATCGTTCCTCAAGACACAGTGCTTTTCAACGACACCATATTTGAAAATGTCCGGTATGGTCGTCCAGATGCATCAATAAAAGATGTCGAAAACGCTATTGACTTAGCGCACTTGAGGCAATTTATTGATAGTCTTCCACAAGGAAGCTCAACCCGAGTCGGAGAACGGGGCCTTAAGCTATCGGGAGGTGAAAAACAACGTGTTGCGATAGCGAGAACGATATTAAAACGCCCCCCCATTTTAGTCTTTGATGAGGCGACATCGTCACTAGATAGTCAATCAGAAAAAGCTATTTTAAACGCCATTGCAGAAATATCACAAGGTCACACTAGCTTAGTCATTGCTCATAGATTATCGACAATCGTTGATGCTGATAAGATAGTCGTAATGGACAAAGGCAGAATAATAGAGCACGGAACGCACCAGCAGCTGATTGCTATGAAAGGGTTATACAATAAACTTTGGCAAACGCAGCAGCAGAGTAATTAATCTGCATTTGCATACGTGTCATCACTATAGCGATATGTAGTGACCTTACCCCAATTTTATATACACTTTAAAAATGGTATACATTGATAATACTGGCAGAGTTGCTAATAAAAACAGTCAGTCATGGGGAGATGGGGAGATTTAAAATGATTAGCGGTAATACAAAAAGTTGATTAGCGCATAAGTTTTAATTGAACATATGAGCTGTTCATAAATATATTTATTGACTTTTGTGCATACCATTTGTACAGTGTTCAAAAGTTATAACATCTGCACATCTCAAGGTTAAAGAAGGGACATCATGGCATTTGACCAATCAAAAGCGTTTACCCAACTTGAAGAAATCGTTGCCCGAGGTCAGTATGAAGATTTCATATATGACTTTTTATTAGCATTTAAGATGCCACGAGCAACTATTACAAAACTCAGAAAAAATATAGGTTCTGATGTTTTTTCTTCCGATGGTGAAATCCGCCTAAAAAACCGTATTCACTTTAGGTCTGTTGAAGAAGGTGAGGATTTGCACGGACTGTGTAAACAAATCTCCTCACTTCCTGGTACAACCAAAGACAAAATCCGCTTCATTTTTATCACTGACTTCAACGATGTCCTTGCTTACGATACAAAAGTGAAAGACTTGATGGATATCGAGTTTGTTGATCTTCACAAGAGTTATGCTTTCTTTTTGCCTCTTGCAGGTATTGAGAAATATGAGTTAACCGACGAGCACCCCGCAGACATAAAAGCGTCCTACAAAATGGGGCAATTATGCGATGTGCTTCGTCGACATAATGACATCACAACTCCAGAACGCGTGCATGCGTTCAATGTGTTTCTCACTCGTTTACTCTTTTGTTTTTATGCAGAAGATACCGGGATATTTAAAGACAACCAGATTGTTCAAACGATTCAAAACACGACTGACAAAAATGGTAGCGACCTCAGTCGTTTTTTCTCTCAATTATTTGCTGTTCTCAATCTAGCTGACCGAGACGTCGTTAGGAGCGCGTTACCTTCCCATTTTTCTGACTTCCCCTATGTGAACGGTGGTCTTTTCGCTAATAGCGAATGGGTGCCTGAATTTACCGGTAAAGCGCGTCGAATGATCATTGAAGCTGGTTCACTCGAGTGGGATCAAATTAACCCCGATATATTTGGGAGCATGTTTCAGTCAGTTATTGACCCAGAGCAAAGAGGGAAGTTAGGTCAACACTATACCTCAGTGCCCAATATTATGAAGGTCATACAACCCCTCTTTTTAGATGATTTGGAAGCTGCTCTTGAGAAGTCCAAAAACAGTGTTAAAAAGCTTCAGACGCTACTAGTTAGACTTCAACGTATTCGTGTGTTTGATCCCGCATGTGGTAGTGGTAACTTCCTAATTATTGCTTATAAAGAATTACGTAAGCTTGAAATGAAGATATTAAGAGCGCTTGATGAATCAGGAGAGCAATCAGTGATATTCATGTCGGGTATTCGTTTAAATCAATTCTACGGCATTGAAATAGACGACTTTGCTCATGAGATCGCTTTGTTGTCCCTTTGGCTAACCGAAAATCAAATGAACACAGTATTTGAAGCTGAATTCGGTCATTCAGAACCAATGTTACCCCTGAAAGAGTCAGGGAACATAATGAAAGGTAATTCATTAATTTTGAATTGGGAAGATGTCTGTCCTATATCTGATGGCAATGGTGCTTTTGAAGTCTACACTTGTGGAAACCCTCCGTTTTTAGGTAAACAAAATCAGAGTAAAGAACAGCGCACTTTGCAATCGAATATAACACAAGGTATTAATGCCGGATCAGACCTAGATTTTGTTTGCTGTTGGATACTAAAGGCAGCTCAATATAATATGACATCGGTTAATTCAAAGTCAGCCTTAGTTGCAACCAACTCCATCGTTCAAGGAGAGCAGGTTTCGATATTGTGGGGAAAAATATTTAGTTACGGAATAAAAATCGACTTCCTATACGAACCTTTTATCTGGAAAAACTCGGCTCAGAATACAGCTGCTGTTCACTGCACCATTGTGGGATTTAGTGTAAATGAAAATAACAGACCTAGATATATTATTGGCACCTCAATTGATAGCAAAAACCAATATAGGAAAGTCAAAAATATAAGCCCATACTTAATTGAAGGTACACAGACACTTATTACAAAGAGGAACGCTCCATTCGGTGAGCATGCGAAAATGGTTTATGGCAACAAGCCTACGGATGATGGCAATTTCATATTGACGAGTAAAGAGAAAGATTCACTAATTGAAAGCGAACCACAGGCAGAAAAATATATAAAGCGATTCATTGGAGCTAAAGAGTTGTTAGATGGATTGGACAGGTGGTGTCTATGGATACCAAAAATTTCAAAGCATGAACTAAGTGATATGCCGATCGTACAATCTAGAGTAAATGCAATTGCTCTTTTTAGAGAAAAAAGCACAGCTAAACCCACGCGTCAATCAGCGCTCAGACCCCATGAGTTTTTTTACAACTCTCACCCAGAAGCACCATACATTGCAATACCTGAAACATCATCGGAAAGACGACTGTATATACCGATTGCATATTTGGGTAGAGATGTAATTTCGAGCAACGCAATCTACATGATACCAAATGCTGCAATTTTCGAGTTTGCAGTAATTACCTCAGAAATGCATAACGATTGGATGAGAACCGTTGCTGGTAGGCTCGAAAGCAGATACCGATATTCTGCTTCGTTAGTTTACAATACGTTTCCATGGCCAGATGTTAATGCCCAACAGAAGGAGCAGATTGCAAGATTAGGTGAGGAAATTTTACTAGTAAGAGAAGACTATCCTGATAAGACACTCGCGCAACTATATGATCCTGATAAAATGCCCGCTGCGCTATTTCTTGCTCATCGAGCATTGGATGAAGCAATTGAGAAATCATATCGGGATAAACCATTCGAAAACGCATCAGAAAGACTGGAGTTTCTATTTAAACGCTACGAACAATCAGTCGCAAAGGAATCGCAAAATGCCTAATTTAGTTAACGTCCAATTTGATACTACAACATCTAATACAAGCAACGATATGGGAATGCGCCCTATGCAAGCGCGTGTATTTGAACAACGTCACGAGCAGTATATTTTAGTTAAAGCTCCTCCTGCGTCAGGGAAGTCAAGAGCGCTAATGTTTGTTGCACTGGATAAATTGCATCGACAAGGCGTAAAAAAGGCTATTGTCGCTGTACCTGAAATGTCCATTGGTAGCTCCTTTAAGTCGACTGATTTAACTTCTACAGGTTTCTTTACAGATTGGGAAATGGAACCGAAATATAATCTATGCAGTGACGGCAATATTGGTAAGGCAAACGTCTTTCGTGAGTTTCTTTCAAACCCACATGCCCAGATTTTACTGTGTACTCATGCAACATTTCGTTTAACGTTGAAAGATATTGATGTCACTCTATTGAATGACACGGTTATAGCTATTGATGAGTTCCACCATGTGAGTGAGTCATCAGAAAACGAGTTGGGTAATGTTTTAAGCGATATAATGTCGAACAGCAATGCACACATTGTAAGTATGACTGGCTCATATTTTAGAGGAGATTCTATCAATATCCTCAATGCGGCTGATGAATCAAAATTTAAACATGTCACGTATAGCTACTACGAACAGATTCAAAGTTATCAATACCTAAAATCGTTGGGGATCGGCTACCACTTTTATCGAGATGGTTATTTAAGTGGTCTCCCAGAAGTGTTGGATGTCACAAAAAAGACCATTATACATATTCCCAACGTCAATTCTCGTGAAAGCACGGGTGATAAATACAATGAACGTTCAATGATCCTTGATATTATTAGTGGTGGACATGTTGACGAGTTTGATACCAATGAATATGGCATTTATCTGGTACCAGCACTACTCCCCGATGGCAGCGAACGTATACTTAAAGTCGCTGATCTTGTTGACGACGGGCCAAATCGGTCTCAAATACAAAACTATCTTAGAGATTTAGATAGCGCTGATGATCTCGATATCATAATTGCTTTAGGTATGGCAAAAGAAGGGTTTGATTGGGTCTATTGCGAACACGCACTAACGATTGGGTTTCGCGCCAGCCTAACAGAGGTTATTCAGATTATAGGCCGTGCTACACGTGACTGCGAGGGAAAATCGCATGCTCAATTCACTAATCTTATTGCCGAACCTGATGCTAGCTCCGAAGATGCTGCGTGGGCAGTAAATAATATGCTCAAAGCTATCTCTGTATCGCTGCTTATGGAACAAGTGTTAGCACCGAAAGTGAACTTTAGAATTAGGGGGGAAGTAATTGGCAATCAAGATGGTGATTACGAGATAAGCGTCGATGATTGGGATAAACCACCTAGTGAGTCAGCAAAAAAAGCAATAGAAAATAGTGACACCATCATCGCTAAACTAACTAATGATAGCAAAAAGTTACACTCGGCACTCACAGGAGAGTATGAGCCAGAGGTATGGCGTGACTATCACATACCTAAACTGCTAAGGGAATCGTATCCAGATCTAGAGGATGAAGAGGTTGAGCGTTTATCTGAGTTGTTTTTGACTGCGATGACAGTGTCCTCAAGTGGTGCGAAAGTGGTTGATGGTGAGCAAGTACCAGACGATGCTAAGCCACATATAGATGACCCCGATGAACCCTATACCGGCCCGTCAAAAGGTAGTGAGGTAGACCCAAATAAAAAGTTTTTACTAATGGGGGATAAATTCATTGCAGTCGAAGACTTAAATATCAACCTGATCCACAGTATTAATCCATTTCAACAAGCATATGAAGTTATTTCCAGAGAAATAGATGAAGACCTATTGCGGGTAATACAAGCACAAGTGCGAGCAATGCAATCTGATATGGATATCGACGAGGCCAAATCGTTAGCCCCACGCATCAAAGAGTTTCAGGACGAACATGGACGACAACCAGAGATAGGTAGCGCGGATGATATTGAGCATAGACTTGCAATTGCGCTGCAAAAGTTAATGCAGTGGGCGCAAGAAAGAAAGAATCAAGAAGCTGCTAGTTCGAAGGGATGAGGGAGACACTAATATGAAAAGAACAGGCCGACATCTATCAAAACGTTCCCTTAGCCTAGACGAGTTTTGGGAGCAAGAAAAGGATGACTTGTTTAAGGGTGTTGTTGCGAAGAAAAGTGCACCTAAAAACAACTCTGATCCGGCATTGTCTGGGGTTGACGAGATCAACCAGTTCTATGAATTGCACAAAAGAGAGCCAAATCAACATGGTTCGTTTGAAGAAAAGCTTCTTGCACGCAAATTGAATGGGCTAAGGGCTTTGTCTAACAGGCAAGATGTTATTGATGCTGATATTCACGGGCTCCTTCATGTTAAAGCTGTTCCCAAAGATAAATTAAAAGTAGAGAGTATGCCAATTCATAAATTGGACACTTTGAATGATGACGCTTTAGCTAATAGTCTATTGGGTATGCTGGCTGGTAGTGATATGGAGGGATTGTTTGATACGAAATCACTAAAACCCAGAAAGCTCAAAAATACACAAGAACGAGTGGGTCAACGAACACCGTGCCAAGATTTTCAGAGATACATCCCTATTTTTAATAGGATCAAGACTATAATCGATACAAGCAAAGATGCAGTCAAAGATTACCGTCAAGGCAATAAAATCAGTATTGGCGATGTCTTTATCTGGGGAGGAATAAGTTGCTTCGTTGCTAAAGAGGTAAAAATGGAGTACGACGCCGAAGGCAAACCGAATCCTCGATTTAAGATTGTTTTTGATAATGGGGTGTATGCGGATATGTTGCATCAATCCTTCTCTCAAGGCATGTACCGCAACAATGGAACTCGTCGCATAGATATGAATGTGTCAAAATTTCTTGGAGACTTATCTGTACCATTGGAAAGTCGTTATGGGAAAAAGACTGGAGAAATTTACTTTTTGGCCTCTCATTCAACTAATAGCGAGGTAGTACAATTTACCAATCTAATCAAAATCGGAGTAACATCTGACTCAACACCACTTCGTACTCGAAATGCAGAGTCAGAAGGCACCTATCTTTTTGCTCCTGTTCGAATATTGAAAATATTACCATGTTACAACTTGAATGTAGTTGGCCTTGAAGGGCTTATCCATAGTGCACTCAATCAGTACAGAAAGGAAATTAGGCTTGGACATAAGGCAACTGGGAAAAGTGTAATAGCTAAAGAATGGTTTGACGTTGAATTAAACAAAGCTGTTTCAGTTGCATTAGGCCTTGTCCGAAGGCAGTTTTCCGATATTGAAGTCGACGATCTAGGTAACATTCATTCAGGTAAAAAGGGTTAAGATGGCATTTGTCGGCTATGCTCGCGTCAGTACACGAGAACAGGATCTACAATTGCAACTAGAAGGGCTCAAGGCTGCTGGGTGTGACGAGATATTTCATGGCAAACATTCGGGTGAGTCAAAAGAAAATGAAGCTAAATTAGCTGAATTAGTCCGCTACATTCGTAAAGGTGATGTTGTTGTTGTTACAAAACTTGACCGGCTAGGCCGTTCGCTTAAATCAATCCTATCTACAATTGACGACATACATCAAAAAAATGCCACCTTGAAGAGCTTAGACGGGGTTATAGATACGTCAAATAACTCTCAAATAGCAAAAGCTATTATCGCACTGCTTGGTAAATTCGCTCAACTTGAACGCGACCTTATAGTTGACAGAACGAGCGAAGGACGACAACAGGCAATGGCTGATGGCGTTCAATTCGGTCGCCCCCCTAGTTTAAGTGGAGATGAAAAGCTTTCAGTGGTTAAAAAGTACAATAGTGGCAAAACGATGGACACTTTAGCAAAAGAATACAACGTCAGCCGGATGACTATTTCCAGAATCGTCAGGAAGTAAAACATCTGTACTTTTGGGCAGCTGTATATTTCTGCTTCGCTTGCTATTATTTGGATAAACCTTAAAAAAGGAATCGATTTTAATCATCTACTAGACGAATTGGCATAGTACATTCTCTGTTAGAAAGTACAGAGTAAAGCTGCTCTAGCGAATTAATAACTTTAGATGAAGTAAGAGCTTTAACCGTAAGCGTAAGCGTCTAGAGCGAACAATGATACCTACCACTTCTCAATATCAGCAAAATATAAGTCGCCTATTTTGGTATTCATTGAATAAACATAAGCTAGCATCTTTGCATATTTCAGCTATTGCGTCGCTGTGTCTATAGCTCCCATGAAGGCGCTTTTTGGGCCACCCTAATGGTGGAGCCGTTACGTTGGAGCACATATCTGCTAGCTTCACACGCTTAGTTGCATTATCCGCTAACGTTAGCGTTCGTATAGACACATTTCTTCTCTGCTCAAGCGGTTGAGCTTTATCATCTGTCAGGCTGAGCACAATAGACAGAGTTTTCTCACTAACTTGGGACTCTAATGCTTTCATCTCAAGGTCAGTACCTTCAAGTATATCGTGTAACAGTGCTCCAGCAATTTCATCTTCACATGCTACATTTCCAAATTCGATGAGTATGTCAGCCACATCGATCAAATGATTGACGTATGGAAGGTTGTCAGACTTCCTTTTTTGACTGGCATGATGAACAGAAGCTAACTTCAATACATTAAATAAGTAGTTGTAATCACTTGATATTTCATTCATAGACCTTTTCAAAAAGTGTTGGTTTGAGGAAGATTTTCCCATCCACTTTGACAGAAACATGCTCTACAAAGGCGTCTCTAATGAACGAAGTTTGCGCAAAACGAAATGGTTTATATTTAAACAAGCCGTCGACTAAAAAAAATGCCCGATCCAAACAATAGTAGTCGGTGTAAACCCAAGTGTGATGATCGTCCGGCAAAGATTGAGTCGCTTGCTTTTGCTTGAGATTCTCTTCTCGTAATTGCTTGAAATTTTCATCGCGTGCTAGACAGAAACTCTCATCACGCAGAAAGCTAACTGTTTCTTTATATACCTGTCGAATGGTATCTTCGTCTCCGCAAAATAACAAATAGCCCTCCGTTTCTACCTCATTATTGTCTTTTTGAACCAGTGCTAAGGATTTTATATAATTGTCAGTCACTCCGCATGCGCACCGTGAGTCTACTGATAAATAGTTGATAATGTAAAAGCACCAGTCTTTCGACTGAACCGTTTGACAATATTGTGTTAATAAAGCGTTTTGAAGTTCGTTCATGGTTTATGACCTCGATGAAACCCAGGTAACATAAGAACGTCAGAAATATTCGGCGCGGTAAAGTGCATCAATGCATTGAACAAAACTATCGTTTGTTACACTAGTTTAAAAATTAGTGTACGCATCGTGCAAAAAAAGGGCGACCTTCATGGCCTGCTTAAAGTATATTACTTAATCGCTGTAAAAAGCAATTGTAAATATTATTCCCTCAATATACTTATACCAGTTTGTATTAAGCTTGATGCCGTTCATATAACTGCTCTTGAATACGAGAGTATTTACGCGCAAACTTTAGTTAAGTTGATATATAAAACATTGGGTGCTCACATGGTAAAGACAGAACAAATGCGGTATGTCACTCATGACAATATTTACGTCAGGGTAGATGCTAACGATGTTTTAGAAGTTGCGAATCAACTGGGCGTGAATAAAAAAGTAATGTCCGCCCTCTTAGGTATAAGTCTAAGCACCTTGAATAAAAAGCTTCGTTCAACTGAAGACAGAAAATTAAATATAAATGTGAGCGAAAGATTACTTCGCTTACGTGAAGTCATCTCTGTTGTTGTTACTTATCTTGGCAGCAATGAAGGTGCTAGGCACTGGCTAAATACACCGAACAACGGACTGGAGAATAAGTGTCATTGTTAAATAAAGTACGTAACTGGGTTAACCTTATAAATGTATGATCCTGGTGTAATTTAAAACGACCGATATTGGATAAATGTTCGACACTCAAATTGGGTTTAAATGTTCGCCATTGTTAAAAGTACGAAACCGATTAAGACAAGATTGTCGTTGAATTCACGTTCGATATTCTCTCTACTGAATAAAGTTATGATGTAATTACGTTAAGTCTACCTTAACGGTAAACTCCACTAGTTAGGCTCACTAAAATACCGGTATGTGCGTGTCAGTAGCGAACTATCCAAATAGTTGCATACATTATTTAACAACGACACCATTATTCCTAATATAGGAGTTGGTGAACTGAAGTGGCAAACTAAACCCGAACACGTTTTTAGGTGGTAATATTCCCCTAAGAGGTGTTCAATGAAAAAACAACGTCGTACATTTAGTACTGAATTTAAGCATGATGCTGCGAGTCTTATTTTAGACCAAGGATATAGCTT
>Ga0307966_1002078_pt1 | contig 15377 bp, 13 predicted proteins | sample OrgLakmetagen646_FD_203141 | JGI IMG/M metagenome (GOLD analysis project Ga0307966, IMG submission 203141) | Saline water microbial communities from Organic Lake, Antarctica - #646 | ecosystem: Environmental > Aquatic > Non-marine Saline and Alkaline > Saline | place: Antarctica: Organic Lake... | reverse complement strand
ATGTCGAACAGCACGCGTATACGTCCCTAGCCTCCGAAACTTCCAACCCGACCCAATGAAAAACATCCGCATACGCCGTCACGACATCACGCTATCTCCTAATTACGAGCGTGTCATCATTCGCCCATTCATTCCGGGAAAAGCTGCTGGCATACATCGCATCATTGATCGGGTGTTTGGTTTAACCGATGAAGCAGTCGAGCAACAGATGGATTCTGTGCGCCTTGATTTCAGCGAACGTCACTACGACATCGAATTACTCCTGCAAGCACCGTTTGCGAAAGTCCAGCACCACATAGCTGCGCCCCATTTACTTTCGCGCGAGCGTCAACTGCTAATCGGTGCTCTCTTCGCGGCGGAATATTCGCTCGAATCCGCAGCCCTGTTTAATCCCTCAATGGTGCTCCATCCGGATCAATCCGGAGCCCCTAAAGGCGGCCTGCGTTTTATCATAAGCCTGCGCGCAACAGGAGAAGGGCATATCTCATCAATCGAATTCCGGGCGGGCACGGTCACAAAAAATGGCACCATTCAGCTCGATCCCGTTTCGCGCTACGTAACCACACCCGAGATCATTTCTGACCCCGCTTACCATAAAGAAAGTTTCATCCTTAAGCTCCAGCAAATGGGCTTCGATAACGAACAGGCGTGGCACGTAATGGATTCACTGCCTGAGAACTTCTCGCTGAAGACACTCAACGAGAGCATAAGTCAGATTAAAAAACGGGTGGACGATCCGCATAACCACGACTTCATGCGTGCTTTGGAATGCATTCGCTGGTTAGCCGACTCGAATTATGAAATTTGTTTTTCAGAGAATTTAGCCGTCAGCGAACGCATCATCTTCCCGGTATCCGCTAACGAATCAAATGGGATCGAAGACGCCCGCTTCGTCCGCTTTGTGGATGACGATGGGGCAGTGACTTATTACGCGACCTACACCGCGTATAACGGCCACGACATTCTACCGCAATTGATCTGCACGGGGGACTTTCTCCATTTTCGCATTCTAACATTGAATGGGGATGGCGTGCAGAATAAAGGCATGGCGCTCTTTCCCCGGCGTATCAATGGTCGCTATGCCATGCTCTCCCGGCAGGATGATGAGAATGTCCTCATCATGTTCTCCGATGGCCCGCACCACTGGAGCGATCCGAAAGTGATCCTACGTCCCGAGGCGATGTGGGAATCCGTCAAAATCGGCAACTGCGGCTCGCCGATTGAGACTGAGGCAGGTTGGCTTGTTCTAACTCACGGCGTAGGCCCGATGCGAAAGTATTGTATCGGTGCAGCCCTGCTCGATCTGGATGACCCGACGCGGGTGATTGGCCGCTTACGACAACCGCTACTTTGCCCCGAAGGCGACGAACGCGAAGGCTACGTGCCGAACGTTGTCTATAGTTGTGGCTCAATGCTCCACGGCAGGGATTTGATTATACCTTTCGCTATCAGCGACCGAGCATCGGTCTTCTCGACTGTATCGCTCGATGATCTGTTGGAAGCACTACAAACGGAATAATTCTAAAATCCTCCACTGTAATGGAAATTATAATACGAAAAACTGCTGAAGAATGCGCTGAATTCGCTGCCAAAATTGTAGAAAATTACCTCCGTATAAATCAGCGGCCCGTGTTGGGATTAGCGACCGGAAGCACGCCACTGCGTTTATATAAAATACTCATTCAAAAAAACAAAGAGCAGGCAATCAGCTTCAAGAAATGCGTAACATTCAACCTGGATGAGTACGTTGGCCTGACCTCGGATCATGCGCAGGCCTATCGCCACTACATGGATACCGAGCTTTTCCAGCACACGGATATTCAAATAGAGAATACCCATGTGCCGGATGGTATGGCCGAAGACCTTCGCCAGGAATGTCAACGCTACGAAACAGCCATTCGCAACTCTGGTGGTATCGGATTACAAATCCTCGGAATCGGCAGTAATGCACACATCGGATTTAACGAGCCGATGTGCTCCCTCTCATCCAGGACTTGGGTCAAGATTCTGAGCCGCGAAACTATCCGTGCCAACGCTCGTTTCTTCAACTCCCCCGAAGAGGTCCCCAAGCACTGTATCACGATGGGTATCGGAACGATTATGGAGGCGAAACACTGCATCGTATTGGCCACCGGTGAAAGCAAAGCAGACGCGGTGGTCAATATGATCGAAGGCCCCATTTCCGCTAACTGCCCCGCATCCATTCTTCAGATGCATCCGCGCACTACCATCATTGTGGATGAAGATGCCGCAAAGCGCTTACAAAATAAATCCCACTACACCTGGGTCGAACAGAACAAACTCGACTGGCAACAGTACTAAACCGATGCAACTCGAAATGTCTAAATCCGTTGTCATTATAGTCGCTCACCCTGATGATGAAACACTCTGGGCGGGTGGGACGCTTCTCTCGAATCCCTCATGGGAGTGTTTTGTGGTTTGCCTTTGCCGTGGCAGCGACAGGGATCGCGCTCCCAAATTCCATACTGCCTTGAACGAACTCGGTGCGACCGGAGCCATCGCCGATCTCGACGATGGCCCGGATCAAAAGCCCCTCAAGGCCGGGTTGATTGAAAGTGCTCTTCTAGAGCGACTGCCATCCAGGAAGTATGATCTCATAATTACCCACTCCCCGAGAGGTGAATACACCAGGCACCGTAGGCATGAAGAAGTGGGCAAAGCAGTGATCAAGCTCTGGGCTGAACAGGGTGTGTCAACCGACGCGCTTTGGTGCTTCGCCTACGAGGATGGCGACCGGACCTACCATCCTCGGCCAATCAGAATAAACACGAGCTACAACAAACTCACCTCTCAGATCTGGGACAGGAAATACGACATCATCACGAGGACTTACGGATTCAGTGAAGATAGCTGGGAAGCCACAACCACGCCCCGGGCGGAAGCCTTTTGGCAATTTGATAACGCAGCAAACGCTAAAACTTGGGCGAACACCAAACAGGAAGCAAAACAATGAAAGTATTATGTTTATATGATTACCCTCCTTCACCAGGAGGTCTCGCCACCCAAGGCGATTTACTCTATCAAGGCCTTCGTGAGCTGGGCGTGGATGTCTATGCCACAGATGTGGAGTCGAATCAGGAGAAGGAATGGTATTATGATTGGTTCAAACCGGACGTTGTTGTCGGTGTCGGCTACTGGGGTCATGCGCCCCACCTGATTCTGCACACCCAGAAACACGGCATGCAACCCGTGCCCTGGCTCGTTGCCGACGGATATATCGCCAACTACCAAAAAGAGCTGAACGCATTACCGCTCATCTTGGTCACCTCACATTGGGTCAAGGAAATGTATGTCCGCGATGGCATTAAGCCCGACAATATCGAAGTGCTGCCCGTCGGTTGCCAGACCGATCAATTCACACCGCGAAGCAATGACAACCCAAAGATCCAAGCCGTCCGGGCAGGTCTCGGCATTTCGCCCGACCAATTAATGATCCTGACCATTGGTGGCGATGCCGCCTCGAAAGGTGCGCAGGAAGTGATGCAAGCATTAGCCAGCATCCATGAACCCATGCCCGACTGGCGCTACGTCTGCAAAGTATGGCCACAGGAGCGAACGGAGCAGCAAAATGTGATCGATCTCAAACTGGCAAATGATCTGGGAATCGCCGATAGAATCATCTACGCCACGAATACCATTTCCCGTAACTTTATGCCCTATTTAATGGGTGCCTGCGATATCTATGCAGCCCCTTCCCGCCTCGAAGGATTCGGCATGCCACACGTCGAAGCCGGAGCCAGCGGCAAGCCAGTGATTGGGATCAACGCTATGGGCCTGCTCGATACCATGATTCACGGAGAGACCGCACTACTCGCTGGTGTGGATCGCAAAATTGTTGTCAACGAAGTCATTCTCGGCGAGGAGTCCGGCTATCCGAAAGACCACAAGATGACCTTCGATCCACCCCGCACCGTGGACTACCGGGCGAGCGTTCCCGACATCGCTGCTCATCTAAAAACTCTGATGAAAGATCCCGCACTGCGGCAGAAAATGGGCGCAGCAGGCCGAGTCCGTGCCACAGAAAAGTTCGATTACCGCGTAGTCGCCAAACGATTCGTCGAGATCATTAACCAGCGGTTAAATATCTACTAACCAGCACACGGGATGAAACCGAAGCACCAACTTATAATTCAAGCAGCGAAAGAAGCTGCGCTGGAAGTCCTCTTGCATAATGCGAGCGGGCCTTTTCAAGGACTTCCACGCACAGCTGGCTGGGGGTATCCCGAGCCCTATACACGTGACTTGATGTTTTCGATTCTGGGCATTGCCGTCACGGGAAATAAAAAATTGCTCAACAGCATCCGGAGAGTCCTGGAAACCCTCGCGAAAAACCAGTCCACACTCGGGCACATACCCTCACTCGTCCATGACAAGGACGACCGAGGTGCCAGCGATGCCACGCCCTTGTTTTTGCTGGGAGTCGGCATCTTCAGGCAAGTCATGGATGAAGCCGATTTCCTCAAAGAAGCTGTTGAAAAAGCTTTTACCTGGATGGATTACCAGAGCCCATCCGACGACGCGCTCACCGGCCAGTTGCCGACCAGCGATTGGCGTGATGAACAATGGGTGCTCGGTTACGGCTTGTATGTAAACACCTTGGTCTACGCCTATCTGCGCCTCTTTGGCAAACACGAGCAAGCCGATGAAGTCGGCCATGCCATGGGTAAATTCACGATCACCGGGGGCGTCATGCATCGGCATGTCCACGAAGGCCTCGTGGTCAAACATAAGCCCTATTACGCATTCTGGTCGTATAAAATATACAGCAGCGAACGCTTCGATCTCCTCGGCAACAGCCTGGCCATTCTGTCGGGGATGGCCTCACCGACTCGCGCAAACGACATGGTCTCGTGGATTGAATCCGAGTGTGCGCACATGCAACAAAACGGAGAGCTCTCCGTCGAGTTACCCCCCAATTTTTTTCCTTACACCAAACCCGAAGACGCCGATTGGCGTGCGCGCTACGCCGAATTCAACAACCCCGGGGAATATCACAATGGCGGCATTTGGCCCTTCATTGCCGGTTTCTATGTCGCAGCCTTGGTTGCCGCTAAGCGCTACACCCTCGCCGAAGAAAAACTCATCGCACTCACGAAGCTCGTCACACTTTCCCGTAATGGCGAACTCACATTCGGCTTCAACGAATGGATCAAAGCGCAGGACGGTCAAACCAAAGGCCAGGACTGGCAGACCTGGAGCGCCGCCCTCTACCTCTACGCAGCTAAGTGCGTCGAAGACCGCAGCACCCCCTTTTTCGATGCGATGCGGTAAAGGGCGCGTAATCTTAGGTGGTGTCTTCGCCGGGCACCCGATATTATGAAATGGCTTCGCCCTACTCGAAAAAGGGCGTCCGGCGGACACGCCACAAAAATATGCTAAAAAAAGTCAAGGACGCACAGACCTGCGCACATCGAGACAGCTGCGCATCACCAAATCTCCAGTTTGCAAAAAGGAGAGCAGCGAGAACTCTGGAGCTACGAAAGGCTCTCGAAAACCAAGCTCGCCCGATAGTGCTCCGCCTCCCTCTGATATTCGTGCCGCAAATGACTCTGACAACGTGTCAAGGCATCAACGATTCGCAAACCGAGGCCAGTGCCAGGGGTTCGGCTTGCCTTACATGCATTGCTGACGGATAAAAAAGTCTCCCCCGCATCGTGGGTGATGGCGGCGGCAATTGTTCCAGTGCCGTGTTTCAGGGCATTGCTAAGAAAATTGTGCAGAATCTGGCGAATGATCCACGGCACGGCGATGACTTGACCGCCCTGCCCGTAATCGCAAACCAACTCGCGACCTTCCTCGCGGGCAAGCAGGGTGAAGGGCTCGATGATGTCTTCCACCAGTGAAACCAGGTCAATCGGCTCGGTTTCTGTCGACAACTGATTCCGTTCAGCCCGCGCAATCAAAAGGCATTGATCGACATAGCTTTCAAGGTGTTGCAGCCCGTCCTGGAGTCCCTCGGAAAGCTCTGGATCAATCTTTGTCGAAGCATCCTCAAGTTGCAGGCGCATAAGGGTCAGCGGTGTGCGCAACTCATGCGCTACCTGGGCTGAAAACTCGGCTATCTCGCGATAACCTGCCTCAATGCGTTGGAGTAAGGCATTAATATTCTTCGTGATGGTTTCCAATTCACTGTCGGCATCGCTTGCTTCGACTCGGGCATTCAAGTTGACCGTCCCAATCTGCTGCAACTGCGCGTTGATTTTAGCCAGAGGACGGAGCGATTTGCGCGCCAGGTAACGACCCAGCAGCAGTGCAGTCAGCGCCACTGGAATAGAAATTAACGCTGAAATATGCAAAATATGGCCGGCGATGTCGTCGATTTCTTCTTTAGAATAAGCACCGTGCAGAATAAAATCGGGATTTTCCGGATGCACGCGCTCCCACTGTTCGTATTGCAGCTCATGCCTTAGGTGCAGATAGGTGATTCCGGCAAAGAGCAGACCGACCGCCAGGATGCTTGAGGCAAACCAGAGGGTCAGCCGGGACTGAAGGTTTGGGCGGTTCATTCAGTTTCCGGATGAAGTGCGTAGCCGACGCCGCGCACGGTGTGTATGAGAGGCACTTCGCCGGGTTGCTCGATTTTTTCGCGCAGGTATTTGATGTAAACCTGCACGACATTGGTCCCGGAATCGAAGCTTTGATCCCAGACGTGCTCGACGATGGCCATCTTACTGGCGGGCTTGGGCGAGTTCAGCATGAGCAGTTCCAGCAGGGCAAACTCGCGGTTGGTCAGGTGTATTTCCCGCGTGCCCCGCCAAGCGACGTGGCCGACCAAATCCAATTTCAAGTCGGCCACCACCAGTTCGTTGCTTAGATTGGGACGCTGCCGCCGCAGGACTGCCCGCAGACGGGCGAGGAGTTCGGATAGCGAGAAAGGCTTCGGGATATAATCATCGGCCCCCGCATCCAAACCTTGAATACGATCCTCGATCCGCGTGCGTGCGCTCAGGAGAATGGCGGGCGTATTATGATTGTTTCGGCGCAGATGGCGGACGACCGAGATACCATCGCGACCGGGCATCATAATATCCAGCACCCAAACATCGTAGCTATTATTTTCAGCTAGCCAGATCGCCTCATCACCGTCTTGCGCGACATCCACCGCATAGCCAGCTTCAACCAGCCCTTTTTTCAAAAAGCTTGCCACCTTGGCTTCGTCCTCTGCGACCAGTATCTTCATTTTCGAGTAAGACTAACCCCGCTAAACAGAAAGATAAACAAGTTCTTCAATTTTAAAACATAAGCAATTTTTGCCATACAATATGCTAAATGATGGGTGTTTATGGATGGGTGTCTTTCGAATCACTGACCTTTAAAGTAAAGGAGTCTCAGCCCGTTGAGGCACACCAGCACGGTGGAGCCCTCATGGCCGATCACGCCGAGCGGTAAGGAGATGCGGTTGAACAGGGCGAAGCTGACTAAGACCAAAATGACCGAGAGCGCGAAGGCGAGGTTTTGGGTGACGACGCGCCGGCTTTTCTTTGCCAGAGCGAAGGCGTTGACGAGGTGTTCCAGTCGGCTGCTCATGAGGACGACATCGGCCGTCTCCATGGCGACGTCCGTGCCCGCCGCTCCCATCGCGATGCCGACATGTGCCTTGGCCAGCGCGGGCGCGTCGTTGACGCCGTCGCCGACCATGGCGACGACGCCCTGCTTCGTGAGTTCTTCGATCTTGTGCAATTTTTCCTCCGGCAAGAGCCCGGCATAGACTTCGGTGATCCCTACTTCGCTCGCCACGGTCTGTGCCACTTTTTCATTGTCGCCAGTCAGCATAACGATCCGGCGAATCCCTAGCCGCTGCAAGCGCTGGATCGCGGCAGCTGCACCTTCGCGCAGCTGATCCGCCACCGCAAGCCACCCGAGTAAGCGACGCACTGCACCGTCGGGATCGACCTCTGCGAGGAGAATGACCGTCTTGCCCTCCGAAAGCAGGCTATCAATCGCGGTCGTCTGCTCCGTATCGAGAGCACCTCCACGCTCGCCATAGAGGCGAGGGCTACCGACCAGGATGCGCATGCCCTGCACGGTTGCTTCCGCGCCTTTGCCGGGGAAAGCTTGAAAACCTTCCACCTTCAGGAGTCCGCAGCGTTTGTCCTTCGCAGCCTGCTCGATGGCACGGGCGATGGGGTGTTCGGAGTGGGCTTCGAGCGATGCAGCTACTTGTAACAGGTCAAGCTGGCGTCGCTGCCGGTCGGCCTCGCTGCCGGCAGAGCGCGGGCTCGGCACGACATCGGTGACACCTGGGCGGCCCGTCGTCAGGGTGCCGGTTTTGTCGAGGGCCACGGTATCCACCGAGGCCAATTGCTCCAGATGCACGCCGCCCTTAAATAAGACCCCGCGTCGAGCCGACCCGGCAATGGCCGCCCAAAAGGCCGCCGGAGTGCTGATGACCAAGGCACAGGGCGAGGCCACTACCAGAATCGTCATCGCACGGTAAAAACTGCCCACCCATTCGGCACCCCAAAGCAGCGGTGGCACGGCGATCAAGCCCAGCGTGAAGAGGATTACGAAGCCCGCATAATAGCCTTCCGCCTTTTCCAGGAAGCGCTGGCTGTGGGCTTTTTCCTCCTGAGCTTCCTCGACCAGCTGAATGATCCTAGCGAGCGTTGAGTCCGCCGCCGCTTTGGTCACCCGGTAGCTCAAGCTCCCGTGCTGGTTCATCGTCCCCGCGAATATCCCGCTGCCAGGCTGCTTGTGCACCGGCATTGACTCTCCACTGAGCGACGATTCATCAATCGAACTCTCCCCTTCGAGCACCTCACCGTCGAGCGCGATCCGGCCGCCCGGACGCAGGCGCACCACCGTCCCGACAGTGACCGATTCGACCGGGAGCATCTGCATTTCACCGTCCACCTCACAGCGCACCTCGGAGGGGCGCAGATCCATCAGCGAGCGAATGGCTGAGCGCGAGCGGCTGAGCGCGTGGTTTTGCAAAACGTTCGAGAGTGAGAAGAGAAAGAGTAGCATCCCGCCTTCGAAAGGCGCACCCACCACGGCAGCTCCCAAGGCGGCGAGAATCATTAGCAAATCCACGTCGAGCTTGCGTTCCCGCAGCGAGTGCAGCCCATTGAGTGCCCCATACCAGCCACCGGCTAGGTAAGTTAGCGTATAGGCGACTGCCGCCGCCATGCCCCAGTCGCGCACGGCAGCCAGACCGCCTGCTGCAAGGGTGATGGCGGCTACCAACATCAGTATGAGCTCTTTCCGCTCGCTGCTCAGGGCTGACCAGGTAAAAAGCCGCTGAACTGCACCGTTCACTCTCTCCTCCGGACATTCCGCGCAGCCGCGTGCCTTGCGCCGTGGACAGATTTCATAACGCGGGCAGTCCGCTTGCAGGCAGATGGTCTGAGTAGGTTTCATAGTAATAGCTGGGAGATAAGGAACCTGGGATTAAATTCAGTCGTCGTGTTCATCGCTCTCGTCGTCTTTGTAGGCATTCCGATCACCGTGTTCGTCGTGCTTTGCTTCGTTCGCCTCGTCTTCTCCCAGTGCAACAGTCATTTGAACCCAAGGAAGCTTAATTTGACCCGAACCCGTTTGATAGTTCTTCACGAGTTGTGCCATAAAAGCCAGGCTCACGGCCAGCAGGGCGAGGCCGAAAATTGGCCGTGGCGACTTCAGCCCGGAGCCAGCCCGCACCCGTTTCCGTCCGGTCACCATAGAGAGGGCGATATTTTCACGAAAGCGAAGCGTGTGCAGGACGAGCCCCAAAAGGTGTGCCACGATCATCGCGAGGAGTGCCCATGCGAAGATCTCATGCACGTCTTCGGCCCAGTCGATGTGCATATTCACTCCCGTCAGCACAGAGCCCGCGAGCAAGCCGAACATGAGCAAATAGACTGCCCAAGCCATAGGGTTGTGCCCAGCTTCGGCGTTCTCTTTTTTGCTAAAGAAGTCGCCGACAAAGGCCGGTATTCCCCTGACTGCCTCCAGTAAGCCCCGCCAATTAATCGGGCGCGACCCCACCACGAACAACACCAGCCGCAGCAGCAACAAAAAGCCCGCCGTTAAGCCCGCAAGCATGTGCCACTCGAAGAGCGGCGAGTCATCGTCCACCGTCAGTCCGATAACCAGAGCCATGCTCACCGATGCCGCAAACAACCAGTGAAAGACACGGATCGACCAATCCCAGACAATTTCTTTTTTTGTAATTTGCTTCATCCTGCAAATTATAGCAGGAGCAACCTTAGATTCCGCCTCATCTATGATTAGAAATTTCTAAGTATCCGTCACTAACTGATAGGAATTTGCTTTTCGGCGGCGTAGCCGGGGTGGAACCCTATCTCTTGCCCCTTTTTTTTCTTAGCAAATCACTTATTCCATAACACAAGATAATCGGCAGGCGTGAGCACTGTAATCGGCGGACTAGAGGGAAAATCTTTTACATTCCGTGTAATTAAATGAGTCGCCCCCCAAGCCAGGGCGGACTCCAGTTGCAAACCATCTTCGAGATCCGGGAGTTCCCGTGCTAATGCCGCATCGACGACCGAGCCATCCAAGGACGCAAGGTCTAAAAACTCCCGCAGGCGCTTAAAGACTAAGTATATTTCACTACGAGGACTCGCTCGCTGAATGTAAGTGATACTGGAAATCGAGAGTGCGTTCACCGCCCCCAGGCATTTCCCATAACGAGCCAAAGCCAGGCACTCGGACGAATCGGGGAACCAAGGTGCCCGACACTCGAGAACATCCAGCACTACATTGGTATCGTAGAAAAGCTTATCCATGCTTCTCGCGTATTCGGGAAGACCGCTCATCAAAAGGCGCTTTCGCTGAGAATACGCCGAGAAGGTCATGCATGCCGCCCTTGGCCTTGGGCCCGACCATCTCATCTTTAAACTGCGACGCGCGATCCGCCTTCCAGAGTGTTAATGAATCCGCAAAAAGGCCGGAAACAGTCGTGTGCCGGTCTTTAGCAATCTTTTTAGCTTCCAAGATCGTTTTCTCAGGCAAAGAAAGTGTGAGTTTACTTTTCATACGTGTATTTTGCTCCTTTTCGCACGTATGTCAAATCGTAGTAGCGCTTGTCCTTGCATAGTCGAAAGAGCGGAGAGTGCTTCCATGCCTTTTGTAATGGAGAAAAGGCACGCCTGTTCAGTGTGGCCTCGAGTCGCACACGCTTCCAGCGTGTTTTCCATGAGGAGAATCACGCTGGAAGCGTGAGCTACTGTTAGGGATGAAGCGGAATCATGACGGAGTTCTGACGGAGATGGCGAAGCAAACATTGGGCTGGTCGGTTGCCCCCTCCCTCCCTTTGGCAAGTCTCGCGAATCGACTGAAAGCAATTGCCACTGATGGTGGATACGTTTTTTTGCCTCCATGCCGACACATTATTTTACATACGCCCATACCTCTTTAACTGATACGAGTAACGCGCCGCTTGGGACGGTCGTCGTCGTTCGTCAAAAGAACCCGAATCTTTATGAAGTCGGAGGCTTTCTGCTCGATTGCGGCTGCCTCGGTGCTAAAGACGCTTGGTATAATTCCTTTGATAAGGAGACTTTTGAAGCCTTCCGTGAGGACTTATTCGAAAAAGACTTTATTGAGCGCGATGGTAATTGGGGGCGAAAACTAGTCGAGGAAGGTGTCGCCTACGCGCAACGATTCGGCATCAAGCCGCACTGTGATTATAAAAAAGCGGCTCGGGTCTTTGGTGGCATCAATGTGCAGGATTGCCCGGAGGAGTTTACCTTTGGGCGCGATGGAATGCCCTTTTTCTGCCCGGGGCCGAATGACGATGCCGCAGCCATGCGCCGTGTGCGCGCACAATTGGAGCGAGTCTGCGGCAGTGACTTTCACTTCATGATGGAAATTGATGCGAATGAGGATCCGTATCAAACCGAGGAAGACGCGATCGCTGGTCAAATTGAACCCCTACTGGAACTCGTAACGGAAGGTAAAAAAATACGCTGGGTAATCGACCGCTTGCGGAAAATCGCGTATCAAAACCAAGATTCAGCAATCGCCTTCTACGCGCTAGGAACCGCACTTGCAGTCAATAAAGAACATGAAAAAGCCGTTCAAGCATTCGACCGTTCGCTCGAACTCAATCCTGAGTTTGCGCTCGCGTGGCGTAATAAGGGCGCGGCACACATAAAATTGACCGATCTCACCTCGATGATCACATGCTACCGAAATGTGATGCGCTTTGCAGAACCCGGCGACGAAGAATACGACTCAGCTGAAGCGACGCTTCAACAGTTGGCTAAAAATGTCAAAAAGAACGACGGTGTTGACTTGGAGAGCTATTACCAGTCAGGACTCCATTTCGACAAAGCTTGGGAGCATATTCACGTCAAAGACTGGGAATCGGCACTCGTTGAAATGCGGGAATCGGCACGACTCAATCCGCGCTCCTATCAAGCATCTGGCAATGTCGGACTCTGCTTGATAAAACTTGGTCGAAAAGACGAAGCGAAGGAAGCGCTACGGCAGTCGATCAAGATCAACCCCGACTACGACATCGCCGTGCAGAATTTAAGATTTTTAGAACAGGAAACTGATTTTGATCCAGATAAAATCAAGGTGCGGGTAGAAAATTCGAGCACTCGCAACATTATGGATTAAGAACTGATTGCCCCTTTCCTGGCTCTTGGCTGCGAGGGCGCAACGGAAGCGAGCAATTGTACCGGGCACGGGGAAAAGCGGCGTAGAATTTCATCATTAGGTTGAAGTTCACGAATTCCTAAGCGCTTTCGTGTCATTTTGCGGGTTAAAATGTACCACCTTTTTGCGGGTCAAAGTGTACCACCCTGAGATGCTTACTTTCATGATTTAGATTCGTTGAGTGTCGAGGACTTAATGGTCCTACTACCTTATTTTCTGTTCCCCTAGCGGGGTCTGGGGGCGGCGATGAGCCCCTAGGTCTATGATTAGTCAATGGTGGTTTGGGCAGCTTCTTTCATTCTGTAGCTTTTTCCTTTGATTTTGATGAGATTTGCGTGGTGCAGGAATCGGTCGAGGATGGCTGTGGCGGCGGGAACGTCGCCAATGAGCTTGCCCCATTCTTCGAGTGGACGGTTCGAGGTCATCAGAGTTGAGCGCACTTCGTAGCGGCGCATGATAATCTCAAAGAGATATTCGCCTGACTTAGGCGGGAGTTGGGCAATGCCCATGTCGTCGATGATGAGCAGATCGCATTTGAGGTAGCGTTTCATGGTGCGTTCGTGACGTTGGTCAAGGCCGTCGTCGCGTAGATCGGCCAGAAGGTCGAAGATGGAGCGGTAGAGCACTATTTTGCCGCTCTTGATCAGTTCGTGTCCGATGGCTTGCGCGAGGTGACTTTTACCAACGCCGGGCGGGCCGATCAGGAGGATGTCTTCGGCCTTATCCAGGAAGCGCCCGGTGGCCAGGTCGTGGACTTGGCGACGATCAATGCCGGGATTGAAGCTGAAGTCAAAGCCGTCGAGAGTGCGCTTTTCGCGGAAGTCGGCGGTTTTGGTGCGTCGTTCGATCATGCGCTGTTCACGCACGTTGAGTTCGTCTTGAAGGAGCAGTTCGAGGAACTCCAGGTGGTCGAGTTGGTTGCCCCGGGCTTCACGTAGGCGCAAGTCAAGACTGGTGGCGAGTCCGCCGAGGCGGAGCTTGCGCAGGGTGTGTTGCAGGTGTGGTTCGATCATGGTTTGGATGTGGTTGTTTGTTTTAGTTGAACAGGTCGCCAGTCTTGGCGAGAGTGTCGTAGCTGTGAGGATTACGAATGAGTTCGTGCTGCTGCAGGAACGAGAAGGTCTCCTGATCGTGCGGGGACTCCAGCCAGCGGCGTAGGTCACGGAGGGTGTATTGCCCGTGGATGCAGGCTTTACGGGCGGCTTCGTTGATCCGTGCGGATGTATGTTTACCCTTGAGCCTGAGCAGACCTTGAAGGCGACGCAGGGCGCGTTCCTTGTCGGTGGCGATCATGTTGTCTGCCCATGTGGTGACGTGCTCGCCCATCCTGATGACTTTGCCACGGTAGTAGTTCGTCGATTGGATGACATCACCGCGGCAGCCGCCCGCACCGAGCACCTGAGTGTATTGGCCCTTTTCCAAGCGGGTGTGCACGGTGAGTTTTTCCATCTTTGCATTAAACACCCGCACCATCGCCGCGTCCCAGCGCACCCACACTTGCAGGCCGACGTATTGGGCAGGCACCTCGTAGTAGGCTCCTTTGACTTCCACGTAGCTGTCGCGGTGGACGCTGCGACGGCCTTCTTCATAGCAAGGAAACAGACTGTCGGGCAAAGGCTTCAAAGCTGCTTTCTCGGCCTGCTCAAAGTGGGTGCAAACTTGCCGCTTGGTCGTGCCGTGGATGCGTTTATCGGACACGTTTGCCGTCCACCAGCGCAGGTGCGCGTTCACTTCGGCCAGGCTTGTGAACGACTTGCCCTTGAGCGCGTTGTTTTTGACGTATTTGACGCCCGCCTCGACCTTCCCCTTATCGGTTGGCATGTAGGGGCGTGAAGGCAAAATTACCGTGCCGTAGTGCGCGGCAAAGTCGCGCAGCTTCGGGTTCAGCTCCGGTTCATACCAATCAGCTTTGCTCACTGCCGCCTTTAGGTTGTCAGGACAAAGCCGTTCAGGTACACCGCCAAAGTGGCGGAAGGCGTTCTCCAGGCTCCTTAAAAAGCTCTCTGAGTTTTGGCTGAGCACGGCCTCCACATAGCTCTTACGTGAGTGACTGAGCGTCACGATCAGCACATGCACCTTCTTTCGCCGCCCGTTCTCGCCGATAGGCATATACAGCGTCCCATAGTCGATCTGAGCCTCTTGTCCCGGCTCGCACTCCATCCGCCAGACACGCTCGGCACTGTCCGTGTCCAAGCCCTGCACAAAGCGATACACGCTGTGATAAGAACCATCGAAGCCATGCCCCAGACTTAGATCGTGATGAATGCGCTCAATGCTCAGCCCAGACTTGAACCACTCTTTGATCTTAAGCCGGTGGGGTTCACAGCTACTGACCGGGCCGTTTTTCCCGGTTTGCGGGTTGGTACATTTTGAATCGCAAACGTAACGCTTCACAGTGGCGCGGTGTACGCCCAGTTCACGCGCTATTTTGCGCTCTGCCCAGCCCTTTTCGTGCAGCGAGATTATTGATTGTTGAAGTTCCACTTTGGTGATGTTTGACATCCCAAAGGTGGTACACTTTAACCCGCAAATTGCTGGTACACTTTACCCGCAAATTGACAAAAGTGCGCGTGCTCCAAATTTTGGCATGAACCAATCAGACATACCTTCCATCCTAGGATTATCTTTTATCATCTGATTTAGTAACTCTTTCGGCTATTCGTAAATTCTTGTGAAGTAAGCGGGATGCATGTTGAAAACTGGTATGACATCTCAAGAAGAACACTACGAGCAATTATTGGGTTTGAGCG
>Ga0307966_1002076_pt1 | contig 15379 bp, 9 predicted proteins | sample OrgLakmetagen646_FD_203141 | JGI IMG/M metagenome (GOLD analysis project Ga0307966, IMG submission 203141) | Saline water microbial communities from Organic Lake, Antarctica - #646 | ecosystem: Environmental > Aquatic > Non-marine Saline and Alkaline > Saline | place: Antarctica: Organic Lake... | reverse complement strand
GACCTGGCACTTGATGAGGTTGATAATATTGACCGGATACGGTTGCTTTATTTTAGTGCAGGCATTACATCCTACAACAATTCGCTCTGGCTCACCTTCGACTATTTTCCATTTCTGTTTCGCCTTGATGAGGATGGAAACATCAGTGAGAGGTACAAATTTTCGGATAAACAAACGCTGGAAGTCGTGCAGCGACAAGGTTTGTGGGGAACGAGGACAATCTCTATTTGCACTAACATTCAGAAAATAGACTCAAAAATATTCTGCTGGAAAGGGAATGCCGGTCAGGATATTGACTATGGCTGGTATGCACTGGATCTGGATAATCCCGAAGCACCGGTTACTTCGGGGTCGATAGAGGATGTTGGTGGTGAGGCAAGTAATTTACGTATAATCCATGGAGAGTCTACAGCAGTCGCCTTTTCACCGGCGCTATTTTTTGGTGAAGGGTCCAGCTATCTGCTCAGGAGTGAACATAAATTGGTGGATACTGACTAAACTGTGTCGCTGCAGAAAATACGCTACAACCGGCTTGATATTGAGTCAAATCTCACCCTTCGACGATGACAAGTAGGTCGAAGCTCCTGCTTCGACAGGGCAAGGAACTATTCAGAGATGATTGCAGAAACGTAGGTTATCGTTCTGTTTGTATCAACGCTAATCTTCTTTAAGAAATAATTGCTTGATGCGACATAATCGAAGCGGGAGCTTCGATTTACGTACCTCGGGTCGCCTGACCCGAGCGGGAGATGTATTTAAAAGCTACGAGCATTAGATCATAAAATAGTAAACCACAATCGTAGTAATGATCCGACCCTCTTCATTTTGAAAACCCAATAAACGCTACTCAATTTCATACTCAATCTCAGCTACAACCACATGAGGCTCACCATACCGGTTATCTACAAAGTAAATTTTATTATCCGTGGCATATTTTACCTGGATTAGCCAGCCTGTTCGTATGGACTCATAATCCTGGCTAAGTTCCTTTATTGGGGTATATCCCAGATGTGTACCGGTTGTTATATCAAATAAGGAAACTCCAATTTCACCGTTTTTGTGATCCTCATCCTGAAAATGTATATAATGAGCAAGGGTATCATCATTTAGCAGATGAATACCTATACTTGCACTAAATATCAACCCTGCCATTGTTCCCCGGGAGGTTCCAATCCTGATCGCATACTCTGGAGTATTATCTGCATCAATCTGCCTATAAGAGTCGCCCTGATGTTCAATCCCCTTCAAGATGTGCTTGTTCTGCCATTGCCTGTCAGATAGTTCAAATAGGTAAATTTCACCATCATAAATAAATGGTGCCGCAATTAACTCTTTTCCGTTTTTTATTGGATTAAAAAAACCGGTTGATGGCCCACCAATCATACGATCCACGAAATAATTATCAGTGTCCCCAAATAGTTCGACATTTACAACTGACCCTGTTTTTTCAGAGAAATCAGAGTCATATACGTGAACCAAATGATCTTCTTCGGGGCCTGGCTGGTTAGGCATCACCGGAGTTCGGTAAAGCAGATAATGATTCCCTTCCGAATCCGCTCGGCCCATCCAGGGCGAGATAACCGGGCCTTTGGGCAGTATCTGGGTTTCAAGATATTCTCCGTTCATGTCAAATCGGTTTGCCCTTAGATTCATCCGGTCAACGACTACCAGGTGGTTTTGTGATGGGTCGATGTACATGGAGGAAATGTCATTAAATTCTCCGGGACCGCGTCCTCTTTGGCCAAATTTTTTCATGAAAATGCCTTCCGAGTCAAACATGCGTATTATATTAAGGCGCCTGTCCGACACATATATCTCACCGTTTGCGTTCACTGCTATATGATAAGGAGAGGTAAAACTATAGTTTTCATCATACTCATCCTTATCCCCTATACGGAGAACCTCTTCGTATGTATATGAAATTTTCTGGGCCTGGGTAAAGAATGCATTTACGAAGAATAAGGAGAATGTTAAAATGAGAGCTTTTATTGTCATCAGGTTCATCTAATCATTTAATTATAAGGACTATCATTGATTCATATTCTAACTCAATATCATATGATCTTCTATAGATCATAGATTTTCCATATCGGAAAGAATGATATTTAGATTTAACTTCGGCAGCTAATAATTACCGGCAGATAACGCAACATTTCTGCCGGTATATATCAGTTATTAGATTACACTAGGGAGTTCCCGGATCAGCTATCTCACCAGGTCCATCCCCTGGATTTCCACCACTACAAAAGGAACCATAAACGTTGCAGTCCCCATATATGTCAATTTCACAATCAGTCCAACCTGATTGCAGGTAATCTGCACCTATTTCACAATTTGCGACAGAACCGCAATTTTTGTTGCATTGATTACTCATGATGCTATCTGCTTGTACCTGGTCTGCGTAGTACAAGAATGCCAGGCTCATAATTAAGAGTCCAATTGATGTATAAAGATGTTTCATAACGTACCTCTTTTATTGTTGATGGTTGTGTCATAAAACTATAACAGAGACTTTATCCTCTGAATAAATCCCTCTTTCGATTCATGACTTGTTGGTTCTGCTGACTCAAGAATAGCTCTTGAAACAACATTCTCTTTGTTTACATCCATTACTATTATTTGACCTATAAGTTGACTTCTCAACCCATATGAAGATAAAAAGTCAATACCTTCATCAGGTAACTGGTATAGATAGTCATGATCATAGCGCCCGGAATGCAAAAAAAGGTTTACTGCATTTTGATTGTCAGAATTAAATGCGAACAACTCCCGGTATTGTATATCCCTTAATTCCGTTGCCATCAGTGCAGAAAACTCATCAATCTCAAGCATGCACACCGGGCAGGTAAAGGGGTTCATAAAATAAATGATAACCAGACTCGTATTCTGGCCAATAACCTCTTTTTCATATACTTCCTCAAGTACCATAGGATGGATAGCCTCTTCCTGCATGATATATTCTAAATCAATTGCTCTCTCGTTATCAGAAAAAAGTGAGGATAGCGCAAATGCTAGAACGACAATGCTTAGAAAGTATAGTAGTGATATGAATATTTTCTTGATGTCCACACTTCAAAAAAAAAAAAAAAAATAATTAAGAGGCAAATTTTTTTAAAAAGTGCAGTTGCAAGTTTTTTTTTCATTTATTAGAGTCGATTGATAGTAATTAGTTTCTCTGGTTGTACCAAAAATACATCTCCTTGATGACTAACCGCCTGTTGCTGAATAATCGAAGCGGGAGCTTCGATCTACGTAAATCGAACGTCCCCGTTCGATAGGTCCCGTCGTCTATTTGTTCCAAAAACAATATATAGGTATACAGGGTGTGCCAGAATTAGTACTCATCAAAAACTGACTGTCCGTATCGACACAATCGAAGCGGGAGCTTCGACCTACGTAAATCGAACCTAAAAAGACAACAATCAGAACATACAGATTGTAAAAGTATATTTACCTTTTAACTGTCTCACACACACTTCTTCCAATTCTCCCTGTTTTTAATTATCCTATCGAAGCTATAAGTCAGAATTATTCAAACTGATGTCTGCCAAATGAATGTTTTTAATCGATCTGCTTTACTCTTCAACCCGGTAGCGCTTTTTATTTGTCTGTGCATGTTAGGGTTAACATGGGTGGGATTTACATTAGACGGTCAGGCTTTTGAAGATTACACGACTGAAATCCCGGGAACCGAAATAATGCTTGAGATGGTGGCCATTCCGGGTGATGACTTTACCATGGGGAGTCCTGAGGATGAAGCCGGCCGGTCTGGTGATGAGGGACCTCAGCGCCAGGTTCAAGTTGATTCGTACTGGATGGGGAAATACGAAATTACCTGGAACCAGTACGACCTGTTTGCCAATGAGGTGATGGATGAACTTGAGTCGGAACTCGCATCAGCCGAACAAAAAGAGATTACAATAACGGTGGATGCTCTTTCAACCCCTACCCAGCCATACGTGGATATGACGTTTGGCATGGGCCGCGACGGCTATCCAGCCATCAGTATGACCCACTACGCCGCCGCGATGTACGCCAAATGGCTGACCGCCAAAACCGGGGATTTTTATCGCCTGCCGACCGAAGCCGAATGGGAATATGCGTGCCGCGGCGGAACAGACACGGCTTATTATTTTGGCAGTTCTGCTGACGATATAGATGCTCACGCATGGTACCTGGAGAACAGCGATCGAAGCTACAACCAGGTTGGGACAAAAGCTCCCAACCTGTTTGGATTGTATGATATGGCCGGGAATCTTTCGGAATGGACGATGGATCAGTATTACGACGACTATTATGAACGGTTTGATGGCGACCTGACAGAGAATCCGTGGTTCAAACCTACTGAACTCTATCCAAGATCTGTTAGGGGAGGATCTTGGGAGGATGAGGCGGAAGGTCAGCGCTGCGCCAACAGAACACCATCAGACCCAAAATGGAAAGAGCTCGATCCGCAGTTTCCTAAAAGCTTATGGTGGCACACCAGCGCCCCGTTTGTTGGGTTTCGGCTGGTGAGGCCGGCCGATCCGCCACCGCCTGAAGAGATTGAAGAGTACTGGATTGAAGCGATGGATGATTTTTAAACTCTCCCCTAAAAAGGGGAGACAGAGAGGGGTGTCCGCTCATAGCCTTAAGCTGACCTGTAACCCTGAATTTGGAATTATTTATAACAGGCCGAAACTTTAAAAAACCGGATTTATCACTGAATTTCGATAAACATCCCCCTTAATCCCCCTTTTTTAAGGGGAGTCATAAATCAATTAAACCACAAACCGAACCTATAAACCACGATCACATGGCCAACCAAGACAAACCCGACAAGAAAAATCTCACCAGAAAAGAATTTTGCAGAACAGCCGCGTTTGCGGCTGGCGGAGGCCTGATGCTGAGTTCACTTCCGATAGGTGCATCTGCCTTTGCAGCCGGCAATGATACGCTCAAGATTGCGGTGGTTGGATGTGGCGGCCGCGGAACGGGAGCTGTAAACCAGGCGCTGACGGCCGATAGTGGCGTTCAGCTTGTGGCTATGGCCGATGCATTTCGCGACAGATTGGACGAGTCGCACTCAAACCTGTCCCAGCGATATGGTGATACTGATCAAATGAACGTCCCTGAAGAGAATAAGTTCACCGGGTTTGATGGATTCCGGCACGCGATTGATCTCGCTGATGTGGTCATTCTGGCCACGCCTCCCGGGTTTCGGCCACAACATTTTGAGTATGCTGTTGCTCAGAACAAGCATGTTTTCATGGAGAAGCCGGTGGCAACAGACGCACCGGGCGTGCGGCGAGTGCTTGCTGCTGGACGCCGTGCACAAGCCAATAATCTTAATGTAGTGGTTGGATTGCAGCGTCATTATCAGAACAACTACCGGGAAGTGCTAAACCGGATCGATCAAAATCAGGTGGGGAAAATCCAGTCGGGTCAGGTGTACTGGAACAGCGGTGGCGTCTGGGTGAGAGAGCGTGAGCCCGATCAGACCGAAATGGAGTACCAGATGAGAAACTGGTACTACTTCAACTGGCTGTGTGGTGATCATATCCTGGAGCAGCATATTCATAATATTGATGTGGCTAACTGGTTTATTGGGGAGTATCCTGAATCGGCCCAGGGAATGGGCGGCCGGCAGGTACGAACAGGGGACGATCATGGGCAAATTTTTGACCACCATTTTGTGGAGTTTACGTATCCGGGCGGGGCAGTTATTTCAAGTCAGTGCCGGCATCAGCCCAACACAATGGGGCGCGTGGATGAGGTGTTTCAAGGCACGAAAGGAACCATTCATACTGATGGCAGTGATCGTGGAATCATAACATCGCTGCATGGAAATGTGATTTATGACCATGACGGAAGTGACGATATTAATCCGTATCAGCAGGAGCATAATGAACTGTTTGCTTCTATTCGTAGCGGCGGCGTGATCAGCGATACTGATGTTGGCGCAAAAAGTACCATGTCCGCTATTATGGGACGTATGGCCACATATACCGGCCAGGTAATTGAGTGGGAGGAAGCTATGAATTCCGAAGAAGTGCTGGTTCCTGACGACCTGACCTGGGATTCGACACCTCCGGTTATGCCTGATGAAAACGGCAACTATCCGGTGCCGATGCCCGGGCAGATGGGGTAACCCACCCCTCTGGCTCCCCTCCCTGCGTTGAAAAGCACTTCGCGTGGAGATGAGTCAAGTCGATCGATAAATCGAAAACCGCAAATCTCATAAATCGTTAAATCATAAAGAGCCGTTTGTGTGCAACTATACTCCGGGCAATTGATTTCCGGTTTCCGATCTGAAAAAACTCTCCGCCGGAGGATGCAGAGATCAAAGCGTTTTGCGTGAGGACAATCGAATATTAAACCGGACACCATGAAATTCAACCAAAATCTAAAAACCAATGAACAGACGAAATTTTCTAAAACAGGGCCTGATGGCCGGAACGGCATTTGCAACTGGCACCGGTCTTTCAAAAAACGGGACAGAAAAGCTGAGAAAAAAGGATCTGCTCCAGACGCACGATTTTAAGCTGAAGTACTCGCCCCATTTCGGAATGTTTCGTGCTCATGCCGGTAATGATCTGATCGATCAGCTGAAGTTCATGTCGGACATTGGTTTCAGGGGGCTGGAAGATAACGGAATGAAAGGCCGCAGCACGCGAATGCAGGAGCGGATCGGGCGTCAGCTAACGGATTCCGGCATGGAGATGGGAGTATTTGTGGCTCATACAATTTACTGGAGCGAGCCGAGCCTGAGCACCGGCGACCCGGAAAAGCTGGATCAGTTTCTCAGTGAAATCCGTGAATCGGTGGACGTGGCCAAACGCGTAAATGCAAAATGGGTGACCGTTGTGCCAGGCCACATTGATTTGCGTATGGAGATGGACTACCAGGAATTGAACGTGATTGATGCTCTAAAGCGGGCAGCTGAGATTCTTGAGCCGCACGGCATTACTATTGTGATTGAGCCTTTGAATACGCTGAGGAATCATCCCGGCATGATTTTGACCCGGACGGCTCAGGCGTATAGAATTTGCAAAGCCGTCGGCAGCCCGTCATGCAAAATTTTATACGATGTCTACCATCAACAGATTACAGAAGGAAACCTGATTCCCAATATTGACCGTGCGTGGGATGAAATTCCCTATTTCCAGCTTGGGGATAATCCAGGGCGAAACGAACCGTGGACCGGTGAGATCAACTATCGGAATATTTTTAAATTTCTGCATGAGAAAGAGTACGATGGGATTGTGGGCATGGAACACGGGACGTCAGGGGACGGAGAAGAGGGTGAGCTTGCCCTGATTGACGCGTATGTTCAGGCAGATGATTTTGAGGTTTAGCCACCACAACTGCCTACGTCAAAAGGCGCTCCGCATGGATGGGAGTCAAGTTGATCGTTAGATCGAAAATCGAATATCTTATCAATCGCTAAATCAAAACGAACACCTTGTGTGCTGCCGAATATCGGATGATTGAGTTCCGGTTTTTGAGACGTAGCGATTTGCGATCTGGTTAAAAACCTCTCCGCCGGAGGATTGAAGTTATTTCACGGCTTTGAAAGTAGCTCAAACTCTTTTGAGGCCCAGCGGACAGATTGTCCATTCTCATCAAGCCAGTATATGACCGCTTCCAGATCGGGCCTGTTTTCGACCACATGTTGTGCTTTGGAAACGGGCATCACGCTGAGAGCGGTGGCAAAGGCATCCGCAACGGCGCCATTCGCGGAAATCGCAGTCACCTGAACCTGTTCGGTATGGCCAAGCCCGGTTCTGGGATTAATAATGTGTGAATATGTGACATCATCAATATCAACGGACTGATACAGACTTCCTGACGTGTTTACAGCTCGGTTAGATATAATGAGTTCTTCATGAAGTGTGGAGTCCGCATCAAACCGAACAGGTACAGCAATTGTCCATCCATCGCGTCCGGGCGGTGGATCACCGGCAGAGATATCGCCGCCGGCATTAATGAGCGCCCGGGTAATTCCTGCTTCCCGGAGCGATAGCAATGCAGTGTCGGATGCAAATCCTTTTCCAATGCCTCCCGGATCAAGGCGCATCCCTTCTTTTTCAAGGGATGCGGTCTGATTGGCTGCATCGAGTGATAGCATATCAAAGCCTACGCGTGACCGGGCATTGGCAAGTTCCTCTACATCCGGCAGTGTAGGTTCCGACATGCGGTTCAGTCCGCGCCAGATATGAGTATACGGACCGATGGTAATATCGAACCAGCCGTCTGTTTCCTTTGAGATTTCAACGGATCGTTCTAAAAAGTCAAATAGTGGTTTGCTTACAGTAACCTGTTCACCTGACCCTGATCTCTTCGAAAGGCGGCTCAATTCGCTGTCGGGCATATAATCACTTAAAATGTCGTTGATCTCTTCAATACGAGAAAAGGCGCTTTCTGATGCCAAATCCGCGATGGAGTCATTCTCCGCAAAAAGAATGATCTGAAATGTGGTACCCATGTGCCGTGATTCAAATTCGTAGCGATGAAGATCTTGTCCTGTTAAGGCACTCGCTTGCAGTAAAATAAGCAAGATCAGCATCAACAGTAGATGATTTCGTTTAAGGGTTGACATCATAAAAAGATAATATGTGCGAAACAGAGTCGACTTTAGTTTCTTGGATAAGTTTTTCCAATCTAAACTATTGGCTAAATAAAAGACAGAAAATCGGTTGATTGCATCAAGGCCAAAGTATGATTTCGATTATATTTTAATTATTCTAAGTTCGTAGGAGAATTAAACCCCATTCTTAAGCTTATTATTTTTATGATTGACTGGCCCATCGCTCCCCGAAAGCACTCTTCTCAAATCATTGTCTGCCTCTTTTCATTATTTTTGACGTTACCTCTTTTTCTGCTGACGCCTCCGTATCTAAGCCAGGGGCAGTCAGTGTCCGTAGGGCAGGGGAGTTACAGCACAACTCTTCCCTCCGGCGCTGTAGGGCCTCAGCTGTTCGACGGTAATCCGGTAACTCCAAAAATATCATCTGATTTTGTGCTTCCAGTTCAAACCAATGATTTCTGGAGCAGTCTGATTTTTCCCTTTTTTGGTAATCCGCATTCTAACGTGATTTTAGCTCACCCCATCAGTGCTAAGGCGACGAACACAGGTCTTCAGGTTGGGTATCCCTCTGATTATTTTTTTGGAGGGTCTGACTATATCTACCCATACTCGCATGAGCTGACGGTTGGGGTTGATGGATTAAATGCCTCTCAAACTTTGACCGAGGGTTATGGCGACTGGACGGTTACAGCGAAGTGGGAGGGAAGCGGTACGATGATGGAAGCCACACTAGGACACGGGCTTCCTTTTGTCTACTTCAGATTAAATGGCGGCTATGCAGAAATTACCCCGGCCGGATCGCCTGCAGTCTGGTACAGCGAAGAAGAGGTTCTGGGCATAACGGTCAACGGCAAACATTACGGCATTTTTGCCCCGGATGGTTCAGAGTGGACGCAAAATGGATCCTTTCAATCCACGTTGAATGGAAAAGATTATTTATCTGTAGCTCTGCTGCCTGATAACTCTGTGGAAACCCTGAATATGTTTCGGACTCACGCCTACGCATTTGTAACAAATAGTCTGGTTAGCTGGGAATATGATGAAGCGACTTCCAACCTGACAACCGGCTACACCTATGAAACTGAGTTGATTGAGGATGTGAATGGTAACGTAAACGAGACCCTGACAGCGCTCTACCGCCATCAGTGGTTATACGCAGAGCAACCATTGACAGATTATACGTACCAGTCGCCACGAGGGACCATGAAACTGCTTGAAGGGAATTACTTCTCAACAGGATTGAAATTTTCCGGTATCCTGCCTGCTTTGCCTGATGAAGGTGAGTACAACCGGACGGAACTACTTGCGATGGTACAACAAACTGCGCAGGAAAACCTGGGTCCCGGGCCGTCGTATGAAAACGGGAAAGCTATGGGGCGATTTGCGCAGCTTGTGAATATTGCAGATCAGCTCGGAGCCGTGCAGGAGCGCGAATATTTTCTGGCTCAGCTAAAAAATCGTCTGGAAGATTGGTTTACAGCAGGTGGTCAGCAAGAATATTCATACAATGAAGAGTGGAATGTTCTGACCGGGTACCCGTCAGGTTTTGGAGCCGATAATCAAATTAACGATCACCACTTTCACTCGAGCTATGCAATCCGAAGCGCTGCAACAATAGCGCAGTTTGACCCGGAGTGGGCCCGCCAGGAGAACTGGGGCGGCATGGTAAACATGCTTATAAAAGACAGCAATAACTGGGACCGCTCGGACGAGATGTTTCCGTTCCTGAGGTCTCATGACGCTTATGCGGGTCACTCCTGGGCTGCTGGACATGCTGATTTCGCTGACGGAAATAACCAGGAGTCCAGTTCAGAATCAATGAACTTTGCCACAGCTGTGATGCTTTGGGGATCAGTTACAGATCAGGTAGAGATCAGGGATTTGGGCATTTTTCTGCACAGCAACGAGCGTACAGCAATAGAGCAGTACTGGTTTGATGTGGACAATGAAGTATATCCCGATTCGTACCCGCACGTAGCCCTCGGAATTGTCTGGGGCGGTAAAGGGGCACACACAACCTGGTTTGGCGGAGATCCCGAGTTTATTCATGGGATCAATATTTTACCGATAAACAGCGGATCGCTCTACCTTGGCCGGCACCCCGATTATGTAAAGGCAAATTACGACGAAATCGTGCAGGAGCGTGGCGGACAGCCTGTAGTCTGGAAAGATGTTCTCTGGGAATATCTTGCCCTGTCAGACCCAGATCTCGCACTTTCTCTCTACTATTCTGATATTAATTACCAGCCGTTCGACGGTGAGTCAAGAGCTCATACACTTCACTGGCTTCAGAATATGAAGAAGATGGGTGTCAGGGATACCTCAACGTTTGCAAATATCCCGACATACTCTGTTTTCAGGAATGAAGCGGGTGAAAAAACCTATGCAGCCTTTAACCCCGGCCCGGCAGAAACGGAGGTTATTTTCTCTGATGGATATACAATGACAGTACCGGCCGGTGAACTGAAATCAGAGGGTACAACAACAACTGATCCCGATTCACCGGTAGCTCTGTTGGTTACTGATAAAATATCCGGCAAAGCCCCGCTGACTATAAATTTTGAGGGGAATCAAAGCTTTGATCGTGAAGGTGGCTCGCTGGACTATTTATGGGATATTGGGGGGCTGGCATCAAGCACAATGCCCGATACAACCTATACATTTGAGGATCCGGGAACTTACCGGGTCTATTTAACGGTGACAAATAACCTGGAAAATTCAGCACAAGACAGTGTAGAGATAACCGCTCTTGGAAATGGGACGCCATACTTTGGTGAGCCGGCGCAGGTACCGGGCCGAATTGAGGCCGAACACTACGATGTTGGCGGAGAAGGTGTAGCCTACAGCGACAGGGAAGAGAATAACATCGGTCAGGTGTTTCGGGTCAACGAAGGTGTTGACATCGAGGCATCAGGCGATGGCGGATACGATGTGTACTGGATCACAGCCGGTGAGTGGATTGAGTATACAATTTTTGTTGAGAATGCCGGAGAATTTGATATCAGCCCTTACGTGGCGAGTGTGCCGGGGTTTGGGAACTTTACTATGCTGATTGATAACGAGGATGTAAGCGGCAAGCGTGCTGTAAATAATACCGGCGGATGGCAGAACTGGACGCCGCTTCCGGTTGAGGACGTCTATTTGGAGGAAGGCGAGCATATTCTCCGGATGGAGTTTGATTCCGATACGGATCAGGATGGCTGGCTCTTTAGCCTGAATTATTTTGAGATTACAGAAAACATGAGCGTCTCCAATGAAGTGATTTCGGGCATCCCGACGACTATTGAACTGAACCAAAATTATCCAAACCCGTTTAACCCGTCTACGGTGATCAGCTATTCACTTCCGGCGGCATCGGATGTTAAAATCGAGGTGTTTAATCTGCTGGGTCAGCGTGTCGCTTCGTTGGTTGATGAACTTAAACAGCCGGGGCGTCATACGGTTACGTTTCAGGCAGGAAACCTTTCGACCGGGGTATACATCTATCGCCTTCAGGCAGACGGATTTATTGAGACAAGAAAGATGCTTTTAGTAAAATAGAAAATTCTAAGACCTTCAAGCGTTTGGTTTGATGTAATTAAATTCGTCGGAGATTTCTTGACCAATGACCATAGAAAGACCTTCAAGCGTCCGCAGGTTGGTGTTGATGAGAAGTGAGAAGTGAGAAGTGAGACTTGAGACAAGAGATTTGAGATTTATAACAGATTACGCCAGTACCATCAATCAAGCCGTACTCGATGCGAGATACCCTGTTTATTTAATACACATGTAGCGGTATAAATTATTTTCGCTACAATGAGCCTTTTTGCTCGAACATGGTGCATTTGATAGTGATCGGACGTACAGTCCGAGCATGTTATTAAATAAAATGGTCCGGTTATGAAACGTATTAATACAGTTACGGGTGTTGCCAAACCCCGACTTTCGTTTTTATTTGGTGCAATGTTACTGGTTTTTGGGGTGGGATTCGGAAATAGTGCTTACGCGCAACAGGAAGCGAACTCTGTAACAGTGTCGCCTCCGCTAATGGATGTGTCATTTGACTGGAAAGCTGATATTAAGCACCAGTATGAACGACGGCTCAAGTTTCCGATGCAAAAAAAAGGGGCGCTAAACGAGTTTGGTCTTTATTTTCAATGGCCGATGGAAGGTCTTCCTCAGGGCGCACACGTGATGCATAACTACGTAGATAATGCAGGTGAAGGTGAACTGCTGGACTACACTGGTGGTATTCATACCTACGACGGGCATACCGGCACCGACCTGTCAATCAGAAGTTTCAGAGAGATGGATTTTGGCGTTCCTGTTTATGCAGTAGCTGATGGTATCGTATCGTTAACCCAAAACGAGTTTAATGATCGAAATACAGAGTGGGCTCCAGATCTCGGGCCGCTGGTGAATGGTGCGATTATCACCCATAATGACAGCGTTGCGACAAGATACCTTCATTTCAGAAAGAATTCGGTTGTAGTGGAAGAGGGCGAGGAGGTAAAAGCAGGAGATCTGCTCGGTTACGTGGGAAGCTCCGGATTTTCGACTAATCCCCACCTCCATTTTGATGTTTTACTTTCGGATGAAAACGAAAATGTGACGATAAGAGATCCCTGGGAAGGCACGGCTCATACTGGTGCAAGTATGTGGGATGATCAGCTCCCCTATTTGGGAAATGAAACTCTGACTGTTTATGAAACCGGGATCGCAACACGTGCATCGATGGGCGGACAGCTACAGTTTATATGGCATGATTTTGTAGAAGGATTGTCGGAACCGTCTGTGTTTGGAATGAACGAACCAGAGGTCATATTCTGGATCAACGCTCAGACAATGCCGGGCGATACGTACCGAGTGGAAATGGCACGACCAAATGGTACGATCTACGGCAACGGATCAAGTAGCTTTTCCTCCAAGGCCCGGTTTGGATACTGGTATTTCTACTGGAATTTTGATGGATATGTTACTGAATCTGATTTTGGAGACTGGACTGCCCGGATTTATGGACGTGATTCAGAAGGAGGCCTATCACTTATTTTATCTGAAACCAAGTTTACTGTGGGTGACGAGACGGTATGGGGCCCGAGGTTCTTCCCCGCAGGACAATCAATCCGAATGAATGGCGAGACGCAGCAGAATGAGCTGACGATGAGTGAGTTTACGGGTGATGTTACCTATCGTCTAATCAATGCACCCGATTTTGTAAGCCTGAATGGAAACATGGTTGAATTTGGTGCCGAGTCGTCACAGCTTCTGCGGTCAACTCATTTTGAAGTAGAGGCTACGGATCAAAACGGACTCACCGACACATTTTACTACCACGTGGTGGATCCGTCAAAACCGAGAAATGCGACGTCTGTAACCTACACAAAAATGGTAGGAACATCCGGCGGAGAAGTCACGGACGAAGATAGCGGGGTGACGGTCGTCATTCCGGATGGAGCTTTGGCTGGTGAGACGGAGATCGAGGTCGGTCGCTTCAATGTTGTACCTGAAGGAGCGGATACCTATGGTACGATGATACTTCTCGGCCCATCAGGACTCACCTTCAGCGAGCCGGTGATGGTAACAGTGTCTTATGATCCTGAAAGCCTGCCTCCAGGTTTTGCCGCGAATGATCTTCAGCTTCTTCGCTTCGACCAAACTCTTGAGGAGTGGTTTGCACTTGAAAGCAGCGTCAACACCACGGAGCAAACGGTTACAGGTACCACGACAGCATTCTCGGGATTTGCTGCCGGGCAGTTACTCAATGTTTCTAACGAGGAGAGACTGGAGGAGCAACCCGAAAAGTTTACCCTTCAGCAGAACTATCCAAACCCGTTTAACCCCTCAACTGTTATTCGTTATTCGCTTCCACAGGCGTCTGATGTGCGGCTTGAAGTCTTCAACCTGTTGGGCCAGCGGGTGTCATTACTCGTGAATGATCGCGTTCAGTCGGGACAACATACCGCAACCTTTCGCTCCGGTAACCTCTCCAGCGGAATCTACATCTACCGGCTGCAGGCTGATGGATTCACTCAGACGCGAAAGATGCTGCTAATAAAGTAGGTCGAAGCTCCCGCTTCGACAGGGATAGACGTTAAACGGAACCTGGGAGTAAACCCTAGGTTCTGAAGATGGATTGAATGCGAGTGCTTAGTATTGGATTGCGTTTGTAGAGTATTAATCGAAGCAGGAGCTTTGATCTGCGCAGTACAGGTTTTTGCGAAAAGTAGGTCGAAGCTCCCGCTTCGACAGGATTGGTGGCTGATTGGAGCCTGGGAGTAATTCTTAGGCTCTGATGTTGAATTGAATGCGAGTGCTTAGTGCTGGATTGTGTTTTTAGCGTATTAATCGAAGCAGCAGCTTTGATCTGCGCAGTACAGGTTTTTGCGAAAAGTAGGTCGAAGCTCCCGCTTCGACAGGATTGGTAGCTGATTAGAGCCTGGGAATAAACCTTAGGTTCTGATGTCAAATGAATGCGAGTAGATCGTAATGAAATAAGGCTTGAAGTGTAAGGATCGAAGCATGAGCTTCGATTTATTAATATCGTATAATCCTTAAGTTTCGCGGAGTCATAAAAAGTGTGGTTGTTCGTAGCTGAGATTAGGCTACCCAAACAGAAGCTATTTCAGCCACGGATACACATAGTCAATGAAAAGTGATAGAAGAATAAGAATACCTATGAACCCCGCCAATTTTTTAGTTCAGCTTTTGATATGTTTTCCATTATCTGGGTGCTTGATCTGTTTGGTGTATGGGTATGATCAAAAGTAGATATGTGACTTACAGTTTATTGTGGGCTGTAATTTAAGGAAAGGAGAAGCATTGAGCCGCTTT
>Ga0307966_1002071_pt1 | contig 15389 bp, 13 predicted proteins | sample OrgLakmetagen646_FD_203141 | JGI IMG/M metagenome (GOLD analysis project Ga0307966, IMG submission 203141) | Saline water microbial communities from Organic Lake, Antarctica - #646 | ecosystem: Environmental > Aquatic > Non-marine Saline and Alkaline > Saline | place: Antarctica: Organic Lake... | reverse complement strand
GTGCTCGAGTTGGTGCCCGCGGCACGGACGATTCTCGTCCGCGTCGACCCCGAGCTGCTCGGGCTCGGGCATCTCGAGCACTGGCTCACGACGACTCCGCGCGGGACGGCGACGCTGCCGGCCGGCGCCGTCGTCGACATCCCCGTGCGTTACGACGGCGACGACCTCGGCGCGATCGCCGACGCCTGGGGCTGCTCGGTCGAGGAAGCGATCGCGCGGCATCTCGAGACGGAGTGGGTGTGCGCGTTCATCGGGTTCTCCCCCGGGTTTCCCTACCTCGTGCCCGCCTCGCTCGACGCGCTGCCCCCGATCGCGCGCCGCGCCACCTCGCGCCCCGCCGTGCCCGCTGGTGCCGTCGCCCTCGCGGCTGAATACTGCGGCATCTATCCGCGCAGCTCGCCCGGCGGCTGGCAGCTGCTCGGCAGCACGACGACCGCGCTCTGGGATGCGGCCCGGGCGCAGCCGGCTCTCGTCACCCCCGGCGATCGCGTGCGCTTCACGCGGGTGCGCGAGTGAGCGCGGGCGCGGCCACGAGGCACGTGCGCATCCTCGCCGCCGACGGCCGCGCACTTGTGCAGGATCTCGGCCGGCCGGGCCTTGCGCACCTCGGCGTGAGCGGCTCGGGCGCGATGGACCGCGCGGCGCACCGCCTCGCGAATCGCCTCGTCGGCAACCCAGAGGAGGCGGCCGCGCTCGAAGTGCTGCTCGGCGGCGTGCGCCTCACGGTGTCGGCAGGGTGCTGGGTCGCCGTCACGGGAGCGTGGGGTTCGATGACCCTCGACGGTGTGTCGCTCGAGCCGCACACCGCCGCGCGCTCGCTCGGCGGCGAACTGACCCTCGGCCCCGCCAACCACGGCCTGCGCTACAGCGTCGCCGTGCGGGGTGGGCTCGCGGTGCCGCTCACCCTCGGTTCGCGCTCCCGCGACACCCTCGCCGCCCTCGGCCCCGAGCCACTGCGGGTCGGCGACCGGCTTCCGCTCGGGCTCGAACCCGAAACACCCGTGCCTGTCGCCGACCTCGTGCCGGTGGATCCGCCCACCCTCGAGCTCGTCGAGCTCGCCGTGCGCCCCGGGCCTCGCCTCGACTGGATCACCAACGGCGCTCAGCACCTGTTGCTGAAGACCGAGTGGACTGCGTCGGCGCGCAGCGACCGCACCGGCGTGCGACTGGAGGGGCCTGCGCTCGAACACACCGGGCACGGAGAGCTCGCGAGCGAGGGGATGCTCGCGGGGAGCATCCAGATCTCGCCCGACGGCGCACCGACGATCCTCGGGCCCGACCATCCCGTGACCGGCGGGTACCCCGTCGTCGCGGTCGTCACCGACGCGAGCCTCGACCGGCTCGCGCAACTGCGGCCTGGGCAAGAGGTGCGACTGCGCCTCGTCGCGGGTCACCGCTAGCCCGGCACCGCCCGGCACAGCTCGCGGGTCAGTGCGTGGCGCGCTCCGCGGTCTCGACGACGTTGGCGAGCAGCAGTGCGCGCGTCATGGGGCCGACTCCACCCGGGTTCGGTGAGACCCAGGCGGCCACGCTCGCGACGTCGTCAGCGACATCGCCCGCGATGCGCGAGGCGCCCGTGTCGGGGTCGGTCACGCGTGATACACCGACATCGAGCACGATCGCGCCGGGTTTCACATCGGCGGCCGAGACGATGCCCGGCACCCCGGCGGCTGCGACGACCACGTCGGCGCGGCGCAAGTGCTCGCCGAGGTCGCGCGTACCCGTGTGGGTGAGGGTCACGGTCGCGTTGTACTCGCGTCGGGTCAGGAGAGCGCCGAGAGAGCGACCCACCGTTACGCCACGCCCGACCACGACGACGTCCTTGCCCTGCCAGGAGAGCCCGTGGCGCTCGACGAGTTCGATGACGCCGCGCGGCGTGCACGGCAGCGGCGTGTGGATGGGGCCCGCGACCTTGAGCATGAGCCGCCCGAGGTTGGTGGGGTGTAGTCCGTCGGCGTCCTTGACCGGGTCGATGCGCTCCAGAATCGCGTCGGTGTCGAGGTGCTTCGGCAGCGGTAGCTGCACGATGAAACCCGTGACGGCGGGGTCGGCGTTGAGCTCGTCGATGACGGCCTCGAGCTCGTCTTGCGTCGCGGTGTCGGGCAGGTCGCGTCGAATCGAGGCGATGCCGACCTCAGCGCAATCCCGGTGCTTGCCGCCGACGTACCAGCGGGAGCCCGGGTCGTCGCCGACGAGCACCGTCGCGAGCCCCGGCACGACACCCCGATCACGCAAGGCCGCGACGCGCACGGTAAGTTCTGCCTTGATCGCTGTCGCCGTCGCCGTGCCGTCGAGAAGGCGAGCCGCGGGCTCAGCCGGGGAGGTGACGTCGTGCGCCATCCCTACAGGCCCGGGTAGAGCGGGAACGCCTCGGTGAGCGCGCCGACCCGACCGCGCAGCGCGGTCACGTCGGGGCTCGGCATGAGGGTGTGCGCGATGATGTCGGCGACCTCGGTGAACTGCTCGGCCGCGAAGCCGCGCGTCGCGAGCGCCGACGTTCCGATGCGCACGCCGCTCGTCACCATGGGCGGCCGCGGGTCGAAAGGCACGCCGTTGCGGTTCACCGTGATGCCCACCTCGTGCAGAAGATCTTCGGCCTCGACACCGTTGAGCGGAGAGTTCCGCAGGTCGACGAGGGCGAGGTGCACGTCGCTACCGCCGGTGAGCACGTTGACGCCGGCGTCGATCGCGTCGGGCTGAATGAGGCGATCGGCGAGAATGCGCGCACCCTCGATGGTGCGCTCCTGGCGCTCGACAAACTCGGGTGTTGAGGCGAGTTTGAACGCGATCGCCTTCGCCGCGATGACGTGCATGAGCGGCCCGCCCTGCTGGCCCGGGAACACGGCCGAGTTGAGCTTCTTGAACAGCGACTCGTCGTTGCTGAGAATGATGCCCGAGCGCGGACCACCGAGGGTCTTGTGCACGGTCGAACTCACGACGTGCGCGTGCGGGAGCGGCGAGGGGTGCAGGCCCGCGGCGACGAGGCCCGCGAAGTGGGCCATGTCGACCCAGAGCTTGGCGCCCACCTCATCGGCGATGGCGCGGAAGGCGGCGAAGTCGAGCTGACGGGAGTACGCCGACCAGCCCGCGATGATCACGGTGGGCTTGACCTCGAGCGCCTTCGCACGCACAGCATCCATGTCGATGAGCATCGTCTCGGGGTCGACGCCGTAGCTCGTGGCGTTGTAGACCTTGCCCGAGAAGTTGAGCTTCATGCCGTGCGTGAGGTGACCACCGTGGGAGAGCTCGAGACCGAGGATCGTGTCGCCAGGAGCCGCGAGCGCGTGCAGCACGGCCGCGCTCGCTGAGGCGCCGGAGTGGGGCTGCACGTTGGCGAACCCTGCACCGAACAGCGACTTCGCTCGCTCGATCGCGAGGTTTTCGGCGATGTCGACGAACTCGCAGCCGCCGTAATAGCGCTTGCCGGGGTAGCCCTCGGCGTACTTGTTGGTGAGCACCGAGCCCTGGGCTTCGAGGATCGCGCGTGGCACGAAGTTCTCGCTCGCGATCATCTCGAGCGTGTGACGCTGACGACTCAGCTCCTGGTCGAGCACGGCCGCGATCTCGGGGTCGACGACGTCGAGTGAGTCGTTGAAGGTGGAAGGCAGGGAATCAGACACGGGCGGCTCCTTGTACGCGGGCTCGGGCAGCCAGGCCCGAGCGGGTTTCGTGCTGAGGGCCCAGGCGAACGGCCCCTCGCCGTGTCAGTCGCTTCCTGATGGTGACCCATCTGAACGCCAGTTGCGACGCTGAGCAGTCTACCGCGGAGTCTTCACGGACGTCAGGCTCACTGAAGATTGTGCTGATGTTCTCGGCAACCATGTGACGACGATCGTCATCACCGCCAGGAGTGCGATGCATTTCGGGGCCAAGCCCACTTGCGGCAGCCACACGATGAACGATCCAGCCGAGACGATCGTGCAGAATATCCGCCCGCCACGACTCCCGCTGAGCAGTCGCCACGTTGCGAGACCGTAGAGAACGACGATGGAGAACGTTGTTATGCCGATAACCATCAATGCTCCGGCAAGCACCGAGGCGTCAGCCCCTTCGACCACGATCGCAATCATCGCCGCTTCGATGAGCACCGCTTGACCAACAAGAAGCGTTGCCGCAATTCTTGTGGTGAGTGGATGCTCACGCACCGTTCGTGTCATCGCCACAGCTTCACGACCCGTCAGGCCGGGGAGAGTGTCAGCGGGTGCACGCGCGCGAGGTCGAGGCTCTGGCGGGCGATCCACAGGTCATGCGCATCCTGCATTGCTAGCCAGCTCTCGGCGCTGCGGCCGACCGCCTTAGAGAGTCGCAGTGACATCTCGGGCGTGACCCGGCTCGTCCCCTTCAGTACCCGACTCAGGGTCGACGCCGACACATCAAGCTGCGCGGCAAGCTCACGACCGCTCACCCCGAAAGGCTCGAGGTAGACAGCAGAGAGGAACTCGCCGGGATGCGGCGGGTTGTGCATGGGGCTCAGGTCGTCCATTAGTGGTAGTCCTCGTAGTCCAGAACGTAGGCGTTTCCGTCACGAAACTCGAACGTCACTCTCCAATTGCCGCTCACCGTGATCGACCAGCGCCCGGCCATTCCGCCTTTGAGCGGATGAAGTCGAAAGCCGGGGATGCTCATGTCGTCGATCGTCTGCGCAGAGTCGAGCGCGGCCAGCTGCATGCGGAGCTTCTGCGCATGATTCGGTCGGACTCCGGCCGCACTGCCCGTCTCGAACAGCGCACGCAAGCCCTTGTGTCGGAAGGACTTGATCACGGCACTACTATAGCGTGTTGCGCATCACGCATCAATAGCCGTCGAGGCCGCAGTGCGAAGGTAGCGCGGGCCTCACACCAGGCTCGAGGCCTCTCCCCTATGGGCGAGCGTCACGCTGAGCGTGCTCGGGCAGCATGAGCGACCCGGTGACGAGCGGCACGCTCGACTCGTCGGCGTCGTCGTAGGTCGGTGCGGCTCCGTCGCTGCGCTCACGACGAGCGCGCACGAGGTCGACAACGATGAGCAGGGCGAGCCCGAACCCGATGATCGCGGCTTGCGCGAGCGCGAGCGCCGGGGTCGGCAGCACGACGAAGAGCGCGCCGCCGAGCGCCGCGCCGCCGCCGATGCCAACGTTGAAGGCGGTCGTGAGCAGGGCCGCGCCGACGTCGCGCACGCGCGCCGAGGCCGTGTGCAGCAGCCGCGTCTGCAGGAGGGCCGGGATGCCGCCGAAGGCGGCGCCCCACACGAAGAGCAGCGCGATGACGAGCAGCGGCACTCCCGCCGAGAGGCCGATGCCTGCCACGGCGAGCGCCACGATGCCGAGCATCCCGTACAGCCCCCCGCGCGGGAATCGAGACCCCAGGAAGCCGGCCAGCACGAGACCAATCGCTCCGGCGCCGCCGTAGACGAACAGGAGCGCGCCAACACTCACCTCGGCGAACCCGACAGAGTCGATGAGGTACGGCGCGATGTAGGTGTAGAAGACGTTCTGGCCACCGACGACGATGAGCACGAGCAGGCAGATGAACAACACGGCGGGGAAGGTCGGGTCGCGGCGCGCGGGCAGCGTGATCTCTCCCGTCGCGAGAGTCGGCCGGTGCTGCACGGCGGGCAGGAATCGCACGACGAGCACGAGCAGCACGATCACGATTGCCGCGATCACGCCGAACGCGGCGCGCCACCCGAGGACCGTGCCGAGCGCCGTGCCGGCGGGAACGCCGAGCACGAAGGCTGCTGTGCCGCCGCCGCTCGTGACCGCGACGGCGCGGGCGATCTGGTGCCGAGGAACGAGGTACCCCGAGTACGCCCCCGCAATCGCCCAGAACAGGCCGTGCGCGAGACCGCCGAAGACACGTGCCACGACGAGGAGCGCGTAGTCGGGGGCGAGGGCCGCACCGACGTTGGCGAGGGCGAAGAGCACGAGAACGGCCAGCAGCAGGTGCTTGCGGTCGAAGCGACGGGTGAGAGCCGCGAGCGGGGCGGTCGTGAGCACGACCGTGCCCGCGAAGATCGTGATGAGCAGCCCCACTTGGGCCTCAGAGACCGCGAGATCGGCGGCGATCTGCGGCAGCAATCCGGTCGGCAGGAATTCGCTCGTGACCATGAAGAAGATGGCAGTGGAGAGAGTGAGGAGCCCGATCCAGGGAAAGGGGCGCGCGGGTGGAGGGGTGTTCATGTGAAGGAGAGCTTTCGCGGTCGGCGCGACGGGCCGACTGTCCCGGGGAATAGCCGAGCCGACCATCCGGTTCTACGCTAGCGGCACAACCCGTCGAACGGAGACCGCATGATCGCGACCCTGCCCGTGGCCCGACTGTTCCGCACCCGCGAGCCGGGCAGCGACCGCGTTGCGTTTATCGAGCTGTTCTTCGACCTCGTGTTTGTCTTCGCGGTGACGCAACTCGCCCACCACTTCATCGAGCACGTGACGCCCTCGGGCGCGATCGAGACGTTCGTGATGCTCGTCGCGGTCTGGTGGTTGTGGATCTACACGACGTGGGTCACGAACTGGATGAATCCCGAGCGCGGGCCCGTGCGATGGATGCTCATCCTCATCATGCTCGTGGGGCTCGTGCTCAGCACGGCTATTCCTGAGGCGTTCGCCGACCGCGGCTTGCAGTTCGCTCTCGCCTATGTCGTGATCCAGGTGGGCCGCAGTGCCTACGTCGCCGTGTGCTACCGACGGGTCGGCAGCTCCGCGGCGTCGATGAACCTCGTGCGCATCACGATCTGGTTCTGCTTCTCTGCACCCCTCTGGATCGCCGGAGCGGTCGTGGGCGGCACTCCGCAACTCGTGCTGTGGTCGCTCGCGCTCGGTATCGAGTTGCTCGGCCCCACGGTCCTGTATCGCGTGCCCTTCCTCAAGAAAGCCGCGCTCGAGCACTTCGACGTGGCGGGAGCGCACATGGCCGAGCGCGCCGGGCTCTTCATGATCCTTGCCCTCGGAGAGTCGATCATCGTGACGGGGACCCTGTTCAGCCGCGCGGAGATCACGACCTCGAGCGTGCTCGCCCTGCTCGCTGCGTTCACCAGCACGATCCTGTTCTGGCTGCTCTACTTCAGTCACGGAGCCGAGCACGGCAGCCGCTTTATTCAGCGCGCCGAACAGACAGGGCGCATCGCCCGGCTTACCTACACCTACCTGCACATGCTCTTGGTCGGCGGGGTCGTGCTGCTCGCGGTCGGCGACGACCTCGTGCTCGCGCATCCCGATGATCCGCTTGATGCAGCGACGCTCGCGATCATCGTCGCCGCTCCCGCCCTGTACTTACTCGGCAATCTACTCTTCAAGCGCTCCATCGGGCGCCCGTGGCTGCGTTCGCACCTCGTCGGCATGGCGGCACTTACGGCGATGTGGATCGCGGCACCCGCGATACCGGGCCTGACACCCCTCGCCCTGTCGTGGATCGTGACGGGCATCGTCGCGCTCGTTGTCGTCATCGACGAGTACGTGTGGCCGCTGGACGAAGACGACACCGACGACGACACCGAGGCCGAAGACTCCCCGGCATCCCTCGCCGCCGAATAGGCTGGAGGGCGTGACCAGCCCCCTCCACCACTGGATCGTGACCATCGTCTGCGACGACAAGCCCGGCATCGTGCACGCCGTCACGGGCGGGATTGTCGAGGCCGAGGGCAATATCACCGAACTGCAGCAGTTCTCGGGCCTCGAGAGCGGCCGATTCTTCCTTCGGTTGCAGACCGAGACGCCCGCCGACCACGAGGGGCTGCTGGCGGCACTGCAGCCAGTTATCGACCGGTACAGCATGGAGTGCAGCATCGATCGCGTCGGGCGCCCCGTGCGCACCCTCGTACTCGTCTCGAAGGCCGCCCACTGCCTCAATGATCTGCTGTTCCGCCAGCGCAGCGGGCACCTGCCGGTCGAGATTCCGCTCGTGCTCGGCAACCACCCCGACTTAGGTGAGCTCGCGGCCTTCTACGATGTGCCCTTCGAGTCTCGCCCCGTCGCGAACGCGGAGGATAAGGCTGCCCTGGAGGCGCGCATCCTCGAGGTGGTCGAGGAGCACGACATCGAACTCGTCGTGCTCGCCCGTTACATGCAGATCCTCTCCCCCGAGCTGTGCGCCCGACTGTCGGGGCGCATCATCAACATTCACCACTCCTTCCTGCCGGGCTTCAAGGGCGCGAACCCCTACAAGCAAGCGCACGAGCGCGGCGTCAAGCTCATCGGCGCGAGCGCCCACTTCGTCACGAGCGACCTCGACGAGGGGCCGATCATCGAGCAAAACGTCGTTCGCGTCGACCACTCCCGGTCGATTGCCGAGCTCGTCGCGATCGGGCAGGACGAAGAGAACCGCACCCTCAGCCAGGCGGTCACCTGGTTCGCCGAAGACCGCGTGCTGCTCGATGGGCAGCGCACCATCATCTTCCAGTAGTCGCTCGCTCCCCACCCGAAGGGCTCGCATGACCACGACACTGCTCACCGGCGGCCGCCTGCTCGACGCCGATGGCTCGCGACACGGCTGGATTCTCCTGGACGACGACCGCATCGCTGCGGTCGGCATTGCGGGTCAGGATGCTCCGCCTCCCGCCGCGACGACGATCGACGTCACCGGCCACACCCTCACCCCCGGGTTCATCGACCTGCACGGTCACGGGGGCGGCGGCGCGGCGTACGACAACGGGCCCGACGAGATCCGCCAGGCTCTGGCGACGCACCGGGCGCATGGCACGACCCGGTCGGTCATCTCGCTCGTCGCCAACCCGCTCGACGACGTCGTCGCAAGCCTGGGTGTGGTCGCCGCACTGGTCGAGAGCGACCCGACCGTCGTGGGGGCGCACCTCGAGGGGCCGTTTATGGCGATCGGCCGTCGGGGCGCCCACTCGCCGGAGTTTTTGCGCGAGCCCGACGAGGCCACGATCACTGCGCTGCTCGAGGCGGGCGAAGGGTGCATCAAACAGGTCACGATCGCACCCGAACTGCCCGGTGCACTCGATGCGGTGCGGCAGTTCGTTGATGCGGGCGTCGTTGTCGCGATCGGGCACACCGAGGCCGACGAGCACCTCGCGCGCGCAGCGTTCGAGGCGGGGGCGACCCTCGTGACGCACATCTTCAACGCGATGCCGGGCATCCACCATCGCGACCCGGGCCCGATCGTCGCGGGCTTCGATGACGACACCGTGACCCTCGAACTCGTGCTCGACGGCGTGCACGTGCACCCCTCCGTGGCTCAAATGATTTTCCGCGCGGCGCCGCACCGAGTCGCCCTCGTCACCGACGCGATGGCGGCTGCGGGAGGCGACGACGGCTACTACCAGCTCGGCTCGCTCAACGTGACTGTGCAGAACGGCATCGCCCACCTCAACGGCACGCAGACGATCGCGGGCTCGACGCTCACGCAAGACGTCGCGCTGCGCACCGCGGTCACGGTCGCGGGTATCGATGAGGCGCGCGCGGTCGAAGCCCTCACCCGCACGCCGGCGTGCGTACTCGGCCGCGACGACGAGTGGGGTTCGCTCGCTCCCGGTTTCGCCGCCGACCTCGTCGTGCTCGATGCCGAGTGGCAGCTCGAGCGTGTCTGGGCGAACGGCGTCGAAATCGGCACGACTGTGTCCACTGGCGGCGTCTGAGGCCGCTCGAGCGGTCACCAATGCCACGGCACGGCACACATGGGCCAACGAGCGTGGGCAATCGCTCGGCGCGACCACAGCGAATACCCACGCGAGGCATCCATGCTGGGACCACTCCGTGCGAGCCCTGAACACATCACCCCTGAAGGAGACCCATGACCCGCAGCACTCGACCCGCCGCCGTACCGCTCTACGCGGCCGCAGCCGGGCTGACACTCCTCGGCACGCTCGCCGGGTGCGCGGACGCCACCGCCGGGGGCGATGCGGGAGCCAACGCCGCCGGGTCGGGCGACACCTCCGCAAGCTACGCCGACGGCAGCTACCAGGCCAACGGTACCTACACCTCGCCCAACGGCAGCGAAAACATCATCGTTGAGGTCACGCTCGCCGATGACGTCGTCACCGATGTCTCCGTCACCACGAATCCGAACAACGCGACGACCGAGTTTTACCAGACCGCCTTCGCCGAGGGTATTGCCGCTGAAGCGGTCGGCGTCGACATCGACCTGCTCGACGTCACGCGGGTCTCGGGCTCCTCGCTCACGAGCGGCGGATTCCGCGAAGCCGTCGCCGCCATCAAGGCCGACGCTCTCGAGAGCTAAACATGGCGACGAGTCGCTTCGACGCGATCGGCGTGCCCTGGCGCGTTGACGTGGAGGGCGAACTCGGCGACAGCGATCTGGCCGCGGTCTCCGAGAGGATCGAGCAGTTCGACCGCGACTGGTCGCGCTTTCGCGACGACTCACTCGTCAGTCGGATCGCGCGCGAGGCCGGCTCCTGGCCCCTGCCCGCGGATGCCCCACCACTGCTCGCGCTGTACCGCGAGCTGCACGACCTCACCGACGGACGGCTCAGCCCGCTCGCGGGCGTCAGCCTCGAGCAACTCGGCTACGACGCAGCGTACCGACTGCAGCCGCAGGGAGCCCCGCGCGCCGCGCCGCGCTGGGGCGACGCCCTGAGCTTGCGAGAGGCTCCCACCGGGCTCGTGCTCGACTGCCCCGCCCCCGTGCTGCTCGACGTCGGAGCGGCCGGCAAGGGCTACCTCGTCGACCTCGTCGGCGACCTGCTGCACGCCCGCGGCGCGATCGAGACGGTCGTCGATGCGAGCGGTGACCTGCGCTGCTGGGGTGAGCGCAGCATCCGTGTCGCGCTCGAAAACCCCGCCAACCCCTTCAAGGCGGTTGGCGTCGTCGAGGTGCGCGGAGAAGCACTGTGCGGGTCGGCGACGAACCGGCGCGCGTGGGGCGACGGTCTGCACCACATCGTCGACGCCACCACCGGGCTTCCGATCGGCGGCACCATCGCCACCTGGGCGATCGGCGCAACGGCGCTGCTCGCCGACGGCCTCGCAACCGCCCTCTTTCTCACCGACCCGGCGCGCCTTGCCGAACGATTCGAGTTCCAGTGGGTTCGATTGTTCGACGACGGCCGCCTCGAAAGTAGCCCCGACCTGTCAGGAGAGCTTTTCGCATGAGAGCGACCGTGGATGCCGTGACCGGCCAAGTGAGCATGTACCGTCTGGCGACGCTGAGCCTCATCGCCGTTCTCGTACTCGGCGTGATCCTCGCCTTCCTCGACCTGATCGGGTGGGATCCGTACGCAATTCTGGGCACGGCGGGCGTCGTCGTCGTCGCGACTCTTGGCGCCAACGAGGTCGCCGCCCGGCTCGCGCGCGTCGTGCCGCACCGAGAGTCGAGCGTCATCACCGCGCTCATCATCGTGTGTCTCGTGCCGCCGAGCCTCACAACGCTCTCGCTCGTCGGCGCCGCCGCCGCCGCCGTGATCGCCGCACTGTCGAAGTACCTCATCGTGTGGCGCGGGCGGCATATTCTCAACCCCGCCGCGACGGGAGTGCTCATCGCGAGCCTGTTCGGCCTCACCATCGGAGCGTGGTGGATCGCCACGCCCGCGATGCTCCCCGTCGTCACGATCGGTGCCCTCCTGTTGCTCTCCCGCACGCGCCGACTCGATGTGGGTCTCGTGCTCATCGTGCTCACCGTCGCGATCATCGGCACGCGCATCGCACTGACGGGCGCGGTGCCGCTCGACGCCTACAGTTCGGTGCTGCTGCTCTACCCGATCGTCTTTCTCGCCGGGTTCATGCTCACCGAGCCGCTCACGCTGCCGCCGCGACGCTGGCAGCAGTGGTTGACCGCGGCCGTTGTCGCCGTCGCCTTCTCCGTGCCGTTTAGCCTCGGCCCCTTCTACACCTCGCCTGAGCTCGCCCTCGTGCTCGGCAACATCGTCGCCTTCGCGGTCTCCCGACGCCCGGGGGTCTCGCTGCGCTTGCTCGAGGCCGTGCCGCTGTCCCCGCACGCGACCGAACTGCGGTTCGAGCCTTCGCGACCCGTGCGGTTCCAGGCCGGTCAATACCTCGAACTGCATGTGCCGCACTCCGCCGACAAGCGGGGCATGCGACGCACGTTCTCGATCGCGTCACCGCCGAGCGATGCTACGGTGCGCTTCGGCATGCGGATGCCCGAGCAGGGCTCCACGCTCAAGCGCACCCTGCGCGAACTCGAGCCGGGGGCTCGCGTGGCGACCACCCTCGTCGCCGGCGACTTCCTCCTGCCGCGCGATGCGAGCATCCCGCTCGTGTTTCTCGCTGGCGGCATCGGGGTGACCCCGTTTGCGAGCCAGCTTGCCGAGTTGACCGCGCGGGGGGAGCACCGCGACATTGTCGTGCTCGTCGTGTCGTCGAACCCCGGCGAGGTGCTCTACCGCAACGTCATCGAGGCCTCGGGGGCGCGGCTGCTGGAGGTATCGCCTGACGACCTCGCGCGGGATGCCCTGCTCGAACTCGTGCCCGACCTCGCCACCCGGCGCGGCTTCGTCTCGGGCGCCCCGGCCGTGGTCTCTGCGGGCCGGTCAGCCCTTCGTGCCGCCGGTGCGAAGCGCGTGCTCACGGACTACTTCGTCGGGTACTGAGCGTCGCGCCAACGCGGGGAGCACTGCATCCCCCGCGCGCACGGCTCGCAGAGCGCCGACAATCGCGACGAGGTCGACGACCTCTTGCAGGGCAGCGCCCGCGATCGCTGGCAACAGCCCGACCGCGGCGACGACCATGAGCCCGAGCGAGATGATGATGCCCATCCAGATGCTCTGCAAGGCGACGCGCACGGTGCGTTGACCGATGCTGACCGCGCGAGCGACCCGGGCAACATCGTCAAGCAGAATCACGATGTCGGCGGACTCGGACGCCGCCGTGGAGCCGCGTGCGCCCATCGCGATGCCCACATCAGCGACCGCGAGCACCGGGGCGTCGTTGACACCGTCACCGACCATGATGACCGGCCGAGGCCCGGCCTCGCGCACGAGACGAACCTTGTCTTCGGGCAAGCACTCGGCGTGCAGTTCGGTGATACCGAGACCCTCGGCGATGGGCCGGGCAGTGGCCTCGACGTCACCGGTCACCATGAGGCTGTGCGTGACGCCCAAGTCTTCGAGCGCGCGCACGGTCGCCGCGGCTTCGGGGCGCACTTCGTCGCGCAAGACGACGGTTCCGGCGAAACGACCGTCCACGGCGACGTACACGGCCGCCTCGCCGCTCGGCAACGTGCGAGTGTCCGTGCCGACCGAGTGCTCCGCGACGAAGGCGGGCTTGCCCACGACCACGCGTCGCCCATCGATGGTCGCCGTCACGCCGTGAGTCGCGACCTCGCGCGCGTCGTCGGAGCTTCCCAGGCGCAGTCCGCGCGCTTCGGCGGCCTCCTGCAGCGACGTGGCAAGCACGTGCGAGGAATAACGCTCGGCCGAGCCGACGAGCCGGAGGAGCTCGTCGGCGTCAATGCCGTCGGCCGGGTTGACCCGCACGACCTCGGGGCGCCCGCTCGTGAGCGTTCCCGTCTTATCGAAGGCGACCGTGCGCGCACGAGAGAGCTGCTCAAGAGCAGCAGCATTTTTGACCACGATGCCGTGCTTGGCCGCACTGGACATCCCACCCATGAAGGCCACTGGGGCGGCGATGAGGAGCGGGCACGGGGTGGCCACCACGAGGACCTCTGCGAACCGCACCGGGTCTCCGCTCAGCAACCACGCGGCTGCGGCGATGGCCAACGACACAACCGTGAAGGGCAACGCGTAGCGATCGGCAAGTCGCACGATGGGCGCGCGAGACGAGGACGCCTCGCGCACGAGTTCGACGATGCGCTGATACTGGCTGTCGGCCGCGCGAGCGGTCGCGATGATTTCGACGGCATCGGCTCCCGCGAGAGAACCACTCATGACCGTGTCGCCCCGCTCGCGCTCGACGGGCATGCTCTCCCCTGTCAGGGACGATTCATCGAAGGTTGCTGCCCCGCTCGCGAGCTCCCCATCGACCGGCACGAGCTCGGCCGGCCGCACGAGCAGTCGATCGCCGGGCTCCACGTCGCCCGCGGGAATGTCGACAATGTCGCCCGCAGAGGTCATGCGGTGCGCCTGCTGAGGCACTCTGCCCAAGAGCGACCGCAATTCGCGTTGGGCGCGACCTGCAGCGATGTCTTCGAGCGCCTCGCCTCCCGCGAGCATGAGCACGATCACGAGGCTCGCCCAGTACTCACCCACGAGCACGGTGCTCACGATCGCCATGATCGCGAGAACGTCGAGGCCGAACTGTCGCGAGAGCAGGCTGCGCACCATGCCCACACCCTCGTACGCGGCGATACCGAGCGCGAAGATCGAGACGCCCCACCGCGCGGCCGGCTCAAAGCCTGCGGCGAGCAGGGCGAGGCCAACGACCCCGACCAGCAGCGCGAGACCGACGAGCGGGTAGCGCCGCACCGCTCCGATGAGTCTGCTCATGAGACAGGTCTACGCCTTTCGAGGGCGCGGCGCCAGCAAGCACAGGCTCACCTCAGTGCGCCGAAACGACGGATGCCCGCGGCACTCGGCCACGGGCATCCGGCACGCGCTCATCGCGCCGCGATCACGACCTAGGCAAGTCGCGACGCGAGGTTTTCGTCGAGGGCGGCGAGGAAGTCCTCGGTCGTCAGGTACGCCTGGTCGGGGCTCACGAGCAGCGCGAGGTCCTTCGTCATCTTGCCGCTCTCCACGGTCGTGATGACGACGTCTTCAAGGGTCTCGGCGAAGGTGATGAGCTCGGCATTGCCATCGAGCTTGCCGCGGTGCATAAGGCCGCGGGTCCAGGCGAAGATCGAGGCGATGGGGTTCGTCGACGTCGGCTTGCCCTGCTGGTGCTGGCGGTAGTGGCGCGTCACGGTGCCGTGGGCTGCCTCAGCCTCGACGATTTTGCCGTCGGGTGTCGTCAGCACGCTCGTCATGAGGCCGAGCGAGCCGAAACCCTGCGCGACGGTGTCGGACTGCACGTCGCCGTCGTAGTTCTTGCAGGCCCAGACGTAGCCGCCCTCCCACTTCATGGCGCTCGCGACCATGTCGTCGATGAGACGGTGCTCGTAGGTGATGCCGGCAGCCTCGAACTGATCCTTGAACTCGTTCTCGTAGACCTCCTGAAAGAGATCTTTGAAGCGGCCATCGTAGGCCTTCAGGATCGTGTTCTTCGTCGAGAGGTAGACCGGGTAGTTACGCGCGAGGCCGTAGTTGAGTGAGGCGCGCGCGAAGTCGATGATCGACGAGTCGAGGTTGTACTGCACCTGAGCGATGCCGTCGCCCGGCGACTGATAGACCTCGAATTTTTGTGGTTCAGAACCGTCATCGGGGGTGAAGCTGACCTCGAGCTTGCCCTCACCCTTGAACAGGAAGTCGGTGGCGCGATACTGGTCGCCGAAGGCGTGACGGCCGATAATGATGGGCTTGTTCCAGCCCGGCACGAGGCGCGGAATGTTGCTGATAATGATCGGCTCACGGAAGATGACGCCGCC
>Ga0307966_1002069_pt1 | contig 15394 bp, 18 predicted proteins | sample OrgLakmetagen646_FD_203141 | JGI IMG/M metagenome (GOLD analysis project Ga0307966, IMG submission 203141) | Saline water microbial communities from Organic Lake, Antarctica - #646 | ecosystem: Environmental > Aquatic > Non-marine Saline and Alkaline > Saline | place: Antarctica: Organic Lake... | reverse complement strand
CTCTCACATGTGTGTGAGTGAGTGAGTAACACGTGTGAGAGTGAGTGACACGTGTGAGAGCGTGTGAGTGGCATGTGTGTGAGTGAGTGAGTAACACGTGTGTGAGTGACATGTGTGTGAGTGAGTGAGTAACATGTGTGTAAGTGAGTGACACGTGTGAGAGCGTGTGGGTGACATGTGTGTGAGTGAGTGAGTAACACGTGCGTGAGTGACATGTGTGTGAGTGAGTGAGTAACACGTGTGTGAGTGAGTGACACGTGTGAGAGCGTGTGGGTGACATGTGTGTGAGTGAGTAACACGTGTGTGAATGACATGTGTGTGAGGAGTGAGTAACACGTGTGTGAGAGCATGTGAGTGACACGTGTGTGAGAGCGTGTGAGTGACACGTGTGTGTGTGTGGCAGGTGTGTGAGTGAGTGACACGTGTGTGATTGAGTGACACGTGTGTGAGTATGTGAGTGACACGTGTGTGAGTGACATGTGTGTGCGTGACGTGTGTGAGAGTGTGTGAGTGACACGTGTGTGAGTGAGTGACACGTGTGTGAGTGAGTGACACGTGTGTGAGTGACACGTGAGTGACATGTGTGTGCGTGACAGGTGTGTGAGTGAGTGACACGTGTGTGATTGAGTGATACATGTGTGAGTATGTGAGTGACACGTGTGTGAGTGACATGTGTGTGCGTGACGTGTGTGTGTGTGTGAGTGAGTGACACGTGTGTGAGTGACACGTGTGTGAGTGACACGTGTGTGAAAGTGTGTGAGTGGCACAAGAGCGCGGTAGTAACTTGAATAACAAAAATAAAGTGGCTGCACGGATTGAGATTGACATTGACCTTTTCCTTAATTAATGTGGGGGGTGGTTTTTCACTGCCTGCGTAGTTTTTTCTTTTTTTCCTGTTGACCAAGAGCTGCAGGCTGCTCTATGGCAGCATACAATCTCAATCACTGTCCCTCCTACCTGCTACCGTCACTGTACCTCCTACCTGCTAAGGTCACTGTCCCTTCTACCTGCTACGGTCACTATACCTCCTGCTACGGTCACTGCACCTCTCCTACCTGCTAAGGTCACTGCAAAGGTCACTGTCCCTCCTACCTGCTACGGTCACTGTCCCTCCTGCTACGGTCACTGTAACTCTCCTACCTCTGAGGTCACTGCAAAGGTCACTGTACCTCCTACCTGCTGGGTATACTCGCAACTCACCAGCGCGTTCACAGAGCAGCCTGCAGCACCTGGTCACTGCACCTCCTACCCGCTAGGTATATTTGTAGGGCTGGCCAGAACCTTATATATGCACCGTATATGACCGTACATTTGGTGATTTCCCTGCCACGATTGCCGTGCATACACCGTTAGTAAATGGTTCTGGCCAACCCTTACACATTTGCAACTCACCAGCACGTTCTTGCACGTATATTTGGTGATTTTCCTGCCACAACTGCCGTACATACACCGTTAGTAAATGGTTCTGGCCAACCCTGTACACATTTGCAACTCGCCAGCACGTTCTTGCACGTATATTTGGTGATTTCCCTGCCACAACTGCCGTACATACACCGTAAGTAAATGGTTCTGGCCAACCCTGTACACATTTGCAACTCACCAGCACGTTCTTGCACGTTGCCGGCGATCCAACGGTGCCCGATGCCTTGGCATCTAAGTTTGCCCCATCGTTGCCTGTGTGTATGTTGCACAAAGCGACAAAAACCTTTTCGTTGAGCACTCTAAACGTTTCTGCATGCACTTTGTGTGTGCACTTTGTGTGTGCACTTTGTGTATGCACTATTGTCACTATACGCCTCTGCGTGCACTCTCTATACGCCTAGCATTCTATACGCCTAGCATTCTATAACCTGGTATTCTATTCGCCCAGTATTCTATACGCCTATACGCCTAGTATTCTATACGCCTAGCATTCTATACCCCTTAGTATTCTATACGCCTCTGCGTGCGTTTGTGTGTGCACTGTTGTCACTATAGTGACCTTCTCACGCTGATCCGTGAATGGGCGGGCGTGCTGCGACCATCCTTTCAACTGGCGCGTGAGGTCTACACATGTCTGTTTAACCATCTTACTCTACAATCGTATGACTCAAATCAATGGCCGTGCACAATGAAACAGGCTGCTCAGTCTGGTTACACTACCCGCTGCTACCATCATACTTGTTGCTACCATCATACCTGCTGCTACTAGGATGAGGATGTCGTTTGCCCAGACAAACCCATCAAGTTCTACACAATCTCTGGTGTACTCTGTAGAGGAAGATCCCCAGCTTGCACTTGAAATGCGCGCACCCTGCGTGTTCCATTTCCAAAAATGGACCTTGTCTGCATATTATGGAAACAGTTAGTGTCTAGGCGACAAGTAAAAGAGTGCGACGCTGGAAAGTTGGCCGAGCCCATCGCACGCTGTCTGTGCAACACGTGCGTGTATATGCGTGTGTGTGTGTGTGTGTGCGTGCGTGTGTGCATGGTGCTGTGTGTGTGCGCCTGTGTGTGCGCTTGCATGTGTATGTGCGTGTGCGCGTGTGTGTATGTGCGCGCGCACAAGTGTGTGTGTATGCCCTGCTCCTCCATGAAGGGGCTTTGCCAGAAACGTGGGCAGCCTTGCCTCTGCTTATACTTTACACAATAACCTGGTATGGTACACACCTACATATTCTGGTACAATAACAACGTCCAGTACCTGTGCCATTTGGGGCTTGCAGGTTCCAGTTCCTGTCACAAAGTTATTTCTGTCCATGCACTCGCAAATCCCCTCTGCATTATTTCCCAACAATCATTCCGTGTATCTTATTGTTGTGTGCACGTCATTGCTGTCACAAGTACCATAATTCAGCAGCACAAGCCAAACTTTAGCTCTGCACGTTTGGTGGGGTCCTCTCTAACCAAACCCTTGATCCTAAAACCTACCTCTGCATGGTGGAGTGCAAAAATGGATGGAACAGAGCCTTTGGCAGAGGAGTCACAGTTGTCGTCTAGGCAGTCCCCGGGCGTGAAAAGGACTTCCTCGCCATCTTTCACAACCCCGATGTCAAAAAAGGACAATTTTGCATTAGGGGCCACACCTGCAACAGACAGTATTTCAAACAGTTCACACAAACATGTTCAAACACACACACACATACACACACACACACACACACACACACACACACACACACACACACACACACACCATCAGCAGGGACGGAGTGCATCAGGATATGGTCAGTCACAAGTCAAGCGCAGGGCACTGATCTGAGGGTAGGGCTGCATTTCAGGAACATCATAGACAGGGTTGGCCAGAACCGTTGTATGCACCATATGTTTGGTGATTTTCCAGCCAGAAATACCATATATATGATTTATGGTTCTGGCCACCCCTAAGTATGGAGCAAGCCTCTCAAGGGCAAAAACAACAGCATGAGTATCAAATTGCGTTGTGATTTCAAAATTGCAACAAGCTCATCATTCATCGGTTATGAATTGGCCGATGAATAAGCTCATTAATTAACTCATTCTTATATACCTGTGGCAAGTCAGCAATCAAACTTTCTTCTTACGTACCAGTGGCAAGTCGGTAGCCAACTCCTCAATAATCGAATCTTTTCAGTAATCGACTGTACTTCTTCCTTACCAGTGGCAAGTCGGCAATTGACTCTTCTCAGTAGACAACTTCTTCTTACGTACCTGTGGCAAGGTCGGGGTTGCTGATGGGGTCAAAGCCAAACATAGCGCCAGCAACTGTGCCGGCTACGTGGGAGCCTGCAATTCATGTGTGTGTGTGTGTGTGTGTGTGTGTGCATTCGTGTCCTGATGTGTGCAAAATTTCTAAGTCTGTGTGCTGGCAAACTAAAGAATTGCTGAAGTATGTACGCACATGAACTGCAAACACATATATACACACATACACTAACAAACATACCGACACATAAACATACAGAACATTACAAACAACATATACATATACATCAATTAAGGGTTGAAAAGGGTGGAGTGAGCTTTATATTGTATTACCTTCCCTTACTCACCCTGCAGTCAACTAGCGCCACATCAGGCAGGCTGTATGCGTTAAATTACTTTATTTCACAGGCACGAATGCCATAGACAACGCTGAGTAAGGCTTGCTCGCGCTAGTGGAACCCCACCTTTACTGCGGCATTAGCTTTTGGTGTACACATTAAACACACCATTCGTAGTTCTATTTGAAAACATACATTTGTAGACGGTTCATTCAGGGCTACAATTGTGCACTGTCAGAGCCATTTCATTTAAACAGTTCAATCAAAGCTAAAATTGTACACCGTCACAGCCATTTCAGTTAAACGGTTCATTCAGGGCTACAATTGTGCACCGTCAGAGCCATTTCATTTCACAACTATGATACCGTCGACGGTCCATACCCTCAGACCGACGAAATGACGGTGGTTCAAAAATGACAGTGCTCAGCATCAAGATGCTTGAGGGAACTGCTGAGTACTCTGCAGCATGCAGAAGTACTCTAGTTCTTGGAGGCGAGTGCAACCAAACGTCAGTTGGTGTTGGCACAAGTGTAAAAATCCCCCTCCAGCAGTTCGGTGGATACGAGCCGGAATATAACTGTACTGTCCCCCGTAATTCCGGGTGCGTGGGATTGTGCGGGCTGGCTAATAATGAGTTTAAGTATATTTTGATTATTCTCAAACTTAACTGTGTGATTTGGCAAGCTACAAACAGACAAACACAAAAAATGCAACAGACACAGACACAGGCACAGAACACACACACTCGCATTAACACAGACAATCATGCACACTTTTACATGCACGCATCCAATGACACATGCAAACAAACACACACATACTCACACCCTCTCTCACACACACAAAATCACACACACAAGCGCACACATACACATAAATACACATGCGCACATTTGTGTAAGCTTTTGTAAACCAGTTGGTGCTGAACAGGGCTAAAAGCCCTGCGGAGAGGGTATACATATTTGCTTTTGGGGTGCGGGAAGATGCGGGATTCCATTGTATACATTTGAATTTTGGGGTGCGGGATAAGTACGTCAAGGTATGGTACTGTTCTTTCCTTTCATTGCTTCACCATTTGTTTACAAATTCAAACAATACACGTGCAATATTTGTAAAGGTTGAGTGAGAACTTAAAGGAGCTGGTATGGTAATTTGAGATCAGAATGCCATTTCTAAGCCTTTTTGCGTTTTTGGACCGTACCATGCTGTTGCAGCAAATCACCGTCACTGCAAAGCATAAGACTCAGCACAACAACCAACTCACCATACCATCAAACACCGTACATTTCTATGCCGTCACGCGCTGTTATGACAGTGTCATTTTCGAAATGGCGGTCTAGACCGTCAGACCTTAATAAGACGGACAGTACCGTTAGGTTGTCAATGCACGGTCCTGGGTACAAACACAGCAAATCATTCACTAGCAAACCTCACTCAATCACTGGCACCAGTCAGCTCACAGCTCAGCTCACTCACTTGCAAACCTCGCTCACTCATTCGCACCAGTCAGCTCACAACTCAGCTCACACACTCACGTACTTGCACCAGTCAGCCCTCGCAGGTCTGGAGCAACCTACTTGTAACTGCATGAGCCACGAGCCACCCCAACCCAGACCGTACCCACTTGCATCTTCACTTTTGCACACAGACAGCAACGCAACATATGCACCTAAAGCTGTTCCTAGCTTAACCACACAATCGTACCACCCCCCAAAGGGCCTTGGCCAGCTTAGCACACAGTAACCACACAGTAACCATATAGTAACCACACAGTAACCACAATCGTACCACCCCCCAAAGGGCCTTGGCCAGCTTAGTGCACCTCAGCCTGTGTGTGCACAAACATTCTCTATTTCTGTACACTTTCCTGAGCCTGTGTGTGCACAAACATTCTCTATTTCTGAACACTTTCTTGAGCCTGTGTGTGCACAAACTTTCTCTATTTCTGTACACTTTCCTGAGCCTGTGTGGGCACACACGTTCTCTATTTCTGTACACCTTCCTCAGTCTGTGTGTGCACAAACATTCTCTTTCTCTGTACACGTTCCTCAGCCTGTGTGTGTAAAAACGTTCTCTTTCTCTGTACACTCTCTCTTCTTCATACACTTGTTTCATGCTTCTCATACACGTTTCCCCTTCTGTTCAGCTAGGTGTGGCAACAGACTTTTCCAAGCTCCGCTCAGATCCTGAGGCATGTATAGCGCAACCTTACCTTACCTTAGCACACCTTGGCTTGCTGCCCCTTGCACAGATTGGGCAGCCATCCCGTCGTGTTAAACGCCTTTGTAACCCAACCCAAACTAACAAATACACGCACGTTCACACCCAAACTAAAAGTGCACGCACATACACACACCCAAAGTAACAACACACGCAAATCCCTACCGTGTCCGCCAGCGTCGTCAGTTTTGTTTTTGTCCAGGAACCAGTAGTAGGAATTCACCTACAGCCAAAAAATAACAAGGTGGGTGTGAGCTCGCCATTGAATTATAAATGATACTCATACTTTAGTACTTTAGTAGGTTGTCAGTTACTAGTTATGAGTGCAGTGCTGAAAGCTTTCTAGGTCTCCAGCCTTCACTGAAGTCGATCCTCTCCATTGCAAGCTTCTTAGCTACGCCCTTGTTTGAATGAAGATTGTAGGCAATGATGAAATGCAACATCCCTTATCGAGCCTTGCAACATCCTGATTACTTTCTGCTTGCAGTATGACACACAGCCTCCAAAAGAAAGCAGTTATGCACACCACCTGATTCCTAGCATCCCCTCAGCAGACATGGTGCAGGTGAGCTGGTCAGGCTAGCAGCCTTTTTAATAATCGGCTTCTTTTGGCTGTATAATCCCTCTCACTCTAAAAACAATACCGGCGACACTTCAGCATCTGTATCCCACCCAGAGGAGACTATTTGCAATCCCACCCATTTGATATGCATTGAGTTGATGGCCGTTCCGGGGGAACGTAAGGCATTTCATGTTTAATAAAATTTCACGTACAATCAAATCACATGTTTGTTTTACCTTTCGGTGGTCTGTACTGAAAAAGTGTTCAAACTCAACCCCATCCGTGTCCACAGAGTTCTTGATGTTGTCTGAATTGTCCTGATAGTCCTGTGTTTGCATGTTGTTGCAAGCATGAATTAAGAAAAAAGATCCGAGCATTTGCAGTCCAGTTAAAGATAAAAAGGAGCACCCTCACCCCCACCCGGGGAATGTATTCACCATCAGACCAAAACTAACGCATTTAACAGCAAAAGGAGCAGGGTGTGCCTTTCACCGCCAGGTCAGAACAAATCCGTTGAACAGCAAACGGACCAGGCCAAAACAAATACGTTATACAGCAAAAGGAGCAGGGTGTGCCTATTCAACCCCTGCTGTTCAAATCTGCTACTAAAAGCAAGCAAGAGCTGTACATTTTTAAACTAGGAGCAGGGTGCGCCTTTTTGACCCCTGCTGTTCAAATCTGCCACTAATAGCAAGCAAGAGCTGTAGGTTTTAGAACTAGGAGCAGGGTGTGCCTTTTCGACCCCTGCTGTTCAAATCTGCCACTAATAGCAAGCAAGAGCTGTACATATTAAAACTAGGACCAGGGTGCGCCTATTCAGCCTCTGCTGTTCAAATCTGGCACTAAAAGCAAGCGAGAGCTGTGCATTTAAGAACTAGGAGCAGGGTGTGCCTATTCAACCTCTGCTGTTCGATTCCGCCAATAAAAGCAAGCAGGAGCTGTAGGTTTTAAAACTAGGAGCCTCATCATGTGGACATATCCTGCGCGCAGGTCCCACATAATGTGCTGTGCAGCAATGTTTCCGTGCTTGTAGCACATAATGTGCTGTGCAGCAATGCTTCCGTGCTTGTTACTCAGCTTACCAGGAAGTCAGGGTCCTGAAAGTAGCAGCCATCCATGTCAATGCCAGAGTCTGACACTCCCACGATCTGTGTGCAAACAAATAATCCACCAGGTATAGAAATAAATTCACTGTCTTTCTTCACAATAAAATAAGTCAGTCACGATTGCGCCATTATGTCCTCCCCTAATGCATCTCTACATCCAAAGCTGCCGCCTCAATTTTATGTCCATTTACCATGCAGACAGCAATCATGCAGACGCTGTCCACTCTTTTGCGCAAACTTGAGCAGGGTTTGGCCAAATATCTTTTCATACAACAAGTCGTGGATTTGAGTGTCGTGGACAGTCCTTCATCAAATTGATGCAGGACTGAGACTCACCTGCCCTTGCTTGCTCAAACCAACTTCAAGACGGGCACTGGCCTGCCCTTGCCTGCTGAAATAACCATTTAAAGGCAAACGACCAAGAATGGGCACCGACCTGTCCTTGACCGCTGGGATAAAAAAAAAAAGGCCGACGACCAAGAATGAACACTGGTCTGCTCTTGCCTGCTCAAGCAATCCTCGATAGGAATGACCAAGGAAGGGCACTGGCCTGCTCAGAAAACAAAAGAGAAACGACCAAGAATGGGCACTGACCTGTCCTTGACCACTGATGCCAGCTTTCCAAAAGGGGAACAGCTCTGGCTTGCTGGCGAAGTCGTTTGGGAGGTAGGTGCTTTGTGCACCATCCTGCAAGCACACAAGGCGGCAGCATACGAGCATATGGTGAGCAAAAAGCACGTGGCTCAGGTTGGCCAGGACCGCATATTTACACCATATATGACCGTACATTTGGCGATTCCCCTGCCAAAAATATTGTATATACACCGTATATATATGGTTCTGGCAAAACCTACATGTGGCTAGTGTGATTGTGAGGGGTAGCAAGGACTCTTTGCATGCATGGAGTATGAAGCTTTGAAAAGAGTACCTGTACTAGAGCAGCCTAGCAACCGCACTTTTTGACTGATGGCTTAACCTGTAACCTGTAGACCTGTACAAGAGTCCAGGCCTCTGCTACATGCTATTCTCTCCAGAGTCTAGGCCTCTGCTACATGCTACATGCTGTTCAGGCATCAGGGCACAAGGTTCTGAACTCCCCTTCTTAGAGTACCTTTCATGTCCTAAAACCTTAATGTTGCAAAAGACCAGCTTCCATCATAATCATAAATAACAAATTTCTCCCTGTTTCACCTGAACTGCTGCACTGGCATGGAGGTTCCACAGCTGTATTTGATGCCCCAAGCCGACGTGAATAACAGTGCCCTGAACGTAGGAGGGTACTTGTGAAGCAAATTAGCTATGGCAGGATAAAACAGGAATTGACGTCGATGCCACTTAGGTAAGGTTGGCCAGAACCGTACGTGCATGGTGTGTGTACGCATCATCTTTGGAAGGAAACGTCCAAGTACTCGGTCGCACGGCGTCTTTTACAACTTTGCTGCCCTAAGTGTGAGTGTTGCGTGCATCTTATGCTGTGTACAATTCTATGAAACATGTAAAAACCTGTCATTGCGGCTCAAGCTACTTTTAGCACTTGAGGCGTCTATGGATTGATTGCGGCCAGCAGAAAACTTGGACCCTAACATCTGAATTCACAGGAACAAGGGGTCTTATTTTCAGGGTCGGAGCACGAGCACTCATCTATTCTTACAAACAAGCATCCGGGAGAACATCATTTCAGTAAACTGATGTAGTGCGAGTATTTGCTTTCAAATGCCTTACCGAGCCTCCTCCGCCTGCCCATAATGGGAGCAACGCTTAATCATAAACAACGCCATACACCTTGACCCACCTGCTCAGTTAGCCAAGAAAGGGCATCCTCAGCATGCTTCGCGCACACGATCATGCTAAGCGTCCCTCGGACTCCGACAGACTTTGCCATTGGCAGACATGCATCACCTGCAGCGGTGAAGAGCTGTTGCAGTTCCAGACTCAGCCTGTTCACACACTATCATCATCCAAGGAGCAGAGGAAACACTGATGACCACTTGCAGTGGCCAGATTTGCATCATACGTAGGTAAGTGAGAATTCAGCATCCATCACAACTTCGCAAACATTGCACACCAACAACGTGTGCAACATTCAGCTTCTATGCTCTCCCAGCAGCAGTACTGACCAGTGTTCAAAGCTAGAACTGCTGACCAGCCAAAGCCAGAACACAAAGCGAGAGCTGCTGATCAGAGCGCTAGAGTTGCCGTGTTCAAAGCTATCACTACTGACCAGTTTTCAAAGCTAGAGCTGCTGACAGGCCATCCCTGAGCCCATTTGCCCACGCTGAAGCATCGGCTTTTGCTGCTAGCTGCTCTGGGCAGCCGTTGCAGAAGGCAAAACGCAAACTTGTGAAGGCTGGACCGTTCACCTCCAGCACGAGCTGCTCTTGATCATCTGCACATGCATTTTTTGTTAGGATGGAGAACAGCTGATACAAGCGAAAAACTGAACCTATCACACAATGAAGACCTAGGGAATTATTACATGCAAAGTGGCCGCCAAATCAATTAGTGTCCGTGGACTGGAGCACAGACCAGCCACCTTGTGCCCACTAGAGTGTTATCTGTTGTGCTGAGCTGGACAGTTCCATTCGCCATAAGTTGCCTGTAGTAATTGAGGGTTAGGCTGTTGCTAATTTGCCTTTGTTGTGTTGATTGCATTTGAGGCGCAGCGCAAATGGATTCGTTTAGTGAAAAAAGAAATTAGCATAGCACAAAGGTTAGACCAACCTTTTGTGTGGTAATGCTTGAGGCCCTTTGCCCAAGCAGGTGAGGCTTGGGTATCCTTTCCGTCAGGCTTCAACACTCGAGCTGAAGCAGATCCTTTGCTGATCTTGATTTTTGCTGCTAGAGATGCATCTCGCACAGTTTGCTCAGCCTTTTTGGACGCTTTTGCTTGCTTTGGCAGGACAGACTGAAGGCAAAGGCAAGGCAAGAGTGCATTCTGGGGTGAAAGACACAAACGGCTTTTCTGAGTGAGGATAAACGTTCAATATAGCAAGGAAGCAGCAGTCCTGATCTTAGACGCACCGAGGTGACAGTGGGGTAAGTCTGCTGGACAGAGCGGATGCCGGCTGCTGTCCCTTTTACCAGCCAGTGGTTGGTAGGAACTGGCTGCAGAATGCTCGCGCCGATGCTTGTGAGCATCGAGGCCACGGCGGACTTGATTTCAGGTTCATAGCCAAGGAGGAAGACCACAGGTGCGCCACGTGTGACGGATGCTAGGCTGCAGTGCCATGTGTTGTTGCTCGAGTTCTCTTATACAAGGGTTGATGATGGTGTGTGCGTATATTTATTGAAAAGGCTGTAATTGCACAGGATTTTGCTTGCTTCAAGTACAATTTGCATTCAGTTCAGCTTGCTGGTCACAGTCACTGCTTCAAATTCCATGTGCAAGCCTGCAAAGCGAGGAGGACAAGCTTCCCCATGCTAGAAAGGCTGAGCATCAGCAAGAAGATGAAATCCGACGACAAGAAGAGCAAGCCCCTGCTGAAATGCATCATGCAAGCATGGCTGCCCGCCAACCACAAAAGCAATATACCTACCCCCATTGGTACTCCCAATACCCTGTGCCAGCCACGAATGCATTCTTCCCTTTGCTGCTTTGCCCTCCTATTTATACATTGCTACATGTTCAAATAGTGAGGCTCTCGTTGTGCCTTCTTAGTGCCTTCTCAGTGCCTTCTCAGGCAGCTACAGGCACCTTCAGGTTTATGCAGCTGTATGTATTGCTTTGCGCTTTGCTCTTAAGTCCAAGTGGAGCAGGTTGTTGCATTTGTGAAAGCGATAAAGGTGGTGGTTTTGTAAGAACTTTCGACATTCTCTGTCTTCTTCGTACATTACTGATTGTGAACTTGGTAAATGATAGGCAATGACCATTTGGCCTTTGCTGGCCCTCGACAGTCGCACCTGCGGCGAGCATCCTCTCTGGCCACCAAGTTGTACGTCAGCACCTCTCGTTTGCCAACATACGCCGTCCTTGTCAGCTCCTGACTGCCCCACACCACAGCGGCCAGTCCCAATACCACTAAAAAACGAGGATCCATGCGGGTAACTTAACCTAACTGGATGAGTAAATGCATCTCAGGCACGCATTTATTTATATAATAACGAGAAAACTACCAATTGGAAAATTGTAACGAAGCATCGCTAACATTACTTATTATATTATGATATAACATATCCCACAACCAGACCCTCTGCGTGACCCTCTGCGCAGACCTTCTCTTCAGCTTGACATGGCGGTTCTCACTTCAGGTGTCCGAGAGGATCGAAAAAGAGAAAAAGACCAGAAAGAGTCCAGTCAGTTAGACTAAGCAATTGGGCTGAGAAGCGGGCGATATGGCGAGAGATGCAGCACAGCTGTGGAAGTGTACCGAATCTTATCCAAATTATATTATATAATATCACAATATGAGACAATGTGAAATGCATCTCTCATCACCAATCACCCGCTTCTCAGTCCAATCACTTGACCTAACTGACTGGACTCTTTCGGTTCTTTCGGTCTTTTTCTCTTTTCTACCCGCCGGACACTTAGTGAGATTCACCATAAAATTAAACTAATTTAAATTACATTAAATTAATTAAATTAACGGTGAAGGATGAATGTGGTGTGAAGTGCAAAGGGTCAACACACGCACACAATTGGTCTTTGCAAATTTAGGCAAAGAACGGTTTGGACAATATCAGTGTTCGATCTCGTTCTGCCGAAAGCGTGAAAGCAATGCCTTAGCGTTTGATTTATTTAACAGTCTGAACTGATTAGGTTTGATTATATTTTTTTGCTGTCTTTTCAAGCCACTTACATCTTGCAGTTGAAGCACGCAAAAATAGCATGGATAAGGATTACGAAGCCCTGAGCTCCCTAAGCAGTGATTCCAGCATACCTGAGCCAGCTATCAAACCAGCAGTCCGCCGACGGAAAAATAATAAATCTGGAGAGCGACGGCGACGGCTGTTGGCCACCACCGTCCCCCACCAGTCAGTCCCCGGCCAGTCACGGAGGGCCCCTCCTGGCCCACAGTCATCAAAGAGCAGCCCGTACATCGGAGTGAGCCTGGTGGGTGATGATGATGAATTGGCGCAAATAGTTGGTTCAAATAAAGCATTATCCAGCGAGGCAGCAGGCAGAGAGAGGGGCAGGGCAGAGGTGATATGTTACAGCCGGAGGTGGCATGTGGTTTGATGAGCACTTTGACATTTTGATATTTTGCAGCTGAAAACAGTCCTGTGAGCGTATGGCGGCGCCCTGCACGCACTCTAGCAGGGCCTAGCATTATTAGCAGCAATGAAGTTAGTGGCGTGCTTGTTATTATGACTTCAACGTGCACAGTTTTACTTCAACCTGTTGTGTTGAACAGGTGAAGAACACGCCATCCAGGCAGAGGCGCCCAGGTTGCCCAACTAAGTGGGAGGTGAGTGGTTGTATATCTATACTTGTTATATATGAGCAATTAGGGAGGAATTGGTGGGTCTCAAGCAATGCTTAAATGCGAAGGATCAGATGTAGGATGTGCATGTTTCAGGCGGTTTGTAAAATATGAATGTCAGTGACTTGATTTGGAGGACATGTAAGCCTATAGCTAGACATGCTGTGCTAGCACGGTCGATGCAACCACCCCTCCGAAAGCTTTGGACGCATAATAAAGCCATATGTCAATTAACTACGCCTTAAGTTTGGGATGTGTGCATTAAAGGTCGGTTTTTACGAAATGCATTCACAAGCAGTCACTGAGATGCATGCATATCCAAATGGGGATTTTTGGGATACCTATTGTCACTAAAACTCTGTCCTAAATTTACTATAGAATCTTGCGGGATGCAGCTTTATTTCTGCATCTCCTATTTAGCCTTATCAGCTAATCAGACCTTGTATGCACTAAGGAAGAACGAGGTGCACAACGCTCTGTCAAACATGACATCCGTACCTGCTTTCTTCCAGGCGCACATTTGGAGTTCTCCTGAGGGAGGTGGAAGGGGCAGGCAGTTGCATCTCGGTGCTTACAATAATGAGGTCCAAGCGGCAAGGTGCGGCCATAACTTGGAAGGAAGGGTGCTTTCCTCCAAGAGCCATGGTGATGTGGACGTGTCTTCAATGCATTATGTCACTTTTTTAATAGCTGAGTTTGGATCTAATCCCATTATTATACCGCACATGGCTCGACACTGCAAGTCTGTTTGGGCCAGCAGCTTTGTTACTGCTCCACCTTCTAGGCTTGTTCCAAGGCACATCACATGCTGCGTTGCTACCGGACTGCTGCATAGTTTTTGCATTCTCCTGATCTGTACATGCCTCGGGTGTGTCTACAGGAGCCCTATGGTGTTCAATGTGCAAAGTTCTCCACTCATGGCGCAGGAACTACGATCGTGCAGCAATCGCCACACGGAAAAAAGATGCACAGCTCAACTTTCCTGCTTCAGGTTTGTTTTTTTACTGCTCCCAGTTCAATGATGTAGCTACAATATTTTGATAGAATATAGATTACCTCAGGCAATACAATGTCTGCTCTCGATGCAATGATGGGGCTATTTTGTTCAAATAATTTGGGGTCTCTGCAATATTTTTGTCCAATGGCTCCTTCTTCTTTGCATCTTTCCACGTTTATAGCATTCATCTCAGAGCTTTACCAGGATTCAGCCTTTGTCAGTGGTGGCGCTTTGAAGCACCTCCAAGCGTTCCTATCATGAAAATTGAGTGTGTATGCTCACGTGTGCTGCTCCTGTCTATTCAGACTACGACCATGACCCCCTCCTGCAAAAGCTTCTGGCAGTTAATGACAAGCAAAAAATTGCGGAGATGCTGCGGGCCACTCTCCATCTTTCGGATAGTGAAGTGAGTGGCCTGTGTTGAAGTAGCGAAAGTACGCAGTTAGTTAAAATCACTTCCCACATAGTCACGGAAAAAAAGCCAATGTGGCTGTAACTTTACAGATTTAGTACAATTATCCGAACAGCATGCAACCACTGCATCTGAACAGCTGCTTTGGATGCTCTTATGCCACATTGGATGCTTTTTGTCTTTCTCTTTCTTATCTTTGTAATTTAAGTGCTCTTTTGTCACATTGGATTTCTTGCTTTGGGCAAGGGCAAACCAGCACATGCAGGGGCTAACGGCATTGCTCGCCATATCACGACATCACAGTTTTAAGACGTAAAACCTCAATGAATATTCTCCTTTTTACTTTTTAGGGGGACGAGCGTGCTATAACAGGTGCAGCAGCAGCAGCACTACCACCACCACCACTACCGCCCCCACAACCACCCCCACAACCACCACCACTCAAACCACTGTCAGCAGCCACAACAGCTTTCCCATCACAAGCTGCATCTTCCACGTCACCCAATTTGGCGGAATTGCCATATGCAGCAGCAGAATTAGCACCAGTAGCAGCAGCAGCTGCAGCATTCACCGCAGATCCAATAATGAGTCCAGGGCTTTCTACGTCTTATGCGCCCTCTACCACTACCAACTCTTCCTCCACGTTTTCCTCGAGGGGCGGGTCAAGGAGGGG
>Ga0307966_1002062_pt1 | contig 15425 bp, 16 predicted proteins | sample OrgLakmetagen646_FD_203141 | JGI IMG/M metagenome (GOLD analysis project Ga0307966, IMG submission 203141) | Saline water microbial communities from Organic Lake, Antarctica - #646 | ecosystem: Environmental > Aquatic > Non-marine Saline and Alkaline > Saline | place: Antarctica: Organic Lake... | reverse complement strand
GAGTTCTGGTCCAGATCGAACTCGTCGTGCGGTGAACGCAAGTTCATCACTAGGTAGAGATAATAGGCCATGATGCAGAGGGCGGCGGTAGTCTTGCCCGTGCCGATGGCCCCGGTCAGCACCGCTTCCACATAGTTGCCGGAGCAAGCCTTGATGATTTCGATTTTCAGCTTGGGCCACAGCTTCACGGTGTCGCCCATGAAGTAAGGGTCCGTGAAGAACACTTCGGGGCTGACCGGGGGTTCCCGGTATTTCTGCATGGCGGCTTGCCGCGCCTCCAAGTCCTCAATCACCGCGATGTAGAACTGCCCCCGGCGGCGGGGGTCCGCCACGTCTTGGCCTGCCTCTATGACCTCGGGCTTCTCATACTTTTCGAGCAGTATGTCCTCTAGTTCGGCAAGGTGTTGATCCAACTCCGCACTCACGCTTCTTCCGCGTCCTCCGCATCGCCAGCGAAGGTGTCTTTCAGTTGCTCAAGGCGGCTTCGGAACTTGCCGTCGAAGGAGTGTTGGCCCGGCTCGTAGGTGTCCACGATGCCAGAGGGGTCGTTCTCGCGTTGCTTGGCGAAGTGGTATCCCGCATAGATCAGCATCTTGGTGTCGCCCGCCAGCGCCATGGCCACTTGCTTCTGTCGGATTGCGACAAGGCACTCTGAGCGCCCCTTGTCATAGGCCGTGCGAAGGTGGGGTTGCCGCATATACTGCCCGACCGCCGCGCGGGTGCAGCCCTCAAGCTGTGCGATGTCGCCCGTGCCCAAGTTCAAGCGGCCATAAACCTCGAACTTGGCGGGGTTCATTTCCGTATGGTGCGGGTTCTTGGTGCTACGGTTGGGGGGCTTCTGCCCTCCATTGATTGTGACAGCCATCTTAGCCTCACGGGTTTGGGGGGCACGCGGCCCCCTGAGTTTCAGTATTCAGGTTTCAAGGTCTTTGGTGCGGATGTCGTCCAGTTGCGCCGCCGAAACCCCGTCCACTATTGTGCGGTTCAGCATTGGGTGGTCCTCATGTGAAGGTCCTGTGTCTGTATCCGGGTGGAACACGGACAAGGACATGCCCTCGGTCCCCTCGGTGCTGAATGCGTGGATAGCGTCCGGGTATAGGATGAACGCGCTACCCGGCACAAGGTCTTTATCCCCGTGCGCCGTCTTGCAGATACCCTTGCCCGCCAAGATCACCCCGGCCCGGATCGTGGGGTGGGTGTGTGCCGTCTGATTGATGCCCTTGGGGAAGCGCAGGTAGTTCAGGCATGGGTCGCCTTTGAGCGGGGGTCCGATCAACAGCGTGTCGCTGCACCCATCAATGTATTTCAGACGCCCGAAAGGCTCCGTGGGTCCGCCCACATTGAACAGACATTTGTAGCCCAGACGCACCACTATCAGGCCCTTGGCCTCGCCCTTGCCGTTGGTGGATACACCTTCGATCAGACAGCTCTTGACGAACGGGATGGAGAAATACTCTCCGGGTCCGACTGTGAACTTGCGTTCACCCGTGTTCACTTCCAGCTTGCCATCGTAGCAGACGCCATAGGCGCTGTCGTGGTCACCGATATGGCTCTTGTCGATCAGCAGCGTCCCCTTGGTCATGCCATATACGGTGGAAGGGTGGGTGGTGTCTTGGAAGTCGGCCATAAGCCCGTGGGCAAGCGGCTCTACCATTGCAATGGGGCTTTGTTCGTTCATGGTCCTATCCTCAATAAAAGTAGTGATGGGTTGCTGGGTCGTTGGGGTCCATCCGGCGCGTGGCTCGCAGGACAGGGTAGGCGAGGCAGTTTCGCAGTATCCACCCCAGCCACGTGCGCTTCCACCAGAGACGTAAGCGCTTTGCCTTTGTTATTCGGGCACCCATGCCTTGTCGAACTCCGAGTTCTCGATCAGGCGGCTTTGCGGGATGCCCACGCGCAGTGCAAGCCTGACCACTTCTTCCTTCTCCATACCAAGGCGTTGCATGATTTCCTCAGTGCTTCGCCCTTCATCCACGAGTTGCTGGATAATCTCCGCCATGTTCAGCACGCGGTGCGTCCCGCGCGCCCGGTTGTGCCGGATGGTGGACATCATCTGGTGTTCGCCGTCATGGGGCTGGACCCTTACCACCGGCACCAGCCCGTCCGTCATGGCGTGCACGCGGGGGTCGTCGGAGCAGGTCCAGCGGTGGAACCCGTCCACGATTTCCATGTCCGCGTTGATCACGATGGGCTGGGTCCAACCGTCCTCCATGATGGACAGCTTGAGCAGTTCCATTTCAGGGGCGGCGACCTTGTTCGGGTTGTAGCCGTTGGGTTTCAGCTTGCGCCGATCCATCCATGTGATTTCGTTCAGCGGTTGGGCTTCGACACCTTGCTTCTTGCCGGGTAGGTTATCGGTCATTTCTTCTTCCCATACTTTTCAGTCGCTTCGGCCAAGGTCAGGCCCAGCTTGATCTGTGTCTTTTGGGCGTTCTTGGCCATGTTTTGCAGAACCCGGCCCTTGAAGTCGCCCCGCACGGCCATCTGTGCAAGGAACTTCCACGACACCCCGGACACCGGGTGGGCCTCGTCTTGTGGGATAGCGTTGTCGGTCAGGCGCTTGTGGCGCTTAATCACTGTGTTGATGTTTTCCTGCACCTTGCCCCGGTTCACCCCGGTGTAGGTCTCAAGGACGTTCTGCACGTGCTGACGCCAGTTGGTGCCCTTGGGCCGGTCTTTGTTCAGGTAGAGTTCGGTGTTCCCGTAGCGGGCGGCGGTGGCCGCGCCGGGCACGCGGTGGATCATCTTCTCCCACATTTCAGGGAAGCACTCCGCGTATTCGTGCAGGCCCCGAAGCGGTTCCTCCCCGAAGGGCGGACACACGCGCTGGTGTAGGAAGTCCTCGAACTTGTTCGTCCGATTGAGGATGTCATAGGTGCGGTTGTAGTCGGCGTTCTTCTTCTGCACCAGACGCCACACGTCCTCGCTCGTCCAGTCATAGATCGGATAGGCGAAGGCGTAGGTGTACCCGGCCCCCTCAGCTATGTAGTTTTCTTCCTTCTTAATCGCCACCACGCGATACCGGCGAAGGCTCTCTTGGGTGCGGATGCCTTGCAGTACACAGGCCCCCGTGCCCTCAAAGTGAGCGATGCCGAAGTCCTGCATGGGCATGCCCCACTCGAACCGGGGGTGGTCCCGGATCACGTTCTCGGGCAGGGGGCGGGTCCAGATCGCTTCCTCGTCGGGGTGCCACGGGTGCCAGAAGGGTTGCTCGTTGGAGCAGGCGTTCCGGTGCATGATGGGTAGGCAATACCACTCAAGGTCCACGCGCGGGTCTTGGCGGATGCGCTCCACATATTCGATGGTGGGGGGGTGGCTCGCTTCCTCGTCGTAGAAGATCGCCTTGACGGGTAGCTTGCCCCGTTCTTCGGCCACGTCGATTGTGCAGAGAAGGGTGGCCGTGCTGTCCTTGCCACCGGAGAAGGACACCACGATTTCGTCGTAAATGTCATACAGGTGCCGGATGCGGTCCAGCGCCGCGTCATAGACGTTCTGCTCGGTGAACTGTCGCTTACGGATAGCTGGCATCTGCGGCCTCCATGGCTTGCTGGAACGCCTCGCTATAGTTCGATGCGTGCCCGGCGGCAATGATGCGCCTCAGCACGGCGAACGCTTCCTTCTTGGCCGACACGGGTATGACCACAGAGAACTGCACCATGCCGTCAGAGGTCTTGAGCGGTTCCTTGGCTTTGTCGAAACCTTCTGGCGTTTCTTCTTCCTCGCCCCCGGTGGGCAGGTTGAACAGATCGTCATTGGAGGTTTCAAGGAAGCCCTCAAGCTGGAACTTGGGGAAGCCCAGAACGTCCAGCGAGAACTCCATGTCTTGCAGCCCCATGATCTGCTCGCGTAGGATGTCCTCATCCCATGCGGAGTTCTCAGACAGCTTGTTGTCGGCAATCTGGTAGGCCGTTTTCTGCTCGTCGGTCCAGCCCTCTGCCACGCGACACGGGGCTTCCTCCCACCCCAGCAGCTTGGCGGCGCGGACGCGGGCGTGACCGGCTATCAGCACGCCTTCCTCGTCAATCAGCACCGGCATGGTCCAGCCGAATTGCTCCATGCTGGCGGCAATCTGCTTCACCTGCTCGTCAGTGTGGGTGCGGGAGTTGCGCGTAGCGGGCGTTAGCGCGGCCACAGGGCGCATTTCAGTGCTATACATGGTCACCCCTTGCAAAGATGGAGTAGGGCCTGTGAGCGGTTGGCTAGGCCGTTCTCCGCCATGATCTTATCCAGCCGCTTGAACACCTTGGTCCGGGAGGGTGCCGCCATGTGGAACGTCAGGGAAATATAGTTGGGGTCCGCCTCGTTGCCCGCGTCCGCCAGTGCCGTCTTGTTCGGCCCCTTATCCCCGCTGGCCTCTTTCAGTATCTTGGCCACCACCCCCATCTCAAATCCGGTGAACGCAAGTTCAAATCCGTCCTCGGTCAGCTTGTCAAACTCCACCGCCAGCGCGGCGTTGTCCCAATCCGCGAACTCGGCGCTCTTGTTCATGGCCAGCCGTAGCGCCCGGACTTCGGTATCCGGCATGTCGCCCACGTCCAGCGCGGGAACCGAAGTCATGCCGATCTTCCTCGCCGCCTTCAAGCGTAGGTGGCCGTCCACCACGTGATCGCCTTTCACAAGGATGGGTTGTCGGAACCCGAACTTGTTGATCAGGTCCACCATGGCGGGCACGGCGGCGTCGTTCTTGCGGGGGTTGTTCTCGTATTCGATCAGGTCGGCCACGTTCTTTGTGACGACTTTCAGGGGCGCGGGTTTCTTAGCGCCAAGATTGACTGCCATGGGGGATGCCTCATATCCGGGTTCACCCATTATTGTGCACTTCGCGTCGTTCGTCAATCGCTCTTGGTAAACGAGGCTTCCAGATAGGCCAGCGCCTTCATGGTCAGTTCGTGCATGAGCATCTTGGCGAGTTCGTCCAGAAAGGGCTGTAGTCCCCCTGTATGAGTGGCGTGTTCCATTGTGCTAAATGGCACGGCCACGGTAGTGTAGTGCGACGGGATTTTCATGGCCACCTTGAACTCTTGGCTGGTGATGTCCTTGTCAATCTCAAAAGAGGGGTGCACGCCCCCACCGGATACCTTGCTTTCAAGCGCGGCAAAGTCCATTCCGACGATGTTGGATTTCATCGGCTTTGGTATGTTATGCACCCCGGCCTTGGGCTTCGGCTCACCCCCATAGCTGATACAGGGGTCTATCCATTTGATGGGCATTAGTCCTCAACCCCCGGCACCGGGTTGCGGACCGTGTAGGCCCTCAGCTTGCCAGCCTGCCCCGATAGCGGGTGTTCAGGGGGCACCACCATGGAACCCGTTATGGCACGCGCAGAGCGGAAGGACACGGCGTCTACGTTGACCCAATCTGCCCTCAGTTCCTTGCCATCCATGGTTTCAAAATACAGGCCGTCCTCTAGTGACGACTGTTCACCATCATAGATGCCTTCAAACGCGCGACCGCTATTGGTGGTGATCCTAAGCATTTGCCCGTCCACCATGCGGTTCAGATGCTCCATTGCATCCCTTTGGTCCATTATAGCCTCCTATTGAAAAAGGGGGTCCAGTTGCCCGAACCCCCTACTCACCGTCGCCTCGTCAAAAGGGGGGCTGATCACTCAGCGGCGGCTTGTCCTTCGGGCAGTTGCACGTTGATGTCCACGTCAGGCCATACCCCGCCCACGGCTTCCAGCACCACTAGCAGGCCATCAATGCCTTGGTCTGCGTTCATCTTGCTGAACACGTTGATCATCCCGGCCACGCTCGTATCGGGCAGGACGTTGCCCACGGTCGTGTCGGTCGGGGGCTTGCCGGTGAAGCTGGCGCAGATCAGGTCCAGCGCCGCGCCGGTGCTTTCTACGTTGCCCTCAGCCTTGGCCTTTTCTATTGCCGCGTTCACGCTCTCTTTCTGGTCCGGGTAGAGGTTGAACAGTTTGGATTGCGGCTTGGGTTTGTCCTCACCTTCGGTGGTAGGCGGCGGGAGTGCCCCGGCTTGCTTGGCATTGTAGGCCCGGATTTGTTCGATCAAGGACACGTGAGTGGACGACGCGGCGGCTTCCAGCCATTGCTTGTAATTCTCCGGCGTCATGACCTGAACGATGTAGCGCAAGGCTGACCACGACACGCCCTTGAGTTCCTTGGCTTCGATGCCAATTTCCTGCACCGCCTTGGCGTTGCTAATAAGGAACATCGCCTTGCGATAGTGCAGGCCAGTGTGCGCCGCCAGATACTCGCGCATGTTGTCGTATCCGAGGGTGATGTAGTGTTCGGAGTGCTGGATATGCGCCAGCAAGATGCCCATGCGCAGATGCTCATATTCCAGATTGTCTTCGATCTGGCGAAGGTTTGTATCGCTGTCCTGTGCACTCAGACCGGCCACGTCCGCGACGATCTGGTGGAACGCGCCTTCCACGAATTGAGGAACCGGGCCTTCGGCGGTGGCCACAGACAGACCGGTGTCGGTGGCGGGGGGCACTGTCTGAGGGGCTTCCTCAGCCGCGCCGCCGCCGCCTTCGAGGTAGGGCAGGTCGCCTTGCTCCCATTCCGAGAAGTCGCTGGCCGTGCCGGTCTGATCGCCGTAGAACACGACGAACTCTTTACGGGCTTCCTTGTTGCCCTCAAGCATGGCCTTGAAGGCTTCGCGCTTTTCACCGGCCTTGATCTTGGTCCAGTTTTCGATGGTGCCGGTGGTGGCTTCTTTTTCCTTGAGAAACTTGCTCAAGGCCGTGATCGCCAGTTCAGAAACGGCGCTCGAATACATCAGGGATTGCATGGTGTCCTCTCCATTTGCGTGGTTGCAAACTCCGGGATACACGCCCGGAATAAGTTTGTCAACCGTTAGTGAACTTATCTTTGCCCCATACCGCCAACAAAGCGGCCTCGGCCAGCCCGGTGTTCTTCACACGGCAGAACAGCTTCTCGTGATCGGGGAAGATGCTGCACGCCATGTCGCGGGATAGCCCTTTGTCTGAGGTAAGACCCAGCGCCTTCTTCCAGACGCTTGGGTTCGCAATCATAACGCGGGATGGTGTGAACGCAAGTTCACAGAGCGCCCGTATCGCTCCAAAGTTCTGGTGCGTGCGGTCCACGGAACCCATCATCTTAGGGCCTTTGGGTGTCTGTTGCTGCATCACCAGCGCCCGCTCTAGGACGACATACTCCGCGCCCAGCCGCCGGGTGCCCAGAAGGGCGGTCCACAGGCGCTCCACGTGCACGCGGGCCGGGGCGTTTAGCGGCGGCTTCTTCTCGGTGCAAGGCATCCTAACGATGTCCTCTATGGTCTGTGCCGGGAAGTCCACCAGCACTAGGCCCCCGGATAGGTCCGGGTCTACGCCAAGCACCCTCATGGCCCTGCTCCTTTGTTGTCTGCCTCATACACTAGGTTCACTGTCACCCCCTCCGAGGTGGCATAGTAGTTTTCAATCCCCAGAATGCGCATCGAACTTGCCCCCCCAGCATTGCTTTCTCACCGGGCACGCCTTGGCGCGGGTGCATCCCACCGACTTGCAGTGCTTGCTTCGGTCAGGCAGGGCGTGCAGGTGGATACCTTGATCCTTGTCGTATAGGTTGCGCCACTTGCGATAGGCGCGGGCTAGGTCAATCTGGTTCTGCACCACGCTGTCGTCCTTGGGGCACCAGTATTCCTTGATCGCGGTCTTGGCGCTATCGGCCACCGGCCAATCCTTGATCTTGGGTTCGTAGTCCCACCCCTCTTTGGTGAAGTATACGATCCTCATTTCGTTGGGGTTGAGGCCCTTGCCTTGCATGTAGGGGTCTTGCCCCATGAGCCACATATAGCCCTTGCTCCGCCACTCGTGATCGAAGGTGGGCTTGGTGCGCTTCTTGAAGGTATCGTTGCCCTCGGTCTTGATTTCCACCCCGGTGCGCACGCCGTTGGACAGCACGTCGAAAAAGCAATCCACCGATCCGACGATGCCGGTCTCAGGATCACGCAAGAGGACTTCCTTGTAGCGGAACGCTTCGGGCCTCCCGGAACACTTCTGGCACGCGGCGGGCTTGTAGGTGAACTTCATTTCGTGCTTGCAGGACATGCACTTCCAGTGCCCCCAGACCTGTGCAGCGGGCATCAGGTCCATGAGCAAGTCCGCGCCTGCATAGCCCATCTTGAACACCATGGTCTGTGCCGTGGACATGAAGCTGTCGGGGCGCTTGAGGTTCAGGTAGGTGAGCAGCGCCGGTTCGCGCGGGCACCACTGACGGGCCGGGTCAAGGTCGCTTATGTGGATCACGTTGTGATGCCGAGCCTTGCGCTTGGTGGCCGTGTTCTTGTGGACGTGAAAGGTGATGTAGTTCTGGGGAAAGTCCTTGATCTTGAACAGAGGCTCGTGGTCCTCAGCCAAGGCGTCAGGGATGGAAGGGGCCGGGTCCAAAGAGTATTTAGGCCCGGCCTTCATGTGGGGCTTGGTGGTGAACTTAATCATCGTCAGGGACCAGTGCTTCAAAGGTGGCGCGAGGCATGACAGCGAACTCGTCGCCATTGCCAGTCACCACGATTAAAACGCCCCGCGCCCCGTTTGTCAACGTGTCATTCCTCAGCTTGGCCATGATTTCCGGGGTGACGTTGAAGGTGCTGTGCTTGGTGCGCTTGACCTCCACCATCATGTCAGCGCGCCGAAGGTCACCCTTCATCCCAGCCGAACCGCTCCCCGGCGTGCGGCGGTATCCGTCCTTGGCGATGCGCTTCTCGGCGGCGTCACCATACTTTCGGGGGTTGTCCGCGTTGACCGTGCGGTTCCTCACCCTGTCATTTCCTTCTTGCCAGCGACGAACGCCTCTACCTCATCCGCATAGAGCAGGAGTAGCTTGGACACAGCGAACTCCACCGTGCCATCATAGTCCTCCATCGCAGCGGCCACGCCCGCGTCTTGGGTCTTGAACACTTCGCCGGTGATTTCCAGAACCCACCCCTTCCCCTTCTGGGGTTGGTGCAGCCATCCCTGATCGGTGAGCATCGTTTTCATGTGGTGCCGGTTATTGATTTCCAGCGGCTTGATCTTCACGGGGTTCTTGGCCGTGCCGCCGGTGTAGGGATACAGTGCCATCTGCCACGCGCTGGTCTGACGGATGCAGGGGAACTTCTTCTTCACGATCCGGGCGGTGGTGTCGTTGTAAATTGGCAGGGGCGCGATCTTCTCTTTCAGCACCGGGTAGGCGGTCAATCGTAGCTTGAGAAACGCTTGGAAGTTCTGCATCACCGGGCCGGGCAGGAACTCCGGGTTGCCCATGGAGAAGCCTATCTTGGTCCGGGGCTGATTGATGTAGATGGTGGTGAACACCTGCCCCGCCTTGGCGTGTTCGGTTATGCCCGCGCCGATGTTGCGGAGCATTTGGGTGGATGGTTTGGCCGCGCCCGCTACGACCACTTGCTCGGCGGACTTCTCGAATTGCTGGATACTGCCCAGCGCCGCTATACTGTCCACCACGATCAGGCCCGCGTCCTCGGACATGGACAGTTCTTTGGCGATGTCGGCGGCTTCCTCGGCGGTGGTGGGTTTGTATAGGTAGACCTGCTCCGGGTCTACACCGTGCAGCTTGACCCAATCCTCATCCCATGAGTTTTCCACGTCAATCCAGCACACTTTCCGGTCGGGAAACTTGCGTTGGAACTGAGCGACACAGCGTAAAGCCAGCGAGGTTTTGCCGCAGTTATGGGTCACAAACCCCTGTGCGATAAAATTGTTATAAGGTGCATAACATTTCACGTCATAAGTGTCTTCTTCCCCACAAGGCTGAATAGACGCAATTTCCCCCATGTGTGTGACGAAAGAAAGGTTCTTCTTGGAGTTCATAGCGTGCCAGCGGCCATGCGCTGATGCGTCAATGATGTCCAAGTTCTCCAATCTGTTATCTGTTCGATCCTCATTCTTGTGGTGGACATGATGCCCTTGCGGGATAAAAACAAAACCCGAAGGTAGATGGGTAGCCCCGGAATTCAAATAAGCTACCCATTCATCAAGCGTCAGCCCATTTAGGTGCGCCTCCATTACAAGGCGATGCTCAGGGACGATATGCCAGATGTAAGAGTGCCCTTTGGATTTTATGGTTTTAGGCCCGTAGCCATGGTGCCACTTTACGGAACGGGTTTTGTACCGGGGGCTACCATGCACCCCTGTCGCCCGCTTGTCGGTGTGTACCTCAATCGTGTCCCCCACACTAAGCGTGTCCAACGGTTTGAAACTGGTGCCTGTGCTAAATTCGTGATCGGCGGTTGCTTTCAAAGAAAGCCCACAAGTTGTGGTGATCTGAAACACTTTTTTCTGACCTGTGTGAACAACGTCAAAAACCTCATTGTGAAACACGATACCTTCTTCATCCACAGCAGGTACAGTGAACGTAAGTTCACCGTTGCCCGGTCGTAGGTAAGCCCCTTTTCCTTTTCTGGGGATGCCATGAAACCTTTCATACAAATCTTTGAGGGTTCCACCTTTGGCGTTTCCTATTTTGCCATCAGGGGTCACCGTGTGGTAGCGGAGTTTGGTGTCACCCGCCAAACAACTTTCTTGGCCATAGAATAGGGAGACACAGCCCAGCGGTATACCGCCACCTAGGGCAACGTCCAGAGTGAATATGCCAGTGCGCAGCCGGGGGAAGTTGGGGAACTTGAACCCCTTCCCCCCGGCGTTGGCACCATAGGCTTCGGCTATGGTGTCGCTGGCCTGTTTCAGCGATTTTAATGCCATTGATCAGTCGGCTTGCTGTTCTGCGATGATAGCATTCAGCTTGGCTTCAACCCATACCTTGGTCTCGTCAAAAATCGTGTCGGCATCCGTCTCAAGGGGGTTGAACGGCACCGACCGGCGGACCGTGAATTCCAGCATGGTGTATTGCGCAACGGGCATCTTGAAGCTGGTGCCTACTTCGATGGTCTCGTAAGGCGTGGCCATATGCACCGGGGTGGACTGGTAGTCCATTTCCTTGGCCTTTTCTTCTTCCCCGTTCGGCCCGGCCTCAAGGGTGGTCTTGCTGACTTCTTCCTCCAAACTGGCGGCGGCTTGGCCGTGCGGTGATTTGGCGGTTCCGATGTTAATAGCCATTGTTCATGTCTCCCATTTGGTGGCGATCTTGGTGGTCTTGGCGTTCAGCTTCTTGGAAGCCTCGGCACTCTCCGGGGTTGTGGGGCCTCGGAGCCTGTCTTGGTGAAGGCGTAGGAAAGCCTCCAAGTCTTTGATCAGGTCGGCCTGCACCTTGGTGTAGAGGCGCACGGGGCGCGTCACAAGCGCGGTCGGCAGGTAGCCCGCCCTCTGCATGTATTTTATACGGGAGGCCGTGACGCCAGCGTGCTTGCAAACCTGTGCCGTGGTCAGGGCCTTCACGGTATTGCCGTTGACTTCCAGCGTTGGCTTGGGCTTGGCCGCTTTGGCTTCTGCTCGCTTGCGGTCCCGGTATTCCTTCGCCCGCGCCCGCGCCGCTTCGCGATAGGTTGGGTCATTCTGGTATTTCTCGTTCCTGCGCTCGTTGACGAGGGCGCGATTCTTGTCCCACCACTCTTTAGTGTAGCCCATGCCATGCCTCTTTGAATGGAATTGGCTCATGCTATTCGCCGCCGAAGGGTTTGTCAACGGAACTCCCCCTTCCATGTTGCCCCTATCTTTCGCAGGTATTCCCAGCGTGCTTTTGCCATCGCCATAAGGGAGCCAGACCCCTTGTCCCAGACATCCAGAACTATGGGCTTGGGCTTGCCTTCCAGCTTGCGGGTGATGCGCCCGACCGCCTGTCGCGGGTCATAGATGGGGTGGGCGATGATAGCGCAATCCAGTGGTGGGATATTGGTGCCTTCGGCGGTGAACTTGTAGGTGGCGATCAGGACCATGCCGGGTTGTATGTTCTTGGCGCGCAGTCGGTTCACGCTGGTGGTCTCGCCGTTGTATTGAATTATCGAGTGGCCGGGCACGCCCATGGATTTCAAGGCCGTCTCCATGCGGTCTCCGTGGACTTTCTGCTCCACGAACACGATGATGCGCCGCCCCGCCTTGTGCGCCCGATAGGTGGCGGCGGCAATGGCCGCATTCCTCACTGCGTCGGACATCAGGCGCTTCTTGGCCACGCCCGTTCGGGCCGGGTCAAACTGCATCCGTTTGCCGTCTCGGTCGAACGGTTCTGTCCAGTCGGAGGGGATCACATAATAGTCCGGTTGCGCCGCGTCTGTCTGCCCGACCACATGCCGCCATCCCACGTGCGAGTGGATCAGGTCCATCTTGCCATCGCGCCGGTCGGCGGTGGCGGACAGGCCCAGCCGAAACATGGCCGGGAACATGCGGATTGCCGCGCTGAACTCCGGTGCCCCCAGCCGGTGGCAATTCCCGCTTATGCAGATGGTTCCGTTGTATCTTGTGACCACATTCCCAGAATGTACGGTTACGCAATGCACCTTGCCAGCGTAAGGGACCTTGTTTTTTGAAACGCCAGTGGCCTGCACCCATGTATCCCGCACGGACCATCTTACCCTATACCTACCTTTGACGATGGTTATTGAGGCTTGATGCCCCGTAGCATGAGCGGCCATTTGTGCTAAGTCAGCAGACGGCTTGTTGGTAGTTTCCCAAAAACTAGCTGTGGCTGAACGCCAGCCGTCCCATTCCACTAATTCATCCAAAAAACCCTTGGAGGCTTGAAAAGACAAGGTTGGATCGAACCATTCAAAAGTCTTGGTAAACGCGGGTGTCCGGTAGAAAGTGAAGCAGGTATCCCCCCTTCCGTTTACGGTTTCTTTGTGGGCCATTCCCGCGTCTTTCAAAGACACGCGCATACGTTCTATTTTTCGTCCCTTTCTGAACATGAACCTGTGGTATCCCGTGGGGGGGTAAGCTAGACACCCATCTGCCTCAAAAGCTATGGCTAGGCGCTGGTCAGGGGTCAGGGGGTTACTGTCGGGGACGCGCCCAGATACCGGAAGTTTTACTCTACTGTTAGGACAGAGGTCAGCAACAGTCACACGATCTTGAACCCATAGCCCCCCCTTGCGTTTCCGCAGGATGGGTTGCTCATGGCCCCCGGTAGTAAGGGTCTCAAAAGAATGACCTTTGAGGCCGTATAAAGGCCCATTCACCTCTTTTTCTATGACCCTTTCCGGGATTTCGTAAGTTAAGGTGCCTGTGTGGGGGTCGGCGGATAAAACCATGTCTTTCGTAGTCACTTGCGAAACAGGCACCCAACCTTCCCCCTTAACCCATAGGTCATGGTCAGGGTGGAAGCATTCGTCAAACATGACACAGGCGAAGCGGCGGTATACCTCCGCCGGGTAGGTGTTGGCCCGGTATATGGATTGCAGGGATGCGACGACCACCCACGCGCCGGGGTCGGGCAGTTTCTTGCCTGACCACGTGTCGATCTTGTTTTCGGGAATGTCCGTGTGCTTGAGCAGTTCAGGTGCCCAATCCAGATCAGACTTAGGGACCACGACGCAGGTGGGCCGTCCTATGGCCGTGATCAGCGCCGAACCGCATACTGTGTTGTGGGTCACTGTAAAATCTCCCAGACAATACAAGCGGTCCCCATCCAGTTCGAACCCATAAAAGGGGCCGGTGCCCTCATAGTAGATGGTTATACTTTCCACCAAAGGATTCTTTTTTTGTAGTCTCATGTTGGTAGACACACTCCGTGTGGGTAACACGTGTGTGTTTCCTGATAATATCAGGCGGTGATAATCCCTTGGGGTTTCCCATCCCCCCAACTTCACACGTTTCACTGAACGGCTCACCCTTATTCCTACGGACTTGGCTAAAAATTCTATATCGTCTGCCAAAGATGTGGACTTTTGAGTAATCTCCCATGTGGTTTTGAAATAGTGGCCGTCCGTATCCAATAGCCCCGCCAGCAGAGACAGCCTGTCCTCTACGGAAGCCGTTCTATAGGAGGTGGGTATATGCTTGTGGTGCAAGACACCAGAGGCTCGGAGGGCGGTTATAACAGGGTTGGACTGCCCCATGGGCGTGGCCAGATGCCATGTAGGGCATCTAGCCCCATGGGAATACTGTCTCGTATAACACCCCAGCTTATGCCCATAAGCCTGCCAAGCCTTTGAAACCACACCTTCCGGTTTTGTAAGGGCAGGTAAGCCTAGAGAACCGTCCCCCAACCATAGTCCCAAGATATAAGGGGGCACATGCAGCTTTTCTTGGGGTGTAAACTCAACAAAATCGGGGCGGTACTGTTTAAGGCGATGCTTCAATTCTTTTGACCCATTGAATAGATCTATTGCCCTTAGCGTAACACTATCCCCATGCATAGACAGACCCCACCCCGGAACCTTTAGGGGCTGACTACCAGAGACTTTCAGGGAAAGAAGGTGTTCATCGTTGCAGGTCCACGTTCCTGATTTGGAAGTGACCCTATATAATGGGCCGTCCCCCTTGGCTGTTGAAAGAACTGTACGGTAGCCTCCGTTTGGTGCGGCAAGGCGGTCCCCTTTAACAATGGTTTCCACGGCCTTGGTGCTGCCATCCGCCATGAGTATAGGCGTTCCTTTCCCGTGACATTTTCCGAACCCGGTAGGAGCCTCACCTATGCCGCCCCACTCGTTTTCAAGCATCTTGTAGCAGGCGTTCAGGAAGGGGCGCTGTTCCGGGCGCAATTCGCTGGTGAACTTTGCAGTGAACGTAAATTCACCCACGGCGCGCTTGTCATGGGTCTGGTGTCCGATGCCCGCCAGCGTCCTCGGAACGCCGATCAGGTTGGGATCGTCCGGGTTAGGGTAGCGCAGGGCCACCGTCTCGTCGCGGGCGTCGAAGTGCATCTTGCTGATGCCATAGGGAGCGTCATGCAGGGAATACCATGATAACCCGTCCACGTGCACCGCAGGCGCATTCATGCGGGGGAAGTCCGGGGGGATAAGGCCACCCCCCGGCACAAGGTTCTTGAGCATCAGAAGGGGAGCGCATCGTCAATATCCCCGGTAGGATCGTTGCCGAAGCCCCCGACCTGACCGCCCGTGCTAGGTTGCGACGTGAACGCCGTGAACCCGGCCATGCTCGCAAGGTCCGGGCGCATGGAGGCGATTTCCGCGTTGGTGAGGACAGGGAACACCGTCGCATAGTCATAGACCGTGGTGGGTGCATCAATGGCATCGCCCTTGGCGTTGCGCTTCATTTGCAGCATAGGGAACTTCTGGATGGTGGCCTTTAGGTCCACCTGTTGAATGAACTCGATGTCGTCGCCTGTGCGGGGCGATTGCTTGTCCGACCGGCTGAACTGGTATAACCCGCCCGCCAAGGAGTTGCCGTGGTTCTTGGCGCGCTTGATCAGCTTCTCGCGGGTCTTTAGCGTGGCCGCGAACAGTTGCAAGCGCGCGGGCAAGGTCTTGCCCTTGTTCGGCCCGCCTTGGATCACGTAGGGCATGACGTTGATAAACGAGAACAGTTGCAGCGTGTCCGGTTGGCTCTTGTCCGCGTTGCTGTCACAGACGATGCACTGCCCCTC
>Ga0307966_1002060_pt1 | contig 15443 bp, 10 predicted proteins | sample OrgLakmetagen646_FD_203141 | JGI IMG/M metagenome (GOLD analysis project Ga0307966, IMG submission 203141) | Saline water microbial communities from Organic Lake, Antarctica - #646 | ecosystem: Environmental > Aquatic > Non-marine Saline and Alkaline > Saline | place: Antarctica: Organic Lake... | reverse complement strand
CTTGCCGGAGCCAACAAACAGGCGCTCTATTGGTGCCGCTATGATAACGGCATGACCCCACATGGCACGACCGGAGAAAAACCATGGGAGTGTTTCCAGGCCACCGAGGCCGACAAGCTGCTGCCACTGCCGGACGAGCCATTCCAACTGGCCCGGTGGAAGCAGGTAAAAGTGCATGTCGATCAATTCGTGCAGTTCGAAAAGGCCTACTATTCGGTTGGCAAGCAGTATGTGGGCCGGCGGCTGTGGCTGCGGGCCACCCCCGAATGCATTGAACTGTACAGCCCGGACTTTTCCCTGGTGAAATGTTATCAGCGAACCTCAGGACGCCGCTTCAGTGATCCGGAGGATTTTCCCGACAACATTCAGGCGATGATGGCCAATTACTCGGTCCGCAGCCTTCTGGAGAAAGCCGCTCTCATTGGCCCGAATACGGCCCGCTACGTAGAAGCCTTGCTCCAGCCCCACGCGATGCGAAACCTGCGCAAAGCGATGGGAGTGATTGATCTTGCCGGAAAACATCCCGTCGATAGTGTGGAGGCTGCCTCCCTGCAGACTTTGGCCGGGGGTGCATTCACCCGGACCGCCTTTATCCGGCTTCTGGAAACCCGGCAGGCGGAGCTTCCCATCCCTGTTTCCTCCCAGACCCGACAGCTGACGCGCTCGGGCGACTATTTTACCCATACTACTGACAATGAACCCAAATCCAACCCACCATGAACACCCATCACATTGTAAAACAACTCAAACAATTAAAACTGTCCGCAATGGCCGAAGGTCTGGACCGCAACCTGCTGGCCGCCGAGCAAAACTCTCTGGATTACGCCGGGTTGCTGTCGATGCTGCTGGCTGAAGAACTTGAGCTTCGCGATGATCGCAAGGCCCAGCGGCTGTTGCATGCCGCTCAGTTCGGTAACCTGCAATGCCTGGAAGACTTTGACGTGAGCCTGTCGACCGGAGTAAACCCTACGCTGCTGAGAGAGCTGGCCACGTGCCGGTATATCGATCAGGGGCAGGGCGTGATCCTGTCCGGGCCTCCCGGCACCGGAAAAACCCACCTGGCCCGTGGCCTCGGCCATGCCGCCTGCCGGGCGCTTCGATCGGTGCGGTTCTTTAAGTTCAACCAACTGTTCAGCCATCTTGAACAGACCCTGGAAGCCGAAAACACGCGCCCCTGGCGAAAGCTCATTGGCCATGACCTGCTGATTATTGATGACTTTGCCTTCCGGCGTATAACGCAAAGCCAGAGCGAAATGCTCTACCAGCTTGTGGATACCTGTTATGGAAACACGTCCATCATCTTAACCAGCAACCGGGCTTTACCCGACTGGCTGGACGTATTTCCGGACCGGGTCATTGGCGGAGCCATCCTGGACCGGCTGGCTCACAACGCCCATCAGATTACGCTGAAAGGAGAATCCATCCGTAAAAAATTACGGCTAAAAAACGATCAATTTTCACCACTGGAACCCAACGAAAAAACAACCTAAATTGAATCGCTCAACTCCGATAAAAGGTGGGGAATACTATTGACCCGGGGTGGGGAATACTCGTGACCCTTGACAATCGGTTTTGTTGAATTGTTGATATGTTAATATGTTGATTCAATTTTGTTGAAATGTTGATTCGGCTTGTTTAAATATAGATTTGTTGAATTGTTTATATCAACAGGGCATAATTCGTTTAACCGCTTTCTCTATAACTGTTTAACAAACACACGTATCTATCATTCGCTAAACAACAACAGCCCTTTATTCAATAGTCATACAAACTGAATTGTATAACATTAAGCCAGTTTAAGCCCCGATTCTACACTATGCACAAATGAATTATGAGTATGCTGGCTTTCCTAACGTTCCTTTTGCCTTATTACTTCTTCTTCACATATATCGAAAATCTCTTGGTGGTCTGACGTTTTGATTGTGTAGCACATGTTATAGCTCCTGAGCAAGAATTGTATAAATCTATAAATTCCGGCTTTGCTGGTTCCGGTGAACCGTTTTGATTCATGGCATCATAAAATTTTGGAAAGCCGATAGCACGGCCTTCGGTAAGCTATAGTTCTTTAGGGAAATCGCCGATCCGCCGGTTGCGATATTCTCGGGATACAATCCTTTTTTTTTACGAATTCAATTGGTAGCAAACACCCAGATATTCATAACTCTTTGAGTCCTAAAAACTTCAGAAGTCTATTTTTAGGTTTCCTACTCTCCCTCTCCTTCTCATAGCGTTTTTGTCTGGCAACTCTTTCCTCAAATTCCGGCCGATTATCTATTTCACTGCTTCCTAATAGTTTTCCATTGAGAAACCTTAGAAATAAATCCTTCTCGTACAATGATCCATACCCCTGATGGACATATTCAAGGCGTTCACCATGAGGAATTCTTATACAGCCGGTATACCAGTCCGCAAAGGTTTTCTCCTGCCCAGGGAATAAATTAGTAGGTTCAGCTATATCAGAGCAATATCCCGGAATGATTGCTTTTAAAAGGTATAGTTTGTCATTATTGATCTCCCAGGTGGCAAGATATCCGCGATAATTAGCCGTAGAGGTGCCTTGGAACTCTATGTCCATTGCTTCTAAATATGGCCGTAAAGGTTCTGTTGCCAAAGAATATTGCCGACCATTGTAAAGAAGTGTATCTCGAAATTGCGCGGTCATAAAACCTGATTTAATTTGTATTCCAATAAGCAGATTCAGCTTCCTCACCTGGACCAAATACGTCTATCCATGGATTCTCTGAAGGATTATGTGCAGGATTTGAGTGGTCATAATTCCAGTCTGCAAATGCTAAATCATCATTACTCAGAGGGACATCTTGATCCTGATTTTCCAAATTATCATTATTCTTATCTCTTACTTTGTGTTGAATAATATATTTGTCTGTTTCTTGATTCTGTTCCTTAGTACTTTCTTTATTAAATTTATTCTCAAGATATCTCTGTGAGAATATTTTCAAAGCTCGCTTAAACTTATCTTCATCAAGGTCATCTCTAAATTTCCGAGCGTTATAAAACTCATCGATTGCCTGCTCGAATTCGCCTTTCTTCAAATGCTCTAAAGACTTGTAATAATAAGAGTCCGCTTTGCCTGAATTCAGTTCGCTCTTAATTTGATTAAGGGGTAATTTTTTTTGCGAATAGCTTAAAACTCTCTGATCTACTTTAATCTCATTTTGGCTAATTTTACTTTTAAATACAATTCCCTCAAGTGTGGTGCAGCGACTTAGCGCAACATATACCTGACCAAATGTAAACGAAGAACCTAAATCAGCAATGATCCGGTCAAATGTTAGTCCCTGACTTTTATGTACAGTAATGGCCCAAGCCAGTTTTAACGGAAATTGGGTGAATGTGCCAATTACTTCTTCATCTACTTGATTTCGCTTATTATTCCAAGTGTACCGAATATTTTCCCAAACTACTTTTTCGACCATAATTGGATGATCGTACTCTTTAGTTTTTACAAATATTTTATCATCCTCAAGTTTTGTGATTTTGCCAATCATACCGTTATACAATCTTTCCCTGGACCGGTAGATATTCTTCACAAACATCACTTGCGCACCTACCTTTAATTCCAATTCCAACTTGGTTGGCATATCTTTTTCCTTGAATTTACCAGATACAAGACCACGGTAAATCTCACTCTTTGCCTCTAAATTGTTCAATTCGTCTTTATTGACACTGTCAACCTGAATATTATGAGTGCCTAAAGTGATGTAATCCTTATCATCCGCAGGTTCAAACCAGGGATCATATCTCTGATTTAAAATATCTATGTCTCTATTGGTGGCTTTATTAAGACGAACTCTGTTCAGTATCTGAATGAATTGGTCGTCACTTTGTCTATAAATTTTTTCCAACTGAATATGAACTGGGTTCATCGACTTATACGCCTTCGAACTAAAAAAATATGGTGTTTCATAAAATCTGGAAAGAATATTCCAGTCTTCATCTTTTGTCACGGGTGGTAATTGAAATACGTCGCCAATCAAAACCATTTGCACTCCACCAAAGGGCTCCGATCTTCTTTTTCTATAAACCCGTAATAACCGGTCAACTACATCCAATAAATCACACTGGACCATCGATATTTCATCAATAATCAAAGTTTCCAGCTTACAAAGCATCTTTATTTTCTCTTTAGAATATTTAAACGTGTCATAAATTGTTGTTCTGTCTTCATCATTTTTGAGTGCTTTCGTTCTCAATCTAATATCAGTAGGTGGATATAGGCTTGGTCTGATGTGAAAAAATGAATGAATGGTTTGCCCACCAGCATTCACCGCAGCTATCCCGGTAGGTGCAAGTATGGCAGTATTTTTTGGTGAAATTTTCTTCAGGTATTTTAAAAATGTTGTTTTTCCGGTACCTGCTTTACCTGTTAAAAACAGTGATCTTTTTGTGTCACTGACTAATTCAATGGCAGATAAAAACTCCTGATTGTTTTCGTCTAATTTCAGCCCCTCTAATTCCATTGTTATACCTCAGTTAATTGTATTTAAAAATTGATCAAGTCAGATTTTTTCAGATAACCTTTCCAATTATTATCAATCTGATGCCACAGTGAGTTTTCAGACGAATATTTACCCGTCAAAAACAATGTATTTTCTCTTGTTACAGTACCTTTTCCTGTTTCAAGCTTCAAAAAATCAAATCCCCGTTCAGTGAGCAAGGTCCAGAAATTGGTCCAGATTGCTCTTTTGTGAAACACATTACTTGCACTCCCTTTCTGATGGTATAGGGTAAGTGAATTCATGAACGATTTTGGCAAATCCAATTCCCTGAGTAATTTTTCTATCGCATCTTCTTTTCTCCATTTATCATCTGCTTCTAAATGAGAAACAATCTCAATAGTCAGCTTTTCAGGATCACTTTGCCGCATAAGCGTCTTAAGCATATTGTTCAGATCTATATCCTTTACATTTTTATAGAGATATGGATCTAAAATCCGGATATGGGTGAATGGATAGATATAATCTGATAAGAATCTTGACCAGTTAAATCTTTCTCCGCGATTAAGCGGTATTGATTCTTCATTAAATAAGTAACTGACCAAACCTGAATTCAGATCTTCATCGTCTATTAAAGGCTTGCCACCTGCCTTAATGATTTCCAGCTTCTTTTGTGAATCTCCGACATCATCATGAAATACTGATTGTGCTGGCTGTGAATAGCCCTGGCTTATTTCTTTAAGGATGCCTTTCCTGATTTTAATTTTCTTCAGGCTATCATGGATCTTCTGATCACTTTGTTTGACCTGAAGTTTACCGGATGCTTCAAGGCTGCTAAACTGTTTATAGAGTTCTGGTTCTGTTTCCCTGAGTCTGTAAAGAAGATCCACAAAAGCCTCACCATTCATTCCTGCGACCAAACGACCAGATTTTATTGCTTTGTATAGGTCATAATAGTTGCTATTTCCTGAAAAGAAAGTCTGTTTCAAATGATTAGGAAACTTCGAAATAAAAGGAGACGTAAGAAAGCTGTCCATCATCTAATTTTTTGATTTATAGCCTTGGCGTAACCGTTCCAAACCCAAATCAGCGGACAATTCGAAAAAATCATCCGGCCAAGGTTCTGTAAAAGAACCTGTTTTATCTACTTCAATTTTTTTCACGCTTGAAAAGCCCTCTTTATTTTTTGATATATACAGTACGTTTAATTCCTCTGCTGTTAGCAATGACTTATCTGAACTTACCCCTTTTGATATTTCTAGCTGTGCGGCCTTGATGACATGTTCACTGTGTGTTTCAATCACAACTTGTATCCCAAATTGCTTGGACAATGAAATTATTGAGTTAATTAACTGTACCTGTAAGGAAGGGTGTAAATGTAGTTCAGGTTGTTGAATAATCAGTAACTCAGGTTTATTAAAAACCGAAATCAAAATCTGAAACACATGAGATATTCCAGAACCAACTTCATTTAAAGCGTATAATTTGTCATCTTTTTTAACTCCAAATTCCGTTAGAGTTAAATCGTCAGTTTCAATTCCTTCTATACTTTTTACTTCATTTAAAATAAATTGATAACCTAGATTTATAATATTTGTGGTCTTTAGCCACTTGTTAAGTTCAGTTATTGCTTGCTTGTTAAGGTAAGAATCAGCAATAAATCCACTTTCGGAATTAATAATTAGTTTTTGGGATGTCACATTCCTATTTGCACCAATCCATGAAATTTTTCTATGCTGAAAGACTTTAGCAATCTTAATTAATAAATCATCTAGAAATCCACTGACAAAGTATTGGTCAGACATACTTCTAAATGAACTCGAAGATATCCCATCTATCTCAGAACGCTTTTGTACTATATCAAGTCCGACGTCACCTAATCGAACTTCAAGGCTATGGGCTCCTTCTTTTTCCCCATAATCCTCAAAAATATTTCGTTTCCCTTCATTTTTACTAAAAAATCCTTGTATTAATTCTGAATCAAAATTTACTTCGCAACCCTTACTGTCAATATTAAAAACACTTTCTCCATTTCTTTGTATTGATAGCCCATATAAATTAACCACACTCGGGTCGTGTATCATTTTAAATCCTATATATTCTTTATAGCCTTTAGCAAGACTACCTACCTTAAAATTTATTTCAAGTGAGTCTCCCTCTTTTTTGTATGGTAAACTACACCCCAACTCAAAATATTTGCTTCCTGACTTATTATTGACCAGATCACCTTTCATTTCGATAATGGGAGAATTATCCGAATGTTCAATTTTATCCTGATGAAATTGGTTCTTTAGCAGTGAATTTACCAACACTCCTAACCCCATCAGACTCGAACTTTTCCCATGACTGTTCGGCCCAAAAAGAAAATTGATTCTGCTTAGCGGCAGTTGTTGTTTTGGCCCAAAGGATCTGAAATTCTCAATAGAAAAGGATTCGATTGGTAGCATTGTGATAAATTAGTTTGTTCGTTGATTCATTGTTGACTGTATCTTTTTAAATAATAATCTAAACATGTGCAGCCAATGTGCACAGCTCATTATTATGTCTACCTATTCCTCTTAAAATTCTCCGCCTGCTCAAAGATCTCTTTATACACTTCATCCCTGTCAATGGGTGGATAGTCGTTCTCGGCTAAGAGTACAATTAAGTCCGCCTTCAGTTCGGCTTTAATATCAGCTCGCTTGTTCCAGTCCGTGTATCTGGCCTTATCGTCTACAACATTTTTCACCTCTTTGGAGAGAAAAATTAATTTCTCTTCGGGATAGCTGAAATCATATTTCTTTGTAAGCTCTTTTAGGATATCGTAGAACGCTTTTTCTTCAAAGTCGATACCCATGTCATTGAATGACTCTCTCTCTTTTTTCATCGCATGGTACAGACCGATGATCTCATCGGTAAAATCGTCCAGTACCTCACTCCGCAGGGTATCCGTCTCTTTTCGTTCGTTGTATCGTTGAACCAGAGACTGGAATTCCTTAGAGAAGTTGACCCCCTTTATCTTATTGACTTTTTTAAAGTCTTCGATTGCCTTTGCGAGCAATTTCTGAAGCAGTTTGATCTTTGTATTGGGGAGTTTAATCTTATCAATCTTGGCAAGGTACTCTTCATCGAAGATGTCTATCTCTTTGGTATCTTCGTTGCCCAGTTTGGTTATTTCGGTCACCCCTTCACTTTCAAGTGCCTCCTGGATCATCTCACGTACTTTTGCATTCATCTGTGCCACATCCGGAGCCGTGCCTCTGGTTAGCTTGAAGACAATCGACCGAACAGCGATATAGAAATGAATGTAGTCTCTTTCTTTTTTGGTGAATTCCTCGCTTCCACAGCAGATGTCATAAGCTGTTTTCATCCGCTTGACCAAAAACATAAACCGTTTCTCTAATTCCTCTGTTGCCTGCACATACTCTGCGGCCATGTTCAGGGTGTGGAGCTGTTCCAGAGGTATGCCGTTGAAGTAGGGCTTTTGATCAAATTTGTGGAAAATCTTAGCCAACAAATCGAGGTGATCCTTCACAACAATAATCGATTGCTTAATGTCTTCAAAATTCTGGGCATCGGACTTGTTGTAATGGGCCAGCGCTTTATTCATCTGGGTTTTGATGCCGATGTAATCCACAATAAGCCCCTTGTCTTTCCCTTCAAACTTACGGTTCACACGTGATATAGTTTGGATGAGGTTGTGGCGTTTAATAGGCTTATCGATATACATGGTATCAAGGAACGGCACATCAAAACCGGTGAGCCACATATCCACCACAATGGCAATCTTAAAGTTAGATTTCGGATTTTTGAACTGTCGGTCTAGCTCCTTCCGGTCATCTTTTGTGCCCAATAGATCATACATTGCTTTCTCATCATCCTTATTGCGGGTCATGATCATTTTGATCCGCTCTATCGGCTTTATTTCCCGAAGTTCATTTTCGGTGAGTTCTTCATTTGGAGCTGCTGCCCTTACTTCATTCCATTCCGGCCGGAGTTCAATGATGTTCTTATACATTTCATAGGCGATCACCCGATTACTGCAGACAAACATTGCCTTGCCTTTGACAGTAGCTCCTTCTTCAATCCGTTTCTCGTAATGGGTGATAAAATCATCGGCTACAGCTTTTAGCCGATCCGGATCACCGATGATAGCATTCATCTGTGCATTGGCTTTCTTACTCTCCTCTATCTGATAATCATTGGTACCTTCATCTGCACATTTTTCATAGTACTCTTCTATCTCCTGAAGCTTTTTATTATCGAGCAACACCTTTGCAGCCCGGCCTTCATAGACTATGCGGACCGTAATATCATCCACTACCGATTCCGTCATGGTATATTCATCCACCACTTCTCCGAATACGTTCAGAGTGGCATCGATAGGCGTTCCGGTAAAACCAACATAAGTTGCGTTTGGAAGAGAATCGTGCAGATACTTGGCGAAACCATAAGTTTTGGTGACTCCCTGAGACGTAATCTTCACTTTTTGATCCAGGTTAGTCTGACTACGATGGGCTTCGTCAGAGATACAAATAACGTTACTCCGGTCTGTAAGGAGCTTTGTATCTTCTGTAAATTTGTGAATGGTAGTCAGAAATACCCCACCGCTTTTTCTTCCCTGTAATTTTTCTCTTAAATCTTCACGGCTCTCTACAGTTTTCACATTATCATCGCCGAGAAATCCTTTCGCATTGGTAAACTGAGCCGCAAGCTGATCATCCAGATCCGTTCTGTCTGTAATCAAAACAATGGTCGGACTCGAAAAATAAGGGCTTTTCATCAGCAAACGTGACAGGAACACCATGGTATAGCTCTTCCCCGATCCCGTTGCTCCAAAGTAGGTTCCACCCTTACCGTCCCCATCCGGTTTTTGGTGTTCGATGATGTTATGAAACAGTTTGTTGGCAGCGTAGAACTGGGGATATCGACATACGATTTTTTCATCCTTTTTCGAGCTGTCGGGAAAATAAATGAAGTTACGAATGATATTCCGAAGGCGCTTGCGGTTAAACATGCCTTCAATCAGAGTGTAAAGAGAATCGATTCCATCCACGTCTTTGATCAACCCTTCTGTACGTCTCCAGGAATAAAAGAACTCATAGGGGGCGAAAAAGGAACCAGCTCTACTATTTACTCCGTCACTGATTACACAAAATGCATTGTACTTAAAGAGCTCCGGGATGTCCCGTTTGTACCGAGTGGTTAACTGTACATAAGCATCATGAATATCTGTATCTTCCCGAATGGCACTTTTGAATTCATACACCACCAGGGGAATTCCGTTAATGTACAGAATACCGTCCGGGATACGTTTTTCAGTGCCTATAATTTCGATCTGATTAACGAACTTGTAGACGTTGGTGTCCGGAGTGTACGGTACACCCTCATCAGCAGCCTTCCCATATCTGGGGTTAAACTCACTATCTTCAACGCCGACCTGTAGAGCGGCTAAAATCCCATTGTAGTCAATGAGCTGGATGTACAGATCTTTCTTGCTTCTGTCATCTCGCTTAAACAGAAAGCCATCGGCTACTTTTTTCATGATGGCCTTGTTGCTTTCATACAGACTTAACGTAGAGTGGCTTTCCAGCTCCCGGATGATACGGCTCACCTCATCTTCCGTGATATCATCACCATATCGCTCCAGCAAAAATTCCCGAAGATCATCTTTGATCAATACCTCATCCATGCCCTTCCTTGAAACCTGATCCCCTGTCAGATGCGGAATGCCTTCCTGCTCCAGAAGCTCAATGATAGCGTTTTCAAGTTGTGTTTCAGTGAATTTCAATTGCTTAGTTTAGTTGTATTTTTAAATCATATTCATCCGCTTTATCTCGAATATTTATTGCTTTTTCAATATATATATTAGAGGTAGAAATGAAATTTGACCATTTGACAGTTGATATGTACGAAAACTCCCCTTCCATAATTTTTGATCCGTTGCATTCTCTTATCTTTGGTTTTTTAAGATTGAACATGTTCTCATTCAGCATTTCAAACAGCTGACCAGTGAAATGAGTTGTTGAATTACAATCAGGATTTTTTTTGTAATACCAATTATAAGACCTGTTTTCATCGGGTAGAACAACTCCAAGGATAGCATTTCTTTTACTCTTGCGATTCTGAACTGTTGTTTCTCTTAATGAGTAAGAAATCTCCCAAGGAATCCACTGTTCATATTCGGGTTTACTATTCTCTTTCATTCCTTTAGAAATAAGAACAATAGTAATGCTACTTTGTCGAATCTTATCCTTCAATCTTGTTCGAATTGTTGAATTAGTGAAAGCCTCTAAACTTTCCCCATCTTTTTCTCCTAGATTGATATGATCATCTTCCTTAAGGTACTTCTGCAGTGTATCAACATAATTTCTGGCAATTGTATCAGTACCTGATAGTTGATTTGTCAAAAAGGGAGCAACCTGATTGTCTTTGTATTTGTATGAAATGAAAATATTCCGTGCCATAGATTATTGTTGTATTAGATAGTCCTTAAAAAGCGATAAGTAGGAATAGTCATTAAGTAGTCGTTCATCTTCTATTTCCATTTCATCATAAATAATTTTCGATGCAGCACCAGTACTTGCAACTGGTATCAATTTTGCGTCAGGGTGAAATTCTCTAAATAGTTTGAATTCCTCTTCTACACCTTCCATGCCACCCAGAAAGACCCCAGCATGAAACTCAAACGAATTGAATATTGCTTCTCTCATAGATAACAGACTACTATTCTCTTCACCGGTACTCTGAATTAGAGTTACATTCTCAAACTTTTCATTATCCTCTGGGAAGTTTTTTTCATAATACCGTGACTGATAAAGTCTGATATGTTTTTGAATCAAATTCTCACCTTCCCTTTCCCTTTTATGAACGACCTGATACACCAGGGGCGTGATTGAAGGATGACCTCCCCATATCAACCGATATTCAGGAATCACAACATCAATTAATGCAGTCACAGCATCTCTAATCGCAATTATATCTGCTGAATCAATATATTTTGGATCTCTTTCAGGTAAGGGGATGCTTGCTGAAAGAAATATATTTCTCAATTGTTCTTCAGCCATTCTTCAAATCTCTGTTTTTTTATTGTTCTAACTTCCAAATATCCATTAAGCCAATCTAGGTGGTCTAACCACTTATCTCTTATTCTGAGATCATCATATATCAAATAAAGCTTTTCAATTTCAAACTCTGAAATCTCTTTTTTAATCTCTTCAGATTGATGGTAATCTAGTGATCGTGGAATGCCAATACTTGGAACAAACAATATTCGCTTGTCATTTGAAAGTGATTCAGTGATAAACATATGTGGTTGCACCTCCATTTTACGACCGATTTTTTTTGCAACATTTAAAAACTCAGTAATTAGATGATCTCGTCGAGAGGCTAGATTACGAGCTCGTAATGATTCTACTTCATTTACAATTCTGGATACAGTCTTGTCAACTAATCGTGATTTTAAAGGGCTTTTAAATCTTCTGCACTTAAAGTCGCTTTTTGACAATGGAAACGGATGACAGACTTCATCAGTAGCCCCTAATTTATTATTAGGCCAGATCAATTGAACAACCCCAATTTTCTTTACTCCAGCTTCTGCAATTTCCTCTTTACACCACCTGCTTGTTAGAAATCCCGGAGTATTCAGTAGAACAATAACATCACAGTCTGTCATTCTATGCCACAACTCTTCTTGAAATGGCTCTCCTTGTTTGATAGAATGCGTATCCAGAAAACAATCAAAATTGTTTCTCTCTAATGCCTCGTAAAGTTGAATAGCCACAGAGCTAGACTCATTTCTTTTATAGCTAATAAAAACCTTCCGAGCACTTCTCAATAATCCAAAAGATTCCAGGCATAGATTAACAATTTTACTAACCTGATTTGGTTCGAATTTTAACCCGTTTTGATTTTCCAATAAGTCAGGTATTTCAGTACTAAAAGAATCCTTAAATATGGGCAATACCGGTACTCCTGCATCTAATAAAACTTGCACTTTATTTAGATGCTTTGAGTCACCTAAAAAATCCCCATAATAAATACAGAAACAAGGTTGATTTCTTTTAAAATTAGCATCAAGTTCAGAATGGTTTATAAATTCAAATGAACTTGTTGGAACATTCAGTTCTTTTACAATAGATAAAAACTCTTCATTGAAATTAAATAAATATTTGGACTGATATCCAAGCTGGACTATTTGGTATTTATATTTGCTCATTTGATAAATTTATTTTCTAAATCATCGGTAAGCTTCTGTTTGTATTCTATGCGGTTGGTTTCAGGCATCCTAAAATCTAATTAATTAGACGTAATCAAAATCATACAAATAACTCATCATATCACGCGCAAAAGTTCTTATGTCTTCCTCATTACTGCTTGTGAATATATGAGAATCAGGATTTAGAGAGGTTCTAAACCGATGGAACTTAGTTCTAGCCTCTTCATAATCATCAAAAATCGCATCAATTTTCTCATTCAGTGTGCCACAAGGAATTCCATCTTTTCGGGCTTGATTCAGCTTGTCGATATAGAAATGAGAAAGATATTCGCTTTCCAAAAAAGGTCTTAAATCACTTTTGATATCATGATTACTCTCCCGTTCAATAAATGAGTTTATTTTATTGAACATTCTCTCATAAGGGGTTTCAGTAAATTGATGACTTTGGATACGCTTTAGCAAACTTGTTTGGTTGTTTTGGCCTATTTCAATAAAAGCGGTTTTAAAGTCGTCATTTAAAGACCTTTCACAGAAGTTTCTTATAAAATGTTTATAGTGTGTTAGGATAACAATTTGACGAACATTGGGTAGCGTTTCTTTGAAAAGATTTAATGACATCAAAATTCGGTTGTCATCAAAACTTGTGACGGGATCATCTAAGATGATTATGGCTTGGCTTATTTGCTCTCCATCCAGTAAATCTATTTTTGACCAAAACACGGCTAAGGCTAATGCTCGTTTATCTGATTCACTAAATACTTTGCTAAAATTACTTTCGCTAATTTCTGTATCTCTAAACTTTACTTTTAGATAATAGACTGGTTGGTGTCCTCTGTTATCTGTTTTCCTTTCAAGTGTAAAATTATTACTCCCAAATCGCTGAAAGTGATAATTAATCTTTTCATAAAAATCCTCAAGATAGCGACTTTGGTTGCTTCTAAGATTCTCCTCATTTGTTGAGATTCTTTCTTGTATCGTAGTTATTTCGTCTGAATGTTCTTTAAATGCAAGACATTCTTCATTTTGTTCTACCCTTGCTACTTTTCGCTCTTTGAGTATTATATCTGACTGTAGATTAGAAATTCTCTCCCTTATATCAGATAGATCTCGATACTCCTCTTTGAATTCGTCTATAGTCTGCCGAATATCGGTAACAATTCCTGCCAATTCAGTTAACTTACTAATGTAAGACGCGATAACTTCTGTCAATTCTGAAAAATCTGGAACATCAACTGGTTCATGAGGCCTCTGTTTTTTGTGATCGAGACAATCAATTAACTGACTATTTGAAGTTTTTATTAAGTCATTCAATCCTGCTTCAGGAATTAATTCTGTAATCCGTTTATACTCTGAGACTAATTCATCAAAATCTTCAGAACTAATTAACTTCTGATATTGAGCTAATAGTGTATGTCTTGAGGTTATCTGGCTTAACTTATTGTAGGAAAGGTTTCTCCAATCTCTTTCGAGGCGATCTATTGTGCCTAAAATTTCAGAAATATATTCCCGATAAGCCTTATTGAAATAAGAATGGTAGGCCTCCATTAAATCTGTAACATTGGAAAGGCTCTGTCCACAAAATACACACGTTTCTGAGGTTTCGTTTTTTGTATCAAGACCTTCTTTTATCCACCTTTCAGCACTGTCTTTTTGTGCAAAATTTTGATCAATGTGCTGTTGGATATGCTCCAATGCACTTGAGCTTATCTCCTGATACTCTATGGATAATACTGTGTTAGTTCTGATGATAAGTTCTTCAACAACATTAAGAGGTATTGATACTTCTGGAAACTCAGGAATAGAGAGTATTTCAGAAGGTTTCTCCAACCTTTGTTGCTCTTGCTTTATTTTCTCCCGCAGTAGATCAAGCTCTTCCTGAGTTTCAGGGGCATTAATTGTATCTGGATCAATTTCCAAAAAGGCTTGAATTTGTTCTTCATCTCCTTCTTTTACATAAGCCGGAATAAGTTCTTGAAGTGAGCTTTTTTTCTGCCTTAATAATCTTTTGTCTTCAGCAATTTGATTGGCTAATTCCACACCTTCTTGGCCAAGAATAAATTGAGTTAAGTTTTCTTTGTTCGTTCGCTCTACCGATAGGCCAGTAAACAAATTCCGATGTATGAATTCTGATCCAAAAATATACAGGAACTCTTGAGACGGCACTTGTGACCACTGCCCATTGGAAAATTCGAACAATTCTTCTCCAACTTGATCCTCAGGCTTAAGGGAAATTTTTACAGATTGACCTGCTCCATTATCTGGGATAGTCTTTCTTTCTTCTATCAATTCAGGGGCGTTTTCTCTTAGAGAACTGAATATATCCGTAATGGTGGTTTTACCCCTGGTATTTAGCCCATATATAAACGTCAACTGTTCAAACTGGACGGAACCTCCGTTTGAGAAATCTCTAAAAGCACCAACATTTTTAACCTGTAAGATTCTCTTGATCATGATATTCCATTTTGGTCGTGGCAATTTTTGAAAGCAATAATGTTTGAAGCGAGTTTAGCTTATAATTTTCATTAATCAGGATGTTCTTAGATGAAAATATTTCATTGACCGTTAAACTATAAGCTTGAATTACTTCCTCAATTGGCAAAATTAACTTAAATAGTCTTTGTTTAGTTATACCCAAGTACTTTCTAGTTGATTGATCAGATTCAGAGATTAGTTTTTGTTGAAACTTGCTTGATTTAAAGTAACCATATAAGAATTCCTTGGTAATTTTCTTCTTTTGCTTAACCCGATAAAAAGTAACCTGAGGTGTTAATACAATTGGTATATCAATT
>Ga0307966_1002051_pt1 | contig 15491 bp, 14 predicted proteins | sample OrgLakmetagen646_FD_203141 | JGI IMG/M metagenome (GOLD analysis project Ga0307966, IMG submission 203141) | Saline water microbial communities from Organic Lake, Antarctica - #646 | ecosystem: Environmental > Aquatic > Non-marine Saline and Alkaline > Saline | place: Antarctica: Organic Lake... | reverse complement strand
ACTCAACTTTCGGGGTTGGCTGTAAGACATTGAAGTTCTATGGAATAACCGGACAGTACAGGGTGCCTGTCATAGAAACTGCTAAATAACTCCACCACCTGGCCGTACAGTTGAATATGCCCCCTGCTCAATAGTAATTCAACAAGCTCTAAACGGATGATTTGCAGACAAAGCTGCATGCTCATGGTTTTTAGTTCCTCAGAAAAGGCATGGAACAAGCCCGGAATGGTTTTGTCATCGGCTTGCTGGCGATGGTAATAGGCCAACATCATATACCGCAGATACACAATACTGGTATGAGCCACTAAGGCGGCGTACCTGCGTACTTCAACCTCGCTGGCCAACCCAAGCTCTTGCTTGATTTGCTTAAAAAAGACTTCAATTGCCCATCGTTTGGCGTAAATTCGACATATGCGTTCGGGCGAGATCGTAAGGTCGGTACTTGCTAAGGCCAGCCATCGCCCGGGGGTGCGCAAGTCACGGACAAAGACCACGCGGACCGTCGGCCCATTGAGCATCTGGACGGTTATCGAGCCAATGATAGGGCTGTCCTTGACAGCATTGCCTCGTTTCCTTTTGTTCACCTTCCCGTAGAGGCTCTTGAGCTGGTAGATACGCCGATTATGAAGAAAGCTGATGCTTGGCAGGTCTTTGAGCATACAAATCACGGGCAGGTGCTTGCTGAGCGCCTGGACGTGACCCGGAAAGGAGAACCAGCTGTCGCACACCAAATAATCGGCCGTTACGCCTTTGGTACCCACCATCCAATCTATCATTGACGAGGCCACATCCAGGGTCTTTTGAGTGGCTCGCTTGCACCGTTTCCCGAAGTGTGTTCGCCCATCGTAGTTCGGGGTAGCTCCGATGCGTTTTTCTTTGGCAGCATTGCTCAGAAGCTCAAATCCAAGGGGAACTAAACTATGTCCATCGCTCCAGGCCAGGGTAAGCATACGAAAGCCTTTGTAAAACGTATTGTCGTTATGGTCATGATGCCGGCCCAGAAGCTCCACTTTCTTACTGCGGTTGCGCTTATAGGAGCTATCATCCAAGATGAGCACGCGATCGTGACGCGCAGCCGTTAAGGGGGTGAAAAAGGCAATGATTCGTTGACCTACAGTGAACACGAGACGCCCCCAATTGTACCGCTTCTGAGCCAAAAACTCATAAAAAGCACTGCGTTCAGGAAGGCTGTTGTCTTCTCCTTGAAAGCGATACACGTTGGAATTGGAAAAGCGAAGAGCAAGGAGAAGCTGAAGAAGTCGATAGGCTGAATGGCCCGACCGTTTATGAATGCCTGCTTGGTAGAGCACCGTAGCGCTACAAAATTTCTTCGTCCATGCGTTTAACCAAGAGCTGTTTTTAAAGGGGGAATTGTCTATATTTGAATCCATGAGAATAAGTCCTAACTGATTGTTTGTTAATGATTTAGACACCATTTAACATACGCAATTAAGCGGACTTATTCTTCTTTATTGCCATAAATAACAACAACTTACGGGGCTTTTATTCTCCTATTTTCTGAACCCCGAAAGTTGAGTTACTGAGATGCAATTCCAAGAACACTAACCTAACTTTACGCCCACTATGAGATACTTGAGTAAAATTGTTATCTGTCTGTTCCTGCTTACTATGCTGCTGATTACCTCATGCAGCGATTCATCTGTAAATGCACCTAATCCGGATTCAGAGATAGAGACATTATCGATGAATCAGTTCAATAATTTGAATACAAGTCAGGCAAGAGATTTAAGCTCGTTAGATCTTAATGAAATCAAAAGCTTCGACGATATAAACGTCATGCTTAAAGAAAACGGTTTGAATATCAGTATTGCCTATGCTGAAACTGTTACCAGAGCTAATGGAGCAGAAACCGCCGAAGGACAGACTATATTCGCCAACGATCGTACCAAGCGACTGACGGCTCAGTGGGTCCCCGGCGATACCCGTCGAAATGCCGATGGCAATAACCTTACATATACAGTTTGGGATCCATTCGCTATTGCAAACTTCGGTTTACCAAACGAATTTAACGGAACACCCGCAATTGACGCCTCATTTTACACCTGGAATACCTTTAAAAAAGGTGCCAAACTGAATATCGTTAAGCGTCCAAACACGGTATCTAACCCAAGTGCTATTTTGTCTTTAGGTGGAGTTCCTGGCAATCCCTTCCTGGCGGATATCTCACAAGTTGGAATACTTCCTGCCTTTCTCTTTGATGCCGTATTGGGCGCCGGAGCAAGTAGCAATGTGCTTGGCGTAGCGTTTACATTTGTATTTATTGACGATGATGGAAACCCAACCGACATCAATAACGACGGTTTTTCTGATATATCCATTAAGGAAGTATGGTACAACGATGGGTTCAACTGGACAGATTCTGGAAATCCAGCTTTAGGAGTGGACTTAGAGACAGTTGCGCTGCATGAGAACGGCCATGCGCTGGGCTTTGGTCACTTTGGTAAGATCTCTGTTACCAACAGAAATAATAAGCTTCATGTTTCACCTCGGGCGGTGATGAATGCCGTTATTTTAGGAACGCAGAGAACACCACTAGGAACCGACAAAGCATCTTTTAATAGTATCTACGGAAACTGGCCAAAGAACTAATTTGAACAGTTGTTCATAAAGACTCTTCACTCATATGAAGTGGGGGCTTTGCACTACTGCCACGTCTTCGCGCTGTGTTTGCAGACTGACGCTTTTTTGATCCATCAGTCAGCAAAACCAGCCTACAGATAGGTAATTCAATGCCCCCAAAGAGTCCTATACAAAGCAGATCGGATCTATCGCAACCGATTCCAATACGGCGGTTTTTGAAATCCCGACTGGCCCGCTTCCAGTGTGGCTCCCACAGTGTCGATCATAGAGCCTAGTTTATTTGCGCCCTCATCCCGTAGAGAAACCGATATCTCTTTCGATCCCTGGATCTGTACCCTCAAAGACTGAAGATCCCGTTCAACCGGCGTATCTGCCAATCCCACCTGGGTAAGATGATGTATAACCTGATCGAACCCAAAAAGTACATGCTCTGCGGGACCTTGCCGCAGAAGTGTATCCGCTGTCCACATCAGATCGTGGCAAAGCCAATACATGTTACCCGTTGCACGCTTATTCAGCGAACCACCGGCCAGAGCTTGTTTATCAGGCGGACTTGCTTGCGCTCCCTGCCGATCGAATGATGATCGCCCATACGTCATCAGTTCCAGAAAAATCTCCTCCTTCTTGAAGAAAGCTTTGCAAAAACCCGAAAAGGGCGTCATCCCGCGCTCGATGCGGGATCTCCAAACCGGTTATAAGCAATTAAATAATCATTAAAGGTTACATTTTACGCTATAATCAGGTTTTGCAAAGCTTTCTTGAAGTCACTTGGCGCATAGAGAACTCGCGAGTTGAAGTTCTGCGTCAAAAAGAACGAAATGACTAAAAGGAGCGGAAAACCCATCACAAACCAGACGAAGGTAGCCTGAATTTGCTCATCTACCATAGCAAGCGCAACGGTCTCTGCAACTTCTGCCAGTGCGGCAAATATCGCAATAATTGTAAGCGGATTACTCACCGGTTTTATATTCTCAATCATGTTATCTCTCCTTTTTAATATTCAAACACTCTTATCTCTGTAGTCAGCACACGTCTTATATCTGATTCTGCTTATAAAACCGATCAGATATTCAGGATTTAATATCATCCGGCTTACACATTCATACCAATAAATGTCACCTTCTTGGACGATCTTTTGTCTTACCACCATTATTCAGCATAGCTGATGCCAGCAAACCGGCAGGAACAGCCAGAATGCAGAGACCAACCATCAGAATGACGTATGTAAATATTTTTCCGCCTACCGTAACAGGATAAATGTCTCCATAACCGACCGTAGTTAATGTTGCCACAGCCCACCAAAGGCTATGAAAAATAGATTTAAATATCTCAGGCTGAGCATCATTTTCAAAATAATAGATCCCCACAGCGGAGATATAGATCACGAAAGACGTTGTAATTATTAAGATGATGAGTTCCTCCTTAATGCTTAAAAATGCAGCTCTATATCTTTTGAGAGCTTTACTATACTTCACAAATTTTAATATTCTAAACAATCTGAGAAGCCGAATCACACGTATAGATCGCAGATCGACTGATCTGTTTATGTAAAACGGAAGGATGGCTATCAAATCAACAATTCCATAGAAACTAAATATGTACTTTAGTTTTTGGTCAGCAACCAAAATTCTCAGAATGTATTCAAGGGAAAATATAATGACGGTAACGACTTCAATACCGTATAATATCTGATGAGTAGATTCACTTAAATCCGGAAGCGTCGAAATTGAAAATGTTACAAGGGAGAGAACAATTAAAAACTGGATAACTAAATCAAAAAGCCGGCCGGCCTTCGTATCATTATCCTCAACGATTCTTTTGATATCCATGGGAATATAGTATCAAAATAGTGCAGCCTTACCTATCTATATATTTAAGCTGTATGTTAAGTAATGTATACTCCATAGATACTGAAAAGTGAGTTAATAAGCCACAGCATGCTAAAAATGTGGGTGATATCCATACAGCCTTAATACTCTTAAAGCTCAATTAGAACTTTAGTGACAGCCCGAGACGGCTTATTCCTGCACCTACACCAACCGTAGTAAACTGAATATTTAAGGGCTCGATTATAAGCAATACAGCTCTCTGGTCAGACGGCTTGAATTCAATTTTTAGGTTTACCCCAAACTCTGTTCCTAAAGCATGATTTCAGGATGGTTTTACATTCCCATCCGGATATCTCTCATTCATAATATATTTTTCGCCACCGTAGTAATAATATCCCAGCGAGCCGCGATAACCCAAGTGAAGCTGGACGTTACTTTTTGTCTTTGTTCCTATTATTCGCCCATTCGCCACCGCTCCAATATTGATAAAACGGTTAAAGTACTTTTCACCATTTAATGCATCCTTTTATCATAAATTTATGTTGTTCAGCGACTCCCCACTGAATATTTTTTTCACTGGTTTTCGCTAGTCAGGAGTGTATAGACATAATTCAGATTTAGAATATCTCAATCCCATTCTATAACTAATCATCCCATTTTGATGCTATCCGCATCATATGTATATACTTGTAAACTAATTGGGCTGACCCCTCAATTTTTTTAGATTTCTGCTCTCAATCAAACAAACCCCGAACCGAATGCTCTTAAAGGACCTTCTATCTCACATATCTAAATTTTTAATGATCGGTCTGATTGCGGTATCTGTGCCGCAAATGAGCCTTGCACAAGATTCGGATGCCGAAGCTGACAGTACCGATAAAGAAACCGATACCAAACTCCCGCTGGAACCCGGCAGGGAATTCTCTTTTGATCTTAATGAGGGATCCTGGATTGCCCTCGATGTGAGTCCGGATGGTGAAACCATCGTTTTTGATTTTCTGGGCGATCTCTACACTATTCCAATGGATGGGGGAGAAGCCACTCAGATTACCAGCGGCATGCAGTTCGATAGTCAGCCCCGGTATAGTCCGGACGGCAACAAGATCGCTTTTATTTCGGATGCCTCAGGAGGTGAAGGCGTTTGGATTTATGATGTTGAAACTGAAGAGACGGAGCAGCTAACCAAAGGCAAAGACATTGAATATCAGTCGCCTGAATGGATGCCGGATGGCAACTATGTGATTGCCTCCAAAAACGATCCGGGTAACCACAAAATCTGGATGTATCATGTGGATGGAGGCTCCGGTGTAGCTGTAACGGATGAGCCCGACAACCTGAGAATGCTGGAAGGAGCATTTGGTGCTGATGATAGGTACATCTGGTTTTCCCGGCGGTTCGGTACATGGAACTACAACGCCAGCCTGCCACAGTATCAGATTGCTACTTATGACCGGGAAACGGGGGAGATCACCGTTCAGTCCGATCGGTATGGATCTTCATTTCGACCTACTCTGTCAAGTGATGGAAAATGGTTGGTGTATGCGACCCGCCACGATGAACATACAGGGTTGGTTAAAAGAGATTTAAAAACAGGCGATGAAAGCTGGCTGGCCTACCCGGTTCAGCATGATGATCAGGAATCACGCGCATCACGGGATGTGCTGCCCGGAATGTCATTCACCCCGGATAATCAGCACGTGGTTACTTCTTACGGCGGTAAAATCTGGAAGCTCCCTATTGATGGCGGCGATGCTTCAGAAATTCCTTTTTCAGTCAATGCTACGATTGATATGGGTCCTGAACTTGATTTTAATTATCCTATCGAAGATACCCCTCAGTTTAAAATCACTCAGATAAGGGATGCGGTTCCGTCACCCGATGGCAGCATGATTGCGTTTACCGCGCTGAATGAAGTATACACGATGGAACTGCCTGATGGTGAGCCTGAAAAACTGGTTGATCTCAATGAAACTCAGGCCCAGCCGGTCTGGTCTCCAGATGGTGAGTGGATCGCGTTTGTAACATGGACGCCGGAAAGCGGAAAACTATATAAAGTGCGTCCGAATGGCCGCCGGCTTCAGCAGCTGAATGATGAAGAAGGAGTGTTCCAGGATCCGGTCTGGAATAATGACGGGACCCGAATTGTGCTCATAAAAGGTCAGCCACAGGATTTTCGAAACGCAACACGCCGGTCTGCTTTTCAGGGAACCAGTGATCTTATCTGGATTGATGCCGATGGCGGTGAAAATAATTTCATTACCTATACCAACAGGCGAGAAAATCCTCACTTTGTGAAGGGATCTGATCGAATATTCCTTTCAAACCGGGGCGGACTTGTTTCTATCCGGTGGGATGGAACCGATGAAAAAGAAATTCTCGAAGTAAGTGAAAGCAGCGGCGGTAGTGCTGACTGGATAGAGATGGCTCCGGAAGGAGATCAGGCCCTGGCACAGGTAAACAGTGATCTGTTTGTTGTAACTGTGCCAAGAGTCGGCGGGGAAGCACCAGACATACGAGTGGGCGGTTCATCCAGTGCTTTTCCAAGTATGAAGCTCACGGATATTGGAGGTCAGTTTCCGGCGTGGAGCTGGGATGCCAAAAAAGTTCACTGGTCGATTGGCAGTGCCCATGTAATTTTTGACTTCGATGCTGAAGAGGCGTTCTCAGACAGTGTTGAAGCTGCAGAGGAAATGGAAGCCGAAATGAAGGATGAAGCGGAAGAAGAAGGTGAATCTGACGAAGAGATAGAAGAAGAGAAGGAGTCTGATGAAAATGAAGACTACCAGCCTCAGGAAATTGATATTTCAGTAATGGCCAATCGTGATATACCCGAAGGCACACTTGTTCTGCGGGGAGCGACTGTCATCACAATGAACGGCGATGAGATTATTGAGAATGCAGACCTCGTTATTGAAAATAATCGCATCATTGCAGTGGGTGCCCGGGGTAGCGTTGATATTCCTTCCGGTGCTGAGGCTATGAACATGGATGGTAAAACAATTATACCTGGCTTTGTAGATACGCACGCCCATTTCCGGCATCCGGTTAATTTACACCGCGGTGAGTTTTGGTCGTACCTGACGAATCTGGCCTACGGTGTAATTACAACCCGTGATCCGCAAACGGCTACTACTGACGTACTCACCTATCAGGATCTGGTACATGCCGGAAACATTATGGGGCCGCGAGTCTACTCCACCGGTCCCGGTGTATTCAGTAGTGAAGACATCGAAGACCTGGACCATGCCCGTGATGTACTCACCCGATACAGCAAGTACTACGATACCAAAACCATCAAAATGTATGGGGCCGGGAATCGGGAACAGCGCCAGTGGATTATCCAGGCAGCCAAAGAGCAGGAGCTTATGCCAACCACGGAAGGGGCGCTCGATTTCAAAGAGAACCTTACTCAGGTTATTGATGGATATCCGGGACACGAACACTCGTTTCCTGTTTTTCCACTCTATCAGGATGTAATTGATCTGACAGCATTCTCCAGAACGGTTTATACGCCCACACTATTGGTAGCATACGGTGGCCCCTGGGCTGAGAATTATTTTTATGCTGTTGAGCGACCGCACGACGAGCCAAAGCTTCAGCGCTTTATGCCTCATAAAAATCTGGATGAACGAACCCGCAGACGTGGCTCAGGTTGGTTTATGGAGGAAGAGCACGTGTTTGAAGAGCAGGCTGTCTTTGTTAAAGATCTTGTAGAAGCCGGTGGCAGGGCCGGAGTCGGGAGTCATGGTCAGCTGCAGGGACTCGGGTTCCACTGGGAGCTTTGGGCGATGCAGGCCGGCGGTATTTCAGAACATGATATCCTTAAAGTTGCAACCATTCAGGGAGCTGACGGAATTGGGCTTGATGAAGACCTTGGATCGATCAAAGAGGGAAAACTGGCCGATTTAGTAATCCTGAACAGCAGTCCTCTGGATAACATCAGAAACACGGCTGATATTTCTCATATCATGAAAAACGGTTATATGTATGAAGCTAATACGCTGGATGAAATCTTTCCAACTCAGCGAGAACTCCCAACCTTTTGGTGGCAAAACAATGAGCCAATAAATGTTCCGGGAGTAGAAGAGTAAAGATACCTCAATTTCTAAACTAACTATGGAGTCATTCCGCGCATTTGCTCGAAAATCAGAAAGCGACTTGATATCTTGACCGAGTTGAATTTGGTTCATAATCACTTGTTAAATTTCAATCTCTTAAATGTATTTAAATTGAAACAAAATAACGTATCACAAAAGATATTGTAGGCATCCTTTTTTTGGTTTTAAAGTACACGGACGAAATTAGATTTTAATCTATAAGTAAGAAGAATGTATTGAATTAGTGTTTCAACAACTGTTATAGTCTGAGATATAATCAAAATTTTGCCGTCAACGACACCTTATTTAGTAACATAAAAATTCATTTTGTTAACCAGGATGGCTAAAGGATAAGAGTGCCATTAGGCACGTTCAATCTCTTTGTAAAGGGTCAACCCGGGCTTCTTCCGCAATCTCCCTTACTCGTCCGATTATTAAACCAAATATTGCTACCTATTCACGTGATACAATAGAGCCATCTGTATACAAATCATTAGCTCAACTTTTTGTAACGGCTTATCAATCGGTAATATCACGGCTCTATCTCCTTCAAATGATAGTTTTCCATCGAACCGGCTACGATATGAATCAACTAATGAGGTGTTACAACTTACATACATCGCAAGCTGATTTGGATTTTTTTCCTTCCAGTCAATTCGGATAGTTGTTCCGCTTTTAGGATTTTTGGGCAGGTACGCGGGTTCTCCCCACTTCAGCGTTTCATCCAGTTTACCCGCCCCCTCGGTAGATTCAGCTACCTCGTAAATCAACCCCCGAAGCTCCATCATTTTCAGTTTGATGTGATCCGGATAGGAATCAAACTTAGTTTTTACTTCGGGATTCATAGGTTAATTAACTTTGCAGAAATTGTAAGTATAGTAACCCGCATATGTTTATAAATTAAACATGAATGGTAGATACCGGAATGGAGCTTTTCTATATGAAAAAAATGTGGGATACCGCATCAAGTGCAGTATGACTTTGCTATAAAACATAGCACAGAGATCGCACTCTAATTAAACCACTTTCCCAATCTCAATCACATTTTCATTCAATTCTGTCGCTTTACCTTTCACCTCTTCCAATGCGACCGGAGATACTACCGCCACCAAACCAATCCCAAGATTGAACGTCCGTCTCATATCTTCTTCAGGGACATTTCCTGTTTTCTGAATCAGTTTAAAAATTTCAGGGCGGTCCCAACTTTCCCAGTTGATATCCAGATCCAGTTCGTCGGGCAGTACGCGTTTCGTGTTGCTGATCAGTCCACCGCCGGTAATGTGAGAGAACCCGTTCACTCCCTTGATCTCTTTGAGAGATGAAATGAGTTTCAAATACGATTTATGGACCGTAAGCAGCTCCTCACCAATGGTTCGGCTGAACCCGTCCGGTGTATCATTTATATTAAATTCGCTGAATAGAACCTTTCGGGCCAGTGAATATCCATTCGTATGGAGACCACTGCTTTTAAAACCGATAACAAGATCACCTTTGGAGATCTTATCGCCGGTTATCAGTTGTGATTTGTCAACCGCTCCGACGATGGTTCCGGCCAGGTCAAATTCACCTTCCTTATAAATATCAGGCATTTCGGCTGTCTCTCCGCCAATCAAAGCAACTCCGTTTTCCCTGCATGCTTTTGCAAAACCGCTGATCACCTGGAATCCTACATCCTGTTTAAGAGACCCGGTAGAAAAGTAGTCCATAAAGAAAAGTGGAGTAGCACCACAAACAGCAATATCATTTACACAGTGGTTAACGAGATCCTGACCAACAGTATCATACTTCCCTGCTTTAAATGCTACAATCAGTTTAGTACCAACGCCGTCTACGCTGCTCACAAGAACCGGTTCTTTCATTGATGAAAAATCGGGTTGGAAGAGTGCTCCAAATCCACCGATATTACTGAGAACAGATACGTTGTGTGTCTCTTTTACGATATCCTTTATAGAGTTCACCAGTTCTTCACCGGCTTCAACGTCAACGCCTGAATCTTTATAGGTAACCTGTTTTTTCGTCAAACCGAGTATATTTAATTAGGATGATCATTAAAGATAGAAAGAAAATAAGAGATCATTTAAGGGGATTTATCCCACTTATCCACAGGAGTTTACAAATAAGATGAGATTTTAAATTTTGTAGTATAGTAGTAGTGTCTGTGGATATGTGGAAAACTTATTTATCCAATTCCATTGATTAACTTGACAGAGCTTTGTTGATAAGTATGTGTATAACTTATTTAATAAAAACAATAGTTTAACAGTACAACTGAAAAACTATCCACAATTTTATATGTTTTTTACATAAGAGTTATTTAAAGTTATCGACTTCAAAAGTTATTCTTTTTTGATGTGTATAATTCTTATTTATTGTGGATGGGTGTGAACAACTGAACGGATATTTTTTAAAATTTTGTTCTCCACACTATAATCGGAAGTTATCAACAAACTTATCAACAGATGAAAATTGTAGTTCAGAGAGTGATCAGCTCTTCTGTAGAGGTAGATGGTTCGGTAACGGGTGCTATCAATAGCGGTGTTATGCTGCTCGTTGGCATACATGAATCAGATACAAAAGAGACGATTGAGTGGTGCTGTAACAAAATAACCAGTCTCCGCATTTTTGAAGATGACGAGGGAAAAATGAATAAATCTGTGACTGATATTATGGGTGGCATACTCGTAGTTCCTCAGTTTACGCTGTATGGTGATGCCAGTAAAGGAACACGTCCCAGTTTTGTGCACGCAGCTCCTCCTGAGGTTGCGGAGCCTCTGTTTAATATGATGGTTAAGCAGTTCAGGGCTACGTTTAGCGGGCCGGTTGAAACAGGTGTGTTTGGAGCCATGATGAATGTGTCACTCGTAAACGACGGACCGGTAACAATACTATTGGAGCGATGATGTCGGTACTATTTATTTTTATTGATGGTGTGGGAGTTGGATTGAACAACAGGAATAATCCGCTTGCATCAAAAAGCTGGACATCCTTTTCTTATTTTACTGAGTCTAAGGGACTGCATATACGATGCAATTCGATTGATAGACCTGGACTACTTTACGTGCCCATTGATGCAAACTTAGGTATCGATGGGCTCCCTCAAAGCGGTACGGGACAAACCACGCTTTTTTCAGGCGAAAATGCTTCTAAAATTGCGGGTAAACACTACGGTCCATTTCCATATTCTACCACGCGCTATCTGTTAGAGGAGCAAAGCCTCTTTCATAAAGCTATAGAGATCGGAAAAAAACCGCTGTTCATGAATGCATACCCGGAGATCTTCTTCAAAAAAGCAGAAAAACGTGATCGCTGGACGGCAACTACTTTAATGGTAAGGTCGGCTGGAATTCCTTTGCACAGGGAGAAACATATTCGATCAGGAAGGGCGATTACGGCAGAAATAACTCAACGTATTTGGAGTGATAAGTTAAACCTCGACGTACCTGTGATCACTTCAGAAGAAGCGGGTCAGCGAGTCATAAATGCGGCTGAGGAAAATGATTTGGTGCTGTATGAGTTCTTCTTGACAGATAAGGCCGGCCATAGTATGGATCATGGCTACGCGGAAGAAATCAGAGAAATATTGGATCCATTTCTAATGACTTTGATTGAAAATCTTTCCAAAGACGACACTCTCGTTATAACCAGTGATCATGGCAACATGGAAGATTTATCGATAAAGACCCACACCCGAAATCCCGTACCACTGTTTGTAAAGGGGAATACTGCTCCATTCAGAACAGCAAAAAGTCTGAAGGACGTGACGCCAGCAATATTATCGATCTTAAAAACGGATGACATATACTCTGCGGACGAGTTTTTCAGTAAAGATGATAAATGAGTGGTAAAAAAATTGTTAGCTGAATAGGGTTAAAGTGTAGTGATTGAAGTCCCAAAGGAAGCGGCCTAAACACAAAATGAAAAAACCCGCTATTTAAACAGCAGGTTTTTTATCAAAATATTAAAGGCAAGAGGCAGAATTATAGGATCTATAGTCTGTCAAGCACGGTCTGTAAGCGGGAAAAGATATCTTTAATTGATCCCATCCCGTCAACTTTCTCTACAATCTCCTGTTTTTTGTAGTAGTTCAAAACAGGTTCAGTCTCATTGTAGTAGACTTCAAGACGTGTTTTTATTTTTTCAGGCGTATCGTCGGAGCGGCCTTCACCCCTTGAAAGAATGCGGTTAATGAGTTCTTCCTGAGGGACAGCAAGCGTCAAAAACAGGTCAATTCCGGTATCTTGAGAGTCAAGGTATTTGTCAAGTGCTACGGACTGTGGTATGGTTCGCGGAAAACCATCAAGGATATACCCGTTGCTGTATTTGTCTTTCTGGAGTTCATCTACAACCAGGTCAACGACGGTTTCATCAGGAACGAGTTCGCCTGCATCAAGGATAGACTTTACCTTTTTGCCCAGCTCTGTCTCGTTCTTAATATTGTAACGAAAAATATTACCGGTAGAGAGGTGAGGGATACTGTAGTGAGAACTTATCTTTTTGGCTTGCGTGCCTTTTCCAGCTCCCGGAGGTCCAAACAGAATTAATTTCATGAATCAATGGAATAATGAATACAGGTTTGATGACTTCACAATTTCTTGAAGTGAACTCATCTCGTAGATGTCAATTGTACTATAATAGACAAACGGACTTCTATTGAGAAAATCCGTTTGCTGCAGACCTATAATCTTATTTCTTCTTTTTAGGAGCTTCAACTGCTTTTTTCTCCTTGATACGGGCAGACTTACCTGTTCGCTCACGGATATAAAACAGTTTCGAACGGCGGACACTTCCACGTTTCTTCACTTCTATCTTGGCGATAAAAGGAGAATAGAGTGGAAAAATACGCTCAACACCCACATTGCTCGACATTTTTCGAACAGTGAACGTTTTGTTTGCGCCGCTGCCGCGTTCATTAATCACAACGCCCACGTACTGCTGAATACGCTCTTTTTCACCTTCACGCACACGATAGTGAACATTTACGGTGTCCCCTGCTACAAATTCAGGCAGGTCGTCGCGCATCACTGTTTGTTCGATTAATCTTAGTTTATCCATTGGTTTATTCTTTATTACTGTCGTTAGTTATTCTTGTCAAATTTCTTGTAAAGATCGGGTCGTCGTTCTTTTGTCTGCTTCACCGACTGATCGTGTCTCCACTGTTTAATTTTTTTATGATCACCTGACATCAGTACATCCGGAACACTGGTTCCTTTAAATGAAGACGGACGTGTATAAACGGGGCCTTCAAGAAGGTCATACTGAAATGAATCTGAGAGCGCGCTTTCTGCATCTCCCAGAACACCAGGAATGAGCCGTGTGATTGCATCCGTCATAACCATGGCTGGAAGTTCACCACCGGAGAGCACATAGTCTCCGATGGAGTATTCAGCCGTTATGAGTTCATTAATAACCCGCTGATCCACTCCTTTATAGTGACCGCAAAGGAGAATCAGATTTTTTGAAACTGACAGCCGGTTTGCATCCTGCTGGTCAAACTGCTTTCCATTTGGCGCCGTAAAGATGATGTCGTCATATTCACGCTCTTCTTTAAGTGATTCAATGCAGGAGAATATCGGTTGTGGCGTCAAAACCATTCCGGCTCCTCCGCCATACGGGTAGTCATCAATCTTCAGATGCTTATCCTCCGTATAATCCCGCAAATCGTGAATATGAATATCTACATACCCGTTTTCCCTTGCCCGACCGACAATACTGTGGCTGAGCGGACTCTCGAGAAGAGCGGGAACCGCAGATATAATATCAATTCGAAGCATCGTTAGTCCTCCTCCATCAACTGATCCAGATTTCTGCAGCGGATAAGACGGTCATCATGGTCAATCTCCGATACATATTCGTCAACAAATGGAATCAGCATAGACCCTTTCCCGACTTTCACTTCAAGAATGGAGTGAGCCGGGTTGTCCATTACATCGAGGACTGATCCGATTGACTCATTATCATCATCGATGATATCGTAACCGGTGTAGTCTTTTGTATCAGCAACGGCCGGTTCATCTTCAGCTTCAGGATCAAACTGGTCCGAAAAAAGAGCTTTGTCTTTAATCTCTTCGGCCAGTGTCCGGCTGGTGATCATATCAAATTTTACAAAGAACGAAACTTTATTTCTTTTTTCCTCTGTGTAAACATCTTCAATTCGCAGAGGACGATAGCCGGATCTGTCTTCACTAATGTAGACGATCCGATTTTCGCTGAATATTGTGGCTGCGTAAGAGCTGTCCGGTTCAAACCGAACCCACCCGTCGAGGCCACGCGGACGCCCAACGCGTCCGATTTCATACAACCGGGAATTCATTACTGTCTCCGGTTTTTGTTTGCCCGATTTTTAATCAGACTGTTTGCTTTCCCAGGCACGCTGAACCGTTACACGATCTTCATCGTCCGGTACAAAGCCTTTCAGTTCGTCAAGAGGTGTATCTTTGATATGATCAATCGCTTCGTTTGCGTTCATATCGGTTGATACCTGGCCTGATGGTTCTTCTTTTTCTTCTTCAGAATCGTCGTCAGCCTTAGCGTCTTCTTTCTCTGCATCAGCTTTTTTCTCTTCTTCAGGCTCATCAGAAGATTCAGAATCACCTTTTGCTTCTTCTTTTTCTTCAGACTCTTCATCTGATGAATCGTCAGCATCAGCCTTCTGTTCCTCAGCTTCAGTTTTTTCCTTAGCAGGAGCGGCTTCTTTTTTCTCTTCAGCAGCTTTTTTGTTAGCTTTAGCTTCGGTTTCTTTAGCTTCCTCTTTTTCCTCAGCAGGTTCGGACGCTTCTTCAGCAGCTTTCTCTTCAGGTTCTGCATCGGCTTTTGCTTCTGTTTCTTCTTCATCTGACTTTTTATCAGCTTCCAAAGCAGCATCTATTTCACCGGCAGCTGTCTGAGGCTCTTCCTCTTTCTTTTTAGCTTTCTCTGCTTCTTCTTTCGCCTTTGCTTCTTCAGCTTTCTTGCGTTCAAGCTCTTT
>Ga0307966_1002048_pt1 | contig 15503 bp, 11 predicted proteins | sample OrgLakmetagen646_FD_203141 | JGI IMG/M metagenome (GOLD analysis project Ga0307966, IMG submission 203141) | Saline water microbial communities from Organic Lake, Antarctica - #646 | ecosystem: Environmental > Aquatic > Non-marine Saline and Alkaline > Saline | place: Antarctica: Organic Lake... | reverse complement strand
AATCTGAAGACAAAGTTTTCAGGGTGTCATTTGATTCGGAAACAGAAACAAGCACCATTGAAAACACTATTCTTGTGGGAGAGTATCCAACCGAAAATGAAGGACCTCACGGGATAGGTGTAGATCCATCGGGCGATTATTGGTTTGTGAGCCTTGGCCATGGTGTACCGTACGGGCATCTCTATAAATATGAAATTGGAACCGACCGGAAGATCGGTCGGGTTGAGCTGGGCATGTTTCCGGCCACCCTCGATATTTCAGCTGCCACCGGCTGGGTGTATGTGGCTAACTTTAACCTTCACGGCCCCCACGTACCGAGCTCTATATCTATTGTGGATGGATCCACTATGGAAGAAATTGAACGTATCGAAACCGGCGTGATGCCGCATGGCAGCAGACTGAATTCTGACGGAACCAGGCAGTATCATGTATCAATGATGACAGACGAGCTTTATGAACTTGACGCGATAAGCATGGGCGTGAGCCGTGTGCTGAAACTTTCGGATAGTGAATCCGGCATGGAGATGGATCATCAGGCGCATCAAACTGACAGTGGGTCAGACCATAACATGGGGATGCATTCGGACAGTGGCTCGCATCAACCCGCTGTTAAGCCAACATGGGCAAGCCCAAATCCTGAGATGCCCCATGTGTATGTTGCAGGTAATGGTAATGATAAGATTTATGTAGTTAATACCGACTCATGGACGGTTACTGATGTATGGGATTCTCCAGGCAAAGCACCGTACAATCTGGAGCCTACGCACAGCGGAGACCGGCTGGTTGTAACCTACAAAGGTGAAGGTGCCGTCGGTATTTGGGATATCGAAAGTGGTAAACAGCTCAAAAAAATCAGAACGACCCGAAAGGTAACCCACGGTGTTGTGATTTCACCGGATGACAGATACGCCTTTGTTTCCTCGGAAGGTATTGGCGGAGAATCCGGTACGGTGGATATTATTGACCTTCAGACGCTTGAAATGGTGGACGTTATCGAAGTTGGAAAACAGGCGGCAGGCATCGCTTTCTGGAAAATTGACGGATGAACCGCAAGGCTTATTGAGAGAAATAACAACTTACTATAAATATATTTTTAGCTTTGACTAAATTTTGTATCTTCCCTCAAAACAATCAAACTAAGAGATAATATGGGCTGGGTACCGGAATGGTTTTTAAATATGAACCCGCTAATGCAGGCATTTATAGGGGGGCTATTTACCTGGGGAATGACGTCGGTTGGTGCTGGAGTCGTCTTTTTTACTAAGTCCGTAACTCACAAGGTTTTAGATAGTATGCTCGGGTTTGCTGCAGGAGTGATGATAGCTGCGAGTGTATGGTCTCTTTTAATACCGGCTATTGAAATGACGGAAGCTATGGGTGGCATTGGCTGGATTCCTGCGGCATTCGGCTTTTTGACAGGCGGCCTGTTTTTGCGTGTTTGTGATGCATTTCTGCCTCATCTTCACATCGGTCTGCCCGTGTCAGAAGCAGAGGGTGTGGAAACAAGCTGGCGCAGGTCAACACTGTTAGTTTTAGCAATTACACTTCACAACATACCTGAGGGCTTGGCAATAGGTGTTTTATTCGGCGGGGCAGCTGCAGGGATTGATCCAACGGGAACAGCCACAGTTGCCGGGGCCATCACGCTTGCAATAGGTATTGGAATCCAGAATCTGCCGGAAGGTACAGCCGTTTCTGTCCCTCTGAGAAGAGAAGGCGTAGGGCTCTTTAAAAGCTTCAATTTTGGGCAGCTATCCGGTGCAGTTGAGCCTGTTTTTGCTGTAATTGGTGCACTAGCCGTAATCTATGTTCAACCCATTTTACCATTTGCACTGGCATTTGCAGCCGGCGCGATGATCTACGTTGTTGTGGAAGAACTGATTCCCGAATCACAGCACCATGGAAACACGGATCTTGCGACGTTAGGCACTATGGTTGGGTTTGTTATTATGATGACGCTTGATGTTGCGCTTGGATAGGCAATGCTTATTTCGATGGGCTGGTGGGTTTGGCCATCAAGTTTAAGAACGTACGACACGATTACCGTTCCTGAATAACGCGGCCATGCTTTTTTGCCTGCCGAACAACGTTTCCGGACGTAACTGCATAGAAAGAAGTAATCGGATACCCGGTTTCACGGAGTGCACGGGCTGTCCATTTATTGGAAGTTTTTGGAAAGTAATAGCTCTCTGTTGCCTCAAAAAACAGGCTATTTGGATATAAACCGTCGGCAGCAATCTTCACTCTGCCATCAACCCGTTTGAAGCGGTCTGAAATATACGTGGCTAATTTGTCGGCTCCCTGCTTTGAAACCTTAATTTCGATAATGGTGCTGGATGGAAAGTAGTGTTCAACCGGCCGATTGATACCCACCACGTGCAGTACACTGCGGGTTGGAATGAGGGCGGCACGGAGCATAAGCCAGAAACCGGCATCATTGTTTGGATAGTAGAGCTGGTCGCCCCAGCCGAATTTCAGGTAAGTTGCTTGCGGTATTCTGTCGTGGGCGGGCAGAAACGGTTTTACGTGTTTGGATTCAATCGCAATTCCCACATGCCACCCATGGCTGATGATATAAACCGGAATAGGCCGCTCGCTTTCATTTTCAGGGTATAGATGATAAACGGGTTTAGCACACCCGGAAAAAAGGAATAAGAGTATAAACAGCCATTTTTTCATTGAGATGACTCCGGTTAATGTACCCATCAAAAAAAGAAGCAGTCGAGAGTAGGATTAGTATCCTTTGTAGCGGTCAACGCGGTTCAATAGCTCTATACCAGACAGCATGCGCTTGTAGTTTTCAAGTATCAATTCCGCAATTTCCTCAGGTTCCGTTACGGATGCAATATGCGGTGTTATGGTGATGGAATCCCGTCCCCAGAACGGGTGTGATTCGGGAAGAGGTTCATTTTGAAATACGTCGAGAGCTGCCTGATTTAAAAGTCCCATGTCCAGAGCATAAATAAGATCCTCTTCAACCAGATGCGCCCCTCGCGCCACATTTATAAGGAAACCGGGTTTATTGAGTTTTTTAAAAAGGGAGAGGCTCAAAATATCTTTTGTCTCTTTAGTGAGCGGAAGCAGACAGACCAGTATATTCGTGGATGCCAGGAAAGAATCCAGCTGTGCTTTGGTGTAAGTGACTACATTAGGGATGTTTTTTTTAGAAATTGACCATCCTGACACGTTGAAGCCGTTATCGGTTAGACGAGCAGCTACTTTTTTACCGATATTTCCAAGCCCCATTACACCTACTGTTAAATCCTCTTTTTTGTAGTTTATGCGAGGTTTCCAGTCGGACCAAACCTGCTGCTTATTGTAGTCGTGAAAACGCCGCATCATGGCTAGAGCAGAGAGAGTTACAAAATCGGACATTTGATCGGTCAGTGTGGGGGCAACAACCCGGGTCAGTGCAATATCCTGTGATATCGAGCTATCCTTGAGCAGGTGGTCGGCACCGGCTCCGAGAGATGAGATGACCTTAAGGTTAGGGTATTGTGAAAATTGATTCTTTGGTTGTTTCCATGCCACAGCAAAAGAAACCCGGTCGCGTGACTTGATATCAGGCCATATTTCCACATCGAGATTACCATCGAGTTCCATAAGCGCATCCCGATAGGGTTCCATATTGCGTGTTCTTGAAATAAGAAGAATTGACATGAATGATGAACTATTGGTTATGAATCAGGCAGAATATACTCTTCCAAAAGCTACAATATTATCGATAGACAATATTTATAAATCCGATACTTAGCAACAGACGATTTAAGACTTTTAGAAAATGTGCTTTAAGTGTTAACATGAGTTCGATCAAAAAACCAAATTATTGAAAGACGCCCTTTCCCAAGTGATGCACGCAGCGGGAAGAGGAGGATGTTCATCAGAATTTTAGAAAACCCAATGAACACTCTACTCAACCTCGCTTACGCGGGAATTGCTTACGCTCGGAGCCCCTTATTAGGGGGGCTTCTGCATTTGTTTCTATACCGAACTCAGGTTATTAATAATTTTTTCTCACACAGTTTTGTTGCAGTCGATAAGATACATTAAACAAGGTAAATATAGAAAGTAATGGATTGTTTTAACCCGGATTATACACCAAGCAGGCTGTCCAAAAAGTGAATTTGCCAGTAACCAAGCTTAAATAATTTAGACATTTAATCCCTCTCCATTAGATAGAGAGGGACATAGGGTGAGTCGGGATAAACATCCTAAATTATTTAAGCGGAATAGTTGCCAGTTAACCTTTTTGGACAGCCTCTTGAAGATTTCAAATTCATTATAACGACGAAATGTGGCAAATGCACGGTTTTGTGCCGCAGGCATCCCGTTGGGGCAAAGCCTTGTAAGCATAATTAAACTACAAAGCATGAACCTATCCGGATAGAGATTATTTACGCACTCATGAAATCCCCCGTCGAAAACGTTCCCGTAGTTCCACGATGTAGATCGCAAGTTCGTCGCGAACCTCTTTGGCCCGGGTGTAAAATTCGAGATAAATGTCTCTGTTCAGCAGCTCTTTTTCGCCGATCTCGTATAGGGCATCCAGCATCAGGTTGGCGGCATTGAGTCCACGCTTGCAGTTGGCGATGTTTCCGCCCAGGCTGTCCATTTCAAACCCAAAACCGAAACCGCCTGCAATTTTGGCCGCGGGAACTGTGACGGAGCGTGCAAAGGCTCTTACGGATTCATCATCCACATCTGCCAGGCGATTGTTAACCATATTCATGGCATCGATTGTGAACTCGAATGCTCTTTGGTATAGCGGCAGATTCTCAAAATTCTCAAAATCGGTGGGCTCGTAACCGGTCAGACGTTTCCACTCTTCGCCCTCTTCATAATCATCTATGATAAATTCATCCATCCACTCATCATGTTCATCATCGTCCTCATCGAGCAGACGAGACCAGCCCATCTCCTCAGCGATAATTTTGTCGCGTTCGGGGTGGTCCATGTATTTCTCAAGCAGCTGGGTATACTTCTCAGACCGTTTATCCGACTCCCTGAAAAACTCCTCCCAGCGGTGTTCATTCCAAATCTCCGGATCGTTTTCCTCACTGTTTCCAAAAGGTTGATTACGCTCACTCATGATGTTCTCCTGTAGTTTTAAGTTTTTTTAGCTGTTAATCCCTCATTATACACCAAGAAATCTACACCCAAATTTGAGCCATAATATAAATAACGTACATACATTAATTTAACACGTTAAGATATTCATACACACGTCATCGTGAATAATCGGATTTTATCAAAAATGTAGGACTTAGTGATCACTCTGTCAAAAAGATCTGTCATAAGTTTCATTATTTCAAGAGGTGGTTTATTGCCGTCATCAAATAGAAAATTTTGTGATGGGTGATACCAAACACTGCAACGTGATGCGACATGGAGGCACGTTTCAATTACGTCGGGATACAGAAAAAATATCAACATTTCTTGGGAAGGCGGGTTGGGATGCGGCGGAGTGATTTTCAATATGCTTATGTAGTTGAGTTTTAGCATTTAACCCGGCAAATTTCTCCAAATGAGCTCTCTTCGCATCATGTTGAATTGTGAAAATCACAATAAACTGTAGTATTTATTTGGATTTTTATGACGAGAAATTCTGTTCAAAAAAAATTGCGTAGGCTGTTTAATACACATATATTTTACATATAACCAAACCCCGCAAAGATGCTATATCAACAACACGCCCCTGAGAAACCAAAAAGGCAATCCCTCCAGCAACGGTCCAGGGAGACCGGTTTTCCTTCACCGGCTACAGATCACATGGAGGAGAGGCTCAACCTTCACGAACATCTTGTGCGCAACGAATCGGCTACGTTCTTTTGCCGTATTCGCGGCAACGCGGAGGAAGAGCTCGGGTTTTATGATGGGGACTTGTTAATTGTGGACCGTTCCCTGGCGTTCAAACATCACTCCGTTGTAATTGCGGTTGTAGATAACGAACAGCGGGTTTGCAGGCTCTGGAACAAAGGCAGCAAGTGGTCGCTTCAGTTTGGCGATAATAGTTTTATGAATCTTGAGCAAAATGGGGACGCACAGGAAATGCTTTGGGGAGTGGTATCGCACGTTGTTCACTCGTGTTTATAGCCAATTGATTTTACCCTGACCTGGATTATACACCAAAAAATCTATACCCAATATTGAGCAATAAGATAAATAACTTATTATACATTAATTTTTACACTTGAAGGTACTCATACACAATTCATCGTGAATAATCCGGGTTTAATTGTAAATGCTCATCGAGATGTATTACGCACTCATCGATTGTAACAATTTTTACGCTTCATGTGAACGTGTGTTTGATCCTTCATTACGAGACCGGCCGATAGTCATACTCTCCAACAACGACGGCTGTGTCATCGCCAGGTCCACGGAAGCCAAACGGCTGGATATTCCTATGGGAGTTCCTGAATTTAAAATCAGACCGTTAATCGAAAAACATAATGTTGCTGTTCATTCATCCAACTATGCACTATATGGAGATATGAGCCGGCGGGTTATGGAGACGCTCCAATCGTGTACCCCAAATATTGAAGTGTACAGTATTGATGAGGCTTTCGCCGAACTATCGCCCCGCTATATGGAATCTCTTGAGGCATACGGGCAGTTTATCCGAAAACGCATTCACAAATGGACTGGTATTCCAGTATCAGTAGGAATTGCACCCACGAAAACGCTTGCGAAGATAGCGAACGAAACGGCGAAAAAATATGAATCACTAAATGGAGTTCTCGTTCTCGATGAATCGGGAAAAACTGAATCTGTACTAAAACGTGTATCGGTTGGAAATGTGTGGGGCGTGGGCAGAAATTATACAAAAACACTCAACAAACATGGTATACAGTCAGCATGGGAATTAAGCAGACAGTCTGATTTATGGATCAGGCAAACAATGAAAGTTACAGGCTTAAGGACTGTTTGGGAACTTAGGGGAAAGGCTTGTTTAACGGTTGAACAGACAGTTGAGCCGCGAAAAGGAATATTGAGTTCCCGGTCATTTGGCCAGCCGGTTAAAAACAGAGATGACCTTAAAGAGGCCGTAACACTTTTCGCAAGCCGGGCGGCAGAAAAATTAAGAGCACAAAAATCTGTTGCGGGTACAATAGCTGTCACACTTGTGACGAATAAATATGAGGCTCAAAGTGGTCAGTATAAATTTGGTTTATCTGTAAATCTTCCAAATGCCACAGCAGATACGTCTGTTTTTTCAAGTGTATCAAAAATAGTAGTTGACCGGCTGTTTGATTCATCAAAAACATACAAAAAGGCGTGGGTGATGCTCACCGGTATCGTACCTGAAAATGAGATTCAGGCAAATTTGTTTAGCCCGTCAGGGTATAGCTCCAAACAGCATAAACTTATGGAGTCTATGGATGCAGTAAATGCAAGATTTGGTAAACAAACGATGATGGTTGCCGGTGCAGGGGTGGGTGATAATCAATCCTGGCGAATGAAACAAGAGCATTTGAGCCCGCGATACACTACCCGCTGGGATGAACTGATGATAATTTGAGGTCATCAAATCATCTGCTCCCCAAAAATATCAATCGGGCATTCGCTTTAGTATCTGCTCGATTTGCCAGAAGTGCCTGCGCTGATGAGCATCAATGAGTATAAGGAAATCTGTAAACGACAGGGTTAGGAATTTAATCAACGGGTGGGGTGCCGTTATTTGATCAAGATTCCACCGCTCTTTTTCTGCCCGTTTGAGTAGTTCTACGATGTCATTCTGAATATCTATCAGATGATGAAATGTATCGGCAGGGTTCAAATCGACCGTAGACGGAAACATGGGTTTTATAGTTTTAACGCCAAATTTGTAGGGAGGCTCCAGAAAAGAGGCAAACTTTTTTGAGGTCCATCCCGGAGAAAATGAATTCCCGTTTACCGGTATGGTAGTGAGAATACTCAGAGCGTCATCCATTTGATCACGGTATAACTCGTTGAAGCTTATCAGGTGTTTACACACCTCTACACAGCTCCATGTATCTGGATTAAGCTTAAATATTACCGTATCATAATCCAGCCCCCCATACGCACTGATGACGGTTTTGGCACCTTCGAATTTTTCTGAAAGCGTCTCTATTGTAATAGTTTTGGGTATTGCCATGTGTAAAATATTGGTCTTTAAAAAGAAGCAGCCTGCAAACCAGCAGCGCGTGCAGAATACTATATATGACTATCAGATAACTGGTTTCATTGTTTAGTGCCGTTACCATTAAATGCAGCAAGTATACATATTGATCATTATCAGCTATTGTATTGGAATTCTTTGCAAATCTAACGTTACTAATTTACTGTTAACGGTATTAATCTATTAATTCAAGCCTGCGTTTGGTTTCCATAACCCGTTCGAAGGAGTCATCAATTTGCTGCTCAGAAACGGCCCCATTCTCCACAAGATTTAAAATGATTTCAATAGCATCCGGTACGATATCAGGCTGATAAACCGAATTATTTCCAAAAACCAACATATTAACACCGGCGTTCAAGGCGTGTTCAATAGCAAATTCCAGCCCATAGAACGACCTGATTGCTTCCATCTGCATATCATCAGAAAAGAGGAGTCCGTCAAATCCGATTGAGTTTCTCAGCAATCCTGTCTGAATTGAGTGGGAAAGTGTGGCCGGAAGTTCTTCATCAAGATTTTTGTTTAAAACATGCGCGGTCATAACACCAAATTGGTACTCTGTTTGTGCAAGACTTCTGTAGGGCTGAAGTTCTGTATCAATCCATGTATCCGTGACATCTGCCATACCCACATGAGAATCATTCCATGCGCTTCCATGGCCTGGAAAATGTTTAATCACCGGCAGTATATTTTGCTGTTGATGTTCTTCAATAACAATAGAGGCGTGTTTTATTACAAGAGACGGATCTGCACCATAGCTTCTTTCAATAGATCCAATTACCGGGTTATCAGGATTAATATTCAAATCTACAACGGGAGCAAAGTTTACGTTGAAGCCCAGGTTAGCCAGCAACGCTGTTTGCTCAGCGGCATATGCGTGGGTTGTGTCTCTGTTGTCTGTGCTTCCCAGGTATTGTGCGGATACGGTTTCAGGAAATCCGCGGGCTGGTTTTAACCGTGCCACCCGTCCGCCTTCCTGATCTATTGCAATAAGCAGAGGTGTCTGCGCAAGATTCTGGAGAGATGTATTTAATGACCGAACCTGATTTGCCGATTCAATATTTCGAACAGGCCGACTGGTTGGTACATCATAGTCAAACAGGATAACACCTCCCAGGTTATGTTCCGTTATGTCTCTGTTGATGTGGGATGTGTCTGATGGCTGATATCCCCTGAAGCCAATCATAAGCAGTTGGCCAACCTTCTGTTCAAGCGTCGGGCCTTGACTGTCGTCCGTTAATTGGCATGCACTCAAGGAGGAGAGTGATAAAAAAAGCATCAGAGCAAAAGGAAGAAATATTCGGTTTTTTGACATTTTAACAGATAGTGTATGTGAGGGTCAACTTACTTAATGGTTAAAAAAGGTAACTAATAATTCATTGATTTGGCACCAATTCCCTCACCGAAAAGTTGTGAATACAAGTACATAGGGCTCGAAGATAGATTAGGTTATATTAAGATTTTTTAATGTAACATTGATGGGATTCATTACTCTTGTTAGTAGTTCAATAACAAAGACTTTGAATGAAAACGCAACAACGGTTAAAATGGCGTTTTAATCAATACTTTGACGTCCTCAGCAGGTTTTACCAGATTCAGTTTCCATTGAAACAAATCTATTGCTTAACTAATCAGGCTGTGAACAGAGACGAAACATAAACAACTAAAAATAATATCTTATGATTGAGAGCAACCGTAATAAAGATCTGGAGAAACGGATCGAAGCGTATGTAGATGGAAATCTGTCACCTCGTGAGATTGACGAATTATGGGCAGAATTGCTGGATAATGAGTACTACTACGACTATATGAAAAGTGTTGCCAGCTTGAAGAAAATTTCTGAAGACAGGGAGAATGTATCAAAACTTCAGGATGCAAATTCTCAGAAGAGGGTTTGGATATCAGCTGCAGCAGCAATTCTGTTAATGTTTGGTGCCGCTACTATATTCAATCTCAGCACAGAACCAACAGAAACAGTGTCACCCATCAGCTCTATAGAACTAGATTACTACAGGTCAGCAGATGGTATGGTAGCTGATGATATGGAGTCGGATGTTATACGACGAGCGATCTCCACGGCTAATACCGGTAATGTTGCAGAAGCGTTAAGTCTGATCAATGAGGAGCTCCAAAAAGACAACTCTGACTATGAGGAGGCTGAACTTTTAATTACCTCAGGTTCGATTTTATATAACTCAGGACGTTTTGTGGAAGCAATCAGTCGATTTGAAATAGCACTTGAAATCGACTACGACGATATGATGCTGAAAGAAAGAAACTATTGGTATCTTGGCAACGCCTACTTTCAGATCAATAAACTTGATGAAGCCAAAATTGCTCTTGAGCAGGCTTTCGAACTCAACGGTGCCTATAGCAGAGTTGCACAAAGTTATCTGAGAGCTCTTTCAGTCAGATAAAGAGGCAACACAAGCTATAAAACTACTTATTCTATATCGAATACGGGCAGCTCGGTTACTACCGGAGTGCCCGTTTTTGTTTGATAAATGTTTGCACATCTAAACGCCCTCATGAAATCGACGATAAGGAAAACATAGGGCCAACGGTGGATATAAGTTTAAGAACTACTTCTTTATATTCTGAGTTGAACAAATAAGTGCAACGCGAAAAGAAACCCTGAGGGGCACACCCCTCAGGGTTTTCGGCCAAGCGGCTAATATTTGTGTTATCATGCAAAAATACAAACAACTCAGTCTTCACGACCGTCATAAAATCAAAGCCCTGCTGGATGCCGGGCGTAACCAGTCAGTCATCGCTGACCTGATCGGTGTCCGCCGGTCTACCATCACCGGGAACTTTTCCGAAATGTAGACATATCTGGGGGCTCTCCCAAAATTTATGCAGCTCAGTTGTAGAACGTTGAATTTGGACTTATCCGGATCTACGTGCACTAACTCTATATTAATGAGTAAACAGTATTAGATAGGTAGGTTCTACGGGAAATCTTGTGGGTAGAGGTCTAATTTTCAAAAGTAAAACAGAATAGTAGTTCGAAAAACCTCCATGATCAGCGATCCCCTTTGTAGTGGATTTATCCTGTTGAATCTTATTAAAAATGCAACATGGTGCTGAACAAAACAACCTGGTAGAGTACGTAGAGACCTGAGTTCGATTCTTAAAATTAAAATCGAAAGTCTTCCGTCGGCTGACGGAGAGATTTACTTTTACTTTTTTATGAGTCGAACTCAGATTAGAGGAGCGAAGTACTTGCCAGAGTTGTGAATTGGAGAGGATACTTGTTGCTACAAAATAATAAGAGCAGGCAATCGCGACTCTTGCAGGAGCCCACGCGAACTGCAAAGAAAGATTGTAACGATAAAGCTGGCACGCGTGGCCACTCTGCCCAGGTCGCTGAACAAACAACCTCATCTACTTACACACAAACTTTCCTGTAGATATAGATAAATAATTGATTATTGACAAGACACAACCATTTATAACATTTGGCGAATACAGAGGGTGTATCAGGAATCTAATTTATTCCTTCAATCTGTATCTATGAGCAGCAATGGTATCAATCTGATAACGAGTGATTCTCGTTTCAGTTTCCTGTCTTCATAGAAGCTCAGGTACGATCAGAAAATCAGAAAGAGATATGAAATCTTAGATAGGCCGGTAAGTTATGTACTTAGGAGGGGTAGTTATGCAGCTCTCTGGCGGCTGCGGGAAACCAGAATAAATCCGGCAACGAAAATAAGAGCAACCAGCAGATTCCCGAAATTTGCCCCGCGTTTTTGAATGAGTGGCTGATTACTACCATTTAAGATGTAAGGTCCCCAAAAGTGAGGGTTAGCATTATTATTTTTAATAAAATCGATCTTTGTAAGCTGAAGGGCTCTGGATTTCGTCTCTCCCGCATTTATGTGTGAATAGAATTCTTTTGCAAACTCCGCCGCGAATTGATCATTTACAGACCATGCATTTAGGATTAAACTTTTCGCACCCGCGTAATGAAGAGCACGACTGATCCCCATAATGCCGCTTCCCTGGATAGATCGATCACCTCCGGATTCGCATGAGTTAAGCATGATGAGCTCATTATTTAAATTCAGATCGAATAGCTCATAAGCAAAAATTTGATTTGTCTGGTCCTCAGAATCAGTATCGGGGACCAGATGAATACGTGAAAACAGGGGATCACTCTCTGATATTTCACTGTGAGTAGCCATGTGCAAAATTCTGCTCTCACTTGCAGCCTGCCTGAACATTCGTGGCGTAGCATTCAGACCAGTAAACTCTTCCTTCCGCGAAAAACGCGTAAGATTATCTGATATGGATTCAATTTCAAGCGGAGCTCTGGGGAGAGTTATAAGATTTCGGCCGGTTGTTTCGTTTTGAAAATCAGCCACCCCAAATCCTGAAAAATCCTGTTCATATTCTTTATCCTGCCCACTTTTATCAAAAAGCTCCCCAAGGTGGTTGAGATGACGTGTGTCGATCTCTTCTACGAAATATCTGGCAGACCCATAACTGAAAGGTGCATCCGGCTTCTCCAATGGAATTACATCCAGGGGAAGCTGATGGAGGTATCCGTCAGCCATCATGATAACAGAGTTAACTGTTGATGGAATTTGATTGAGTCCTATTGATTGACCAACCTGGTATAATAATTCAAGATCTGTGCGTCCTGTAATCATCGACTCAATTGCCCCTTCAAAAAGCTCCTTCCGTTCACGTGTCAACTCAAATTTAGCAACATCAATTGATGAAGGGGTGATTTTGCTGATGTAGTAATTGTCATTGATATTGGTAACATGCAATAATATTTGGCTGCTTGTTAAAGAACGCTGCACACTCCAGATAGGGCGCTCTGTGTTTACGCTTTCCAGACTACGATCCTGCTGATGAAGCTCTCTTTTCTGAGCCTGAAGGCGTTCAATTTGTGTATTGATTTCCAGCTTCTCATCACCGGTTGCGGTAAATGCCCGGCTGCGCAGATCTTCCATCTCCAGAGTTATCTGGCGGTCCCTGGATAGTTGTTCCTCAGTAAGCTGTTTAGAAGCTATAAGTGGGTTCTGTAGCATTGATGCGTCATTTATCGTCTTAACACGGTCCAGCAGCTGGACAGCTTCCTCAAATTTATCACGTTCAATTAGAAAATCTGCATACGACTCAAATAGCTGTAAGTATTCACTTTCTACGGTCCAGTAGCCTGTCTCGGAATCAGCTGAATATCTGGCGCGTTCCAGTACAAGTTCTGCTGTCTGCTTGTAACGCTGCTCTGCGCGGGCATACTCTTCATCTTCATGGGCTAATCTTGCTTCAATGATCTGTGCAAGAGTTATAACAGAAAAATCAACAACGGAGATATCGTGACTCTTAAACTGTCTTAAAAGTCGTTTCGCGTCCCCATAGTTCTGCCTTTTGAGCTCCAGGTCAGCGACTTCAATAGTAGCTTCTAAAAAAGTTGATGGATTAGACTGAGCTCTGCCAATATCTATAATTTGATTTTGCAGCTCAATGCTTTTAGCATAGTCACCCTGCGAATTCAGAATATCTGCTTTTTCACTCAAGACACGTATAACGGATTGATTAGGCGTGTTTTCATCAATCAGTGACTCTGCTTTCTCGAGAAGAGCAAGCGCCTGGGTGGAGTTGTCGTTGCTACTTTGCTCAAACACTGCTTTGGAGATATAAATAGATATCAGATCATCAGTATTCGAAATTGATTCAGCCAGTTCTGCAGCCTGGTCTATATAGCTCAGGGCCAGTGACGGATTTTGATTCATCCGGTAAAAAACGTGCAGATTTCTGTAGATACTTATCTGGTGATCGTAGTTATCATACGTTTTAGCATGTTCCAAAGCCCTTAACTGCATTTCAACGTATTTGCCGGATTCGCCGGTCTTAAAATAAACAAGACTCAGGTTATTGTAGAGTGTTGTCAGGTTTCGGTCACTTAGATTATCAGACCACTCTAATGCCTGCTGAAATACCCTGCGAGCTTCCTGATATTTTCCAAGCATGTAAAGATATCCGCCGTGGCTTGAATAGATAGCGTTCAGGCCATCCTGATCGTGAAGGTATTCTGTTAATGGAATGGTAAATTTACGCTGAACTTCGAGGCTTTTGTCAATGTATCCTGTTTGATACATCACGTAGTCGAGACTCCAGAAAAGATTTCTTTTTGAAAGTGAGACTGGAAATAAGTTGAAGTTGACTAGATTACTATAAATCTGATTAATTGCCTCAAATTTATTGGCATTGTAATAAGCATAAAAAAGAGCCGCAAGAAAGAGTTCATTTTCTATAGGGGATAACTCGATTTTAGGATAAATATCTGATTTGAAATTAATGATTTGGTCATAAATACTTAAATCTACGACGTCACTTATTTGTGAATATTCGGCCAAATAAAAGAATAAGGAGGGATATTCTGGAAAATTTATGACGGATAAATCAATTTGCTCGTTTTGAACAATTTTTCGATTAATCTCTTTTAAATTGGGTTTTTTTAAATAGGTTATATAAAATTCATTGAATTGACTCTCTCTCTCTGTTTCAGAGCTTTCATTTAGAAGGTAAATAAGAAGCATTTGTTCGTCCTCATATTCAAATGCCATATTAAGAATGGTACGACGGGTGGAGGTCGAATCTAATGTGTTTATTAGTCTGCTATTATTAATGCCATTCAAAAGTAGAGCTTTTTGAGATTTACTTGAAGAATGGTACGCGATTGTAAAAGCCCATAGTAAATCCGATTCAATAGGATTATTTGTGGAAAGGATACTTGAATATATCTCTCTTTGATCAACAGATTGAGAGTATGATAATTGTGCTACGCAAAGCAAAAGTGTAGCAGCGATGAATAGGGAATAAAACTTTTTTGTTTGACAAATATCCATGCTAACCACTAACCAAAAAACTCTAATTTTAGATTACATGTTATTTATCGACAGGTCTATTGACACCATAAATAATACATTAATTTGAATTATAGAAGTTACACAAAATTTATCGATGATATAACAATGATTAGTCAAGAGGTCCGCCACCAGTTTTAGGCCGGTCTATGATTGGATCCATGTCGTCGCCGTTGCGGGAATCCCAGAAAGACCCGTCGGTCGTGGTTGTTTCAATAGCGGGTTCGGTGGTTTCGGGCATGTCGAGGTTCGCATCGGTTACTGTGGCGCACCCGGCAGCAAACATGAGAGCAAAAGAGAACGAGAGAACTTTAGTTGTAAATGATTGCATGATGTTAATTTATTGATTGAGAACAAATGGTGTATTCATTAAATATGTAGGAATCAGTCAAGAGGTCCGCCGCCAGTCTTAGGCCGGTCAATGATTGGATCCATGTCGTCGCCATTGCGGGTATCCCAGAAAGACCCGTCGGTCGTGGTTG